>Ga0256841_1000895_pt1 | contig 27927 bp, 31 predicted proteins | sample 356308metaG_FD_185971 | JGI IMG/M metagenome (GOLD analysis project Ga0256841, IMG submission 185971) | Hydrothermal vent microbial communities from Mid Atlantic Ridge, Atlantic Ocean - 356-308 | ecosystem: Environmental > Aquatic > Marine > Hydrothermal vents | place: Atlantic Ocean: Mid...
GACAGTGAGCGAGTTTCCGTCGATGAACAGGGTATACGGAAAGCCCGGCATGGAAAGATCGACCTGGATCAGGGCGTCCGGGGTCGGCCAGGGCGGCAGGTGAACAACGTCCTCCTTCCATTCCTTTTCTTCCTCGCCAACGTAGCCGGGATTGAAACCCTCATTGTAGGTGTCATCGTCATCGCCCACGTCTATCGCCAGGGCCATGCCGGCCCACGACAGACACAGCACACACAAACCCGCCCCTAGCCAACGCATTCTGTTCATCGCCACCATCCTGCTTCTTGATACAGTGTAGCGGCTTGAAAACGCCGGGGACAGGGCTTGCACTGTCCCCGGCCGGTCATCAGCTCTCGACCTGGATGCGCTTGGGCTGCAGTTTTTCCTGCTTCGGGATCACGATTTCCAGCACACCGTCTTTGGAGCGGGCGGTAATCTCGTCCGGGTTGGCGGTATCCGGCATACTGAAGCGGCGGTAAAAACTCCCCCGCACACGCTCCACGCGCTTGTAGCCTTCGCGTTCGTCCGTGCTTTCCGACTGCCGTTCTCCCTTGATCGAGAGCACACCGTCTTCCATATTGATTTCAATATCCTTCGGGTCCACACCGGGCACATCTGCATGGATCACGTAGCGGCTGTCCTCTTCCTTGATATCCACGGCGGGCACCCAGTCGCTGCTGCTTACCAGCTGGTCACTGTCCTCTCCATAGCGGCCCAGGCGGGTATTGAACAGCCGATCCACCTCGCCGTGTAACTGGTTCAACAGGCTCCAGGGTTCATAACGTACCAAAGACATTTCGCACCTCCTGAATTCATTCGCCGGACACCGGGTGGTGCCCGTTGCTGGCTAGTATCTGGGGATCCAGGAGATGATTTTCAAGCCCCGACCAGGCCGGGAACCGGCCGGGTGAAGCGGTGGATAATTCGTCAGTCCCGCCCGAGGTCGCCTACCAGCGATGCGCGGATGTTGTCGGGCAGCGGTTCCAGCTGCCGGGTGTAGTTCCGGTGGCTGACCCCGACGCCCAGCGCCGCACCGGCCCGGGCCGCCGCCGCCATGTCGGGCGTAAACTCGAAGCGCATGAAGTGTACCGAGGAGGTCTTTTCGTCGTTTTCGCGTTCCATATCCTCGTCTGAAATGGCGAACACCGGTTCAAAACCGTCCACCCGCACCCAGGTGTCGTCTTCGATGCCTTTCAGCTCGACCAGCCTGCGGCGCCGCTCTTCTTCGTCCGGTATTTCGACCATGAAGGTGGCCTTCAGGTTGTTACCATCAGGAATCAGCGGGTTGTAGGCATCCAGCTCCTCCTGGATACCGTCAGGCTCGAAAATACGCTCGGCACGCAGCATCTCCTGGATCTGGTAGTGCATGGTCAGGCGGTCTTCAAAATACAGGGCCACGATGTCGCCGAGCGGAATCCGCCGGTTCTTTTTGTGGGCCATGACCTGGGCGCGGAATTCAGGCCGTGCCTCGGCATACTGTTCCAGGCTGAAGAGATCGGAACGCGACAGTTTCTTCATACTCCTGATACTCCGCTTCAAAGGCCGTAGGCCATGCGCAACAGCCTGAGAGGATGCTCTGGCTGTCGCTCGTCGTTCAGCCCGTTGGCAATCTGGTGCCCGGCCATGGGGCAGTCACTGCAGTAGTGATCCGCGGCGGTCTTCTGTACCCGCTTGATGACCGGCCGGCAGATTTTCATGGAGGCTGCATGAAATTCCTTCTTCACTGCGTAGGTACCGTCGTGTCCGGAACAGCGCTCGATCGCATCCACACGGGTATCCGGCACCAGCTGCAGCACATCCCGGGTCTTCATGCCGATATTCTGCACACGCAGGTGACAGGCCACGTGGTAGCTGATGGTACCCAGGCTGTTTTTAAAATCGGTTTTCAGCTGATCGTGCCGGTGGCGGATGGCGAGATATTCAAACGGGTCGTAGATGGCGTCCCGCACTTTGGCCACGTCCGCATCATCCGGAAACATCAGTGGCAACTCCTGTTTGAACATCAGCACACAGGATGGCACCGGCGCGACAATGTCCCAGCCCTGGTCCACCAGGGCGGCAAGACGCGGGATATTATATTCCTTTGCCCTGGCCACCGCCTCCAGATCACCCAGTTCCAGTTTGGGCATGCCGCAGCAGCGTTCGCTGCCCGCCAGGCGCACCGGGATCTCATTGTGTTCAAAGATGGCAATCAGGTCTTCGCCCAGCTCCGGCTCGTTGTAATTCCCGTAACAGGTCGTGAACAGGGCTACTCTGCCCCGGGTTGGCCCGGCCTGCGGACCCGCCGCGGCAGTTTCGTTTCGTCCGCTTTCCATGCGGCGCCGCAGGGTGCGGCTATGGTACTCAGGCAGGTGCGCGTCGGGGTGCACCTCAAACAGTTCTTCCACAACACGACGGCCGACACGCGTTTTATTTACCTGGTTGATGACCGCTGACACCACCGGTATACCGGCCAGCGTGCCAACCAGGTCGGTTGAACTCAGCATCCGGTCACGCGCCCGCGTCTTCCCCTCGCGGTGCCTGACCGCCTTGGCCCGTAACATGAGATGGGGAAAGTCCACGTTCCATTCGTGCGGCGGAACGTACGGGCACTTGGTCATGTAACACATGTCGCACAGGTAACAGTGATCCACCACCTGCCAGTACACGCGCCGGTCGACGCCGTCCAGCTCCATGCTGGGCGACTCATCGATGGCGTCGAACAGGGTCGGAAAAGCATTACACAGGTTAAAGCAGCGACGACAACCGTGGCAGATATCGAATACCCGCTCCAGTTCGCCGGTCAGGGCGTCTGTATCGTAGAAACCGGGATTTTTCCAGTCCAGCGGATGACGCGTAGGTGCTTCCAGACTGCCTTCACGAACGGGCATTGGCTACTCCCTGCTGATAACGCTTTTCACACTGTACGGGTGCAGTGCGAAAGTACATGAAAACTGCCCGCAGGGGCAGCCGGGAGGCCACTCCTGCGGGTTACTCCGCAAACCGCAGAAAGACTAGTCGTCCAGGTTATCCAGCGCTTTCTGGAAGCGGTTGGCGTGGGAACGCTCGGCCTTGGCCAGGGTCTCGAACCAGTCGGCGATTTCGTCGAAATCCTCTTCGCGGGCCGCCTTGGCCATACCCGGGTACATGTCGGTGTACTCGTGGGTTTCCCCGGCAATCGCAGCCTTCAGGTTGTCGGCCGTGGCGCCGATCGGCAGTCCGGTCGCGGGATCACCAACGACTTCCAGGTATTCCAGGTGGCCGTGGGCATGACCGGTTTCACCTTCCGCAGTAGAGCGGAATACGGCCGCCACGTCATTGTATCCTTCCACATCGGCCTTGGCCGCGAAGTACAGGTAACGTCGATTGGCCTGGGACTCACCGGCAAATGCGGCTTTCAGGTTGTCTTCGGTTTTACTTCCTTTCAGGTCCATACTCTATAACCTCCTAACACAGGTGAGAAAAGGCAGCTGCCATGATTTAGACTTAGTCTAAACAGGGTCGGAAATCTAGCTCAGTGTCGGCAGGCTGTCAATCACTATCCGGCGCGCTGCCGACAGCAATCCCGTTTGACCTGCCCCGGGGTCACTTGTAACGTACCCGGCCGGAACAGCGGAGAGCAAACGTGGCCAAACGCAGTGTAAAAAAACCCGATTTCGAAACCGCCCTGGCGGAACTCGAGGCACTGGTGGAAAAAATGGAACAGGGCGACCTGAGCCTGGACGAATCGCTGCAACAGTTCGAGCGCGGCGTACAGTTGACACGCTCCTGCCAGCAGGCGCTGCAGGATGCCGAGCAGAAAGTCCAGGTACTGCTGCAGAAGGACGGACAGGACACACTGGAACCGTTCGCCGGCGATGACGCTGAGTCCCCCTGAACTCGGCGCCTTTGCCGTCCGGTGTCAGCAGCGCGTGGAATCCGCGCTGCAGCGCTTTCTTCCATCGGAAACCACCCTCCCCACCCGGCTGCACCAGGCGATGCGCTATGCGGTGCTGGGTGGCGGCAAACGCATTCGTCCCTTGCTGGTCTACGCCGCAGGACGGGCCCTTGGAGCAGCTGACGAAGCACTGGACGTCGCTGCCTGTGCCGTGGAGTGCATTCACACCTATTCCCTGGTACACGATGATCTGCCGGCCATGGACGACGATGACCTGCGACGCGGCAAACCAGCCTGTCACAAGGAATTCGGCGAAGCCGAGGCCATCCTCGCGGGCGATGCCCTGCAGACCCTGGCCTTTGCGCTGCTGGCACACGAGCGCATGGGAGCGGTAAGCCCCGAACAGCGTCTGCAGATGATCGAACGCCTGGCGCTGGCCTCCGGCTCGCGCGGCATGGCCGGTGGCCAGTCCCTCGACCTGGCGGCAGTCGGCAAACAGCTGGATATCGCCGAACTGGAAGATATGCATATCCACAAAACCGGCGCCCTGATACGGGCATCGGTGTTACTGGGCACGCTGTGCGCCGACACATCCAGTCCGGAACAGCGCCGGGCCCTGGATCACTACGGGAAATATATCGGCCTGGCGTTCCAGGTCCAGGACGACATCCTGGATGTGACCGGGGACACCGAGCAATTGGGCAAAACGGCCGGCGCCGACCGGGCCCTGAACAAACCGACCTACCCTGCCCTGCTGGGCCTGGCCGGTGCCCGCGAACGGGCCGGCGAACTGCACCGGGCCGCCATTGACAGCCTGGCCGGCCTGGATGAGGCGGCAGCGCCATTGCGCTGGTTGTCCAGTTACATCGTAGATCGTGCCAATTAGCCCCGATTTACCCTGAATTACCGGCAGATTGCTGTTTCTACTTGCCAGCGCTGCGTCCAGCACCGATAATTCCTGTCTCTTTGCTGTACGCCCTCATATGAAGCCCACCGCCCACCAGCCCCTGCTGACTCGCATCGATTCTCCGGCCGACCTGCGGGCCCTGCACGAGACCGAACTGGCCCCGCTGGCCGACGAGGCGCGTCGTTTCCTGATCGAATCGGTGGCCAGATCCGGCGGACACCTGGCAGCCAACCTCGGCGTGGTGGAACTGACCATCGCCCTGCACTACGTGTTCAACACCCCGGATGACAAGCTGGTATGGGATGTCGGACACCAGAGCTACCTGCACAAGATGTTCACTGGCCGGCGCGAACAGATGCACAGCCTGCGACTGAAAGACGGACTGGCCGGCTTTCCGAGGCGCACGGAAAGTCCCTATGACAGCTTCGGTGTCGGCCATTCCAGTACCTCGATCAGTGCTGCACTGGGCATGGCCATCGCTGCCGCACAGGACCACAACCAGCGCCGTGTAGTCGCCGTTATCGGCGATGGGGCCATGAGCGCGGGACAGGCCTTCGAGGCCCTGAACCACGCCGGAACCCTGGACGCCAACCTGCTGGTGGTCCTGAATGACAACGACATGTCGATTTCACCCAACGTCGGCGGCCTGTCGAATTACCTGGCGCGCATCCTGTCCGGGCGCCTGTACTCCACCATGCGTGAGGGCAGCAAGAAAGTCCTGCAGAACATGCCCTCGATGTGGGAACTGGCGCGCCGCGCCGAAGAGCACATGAAGGGCATGGTCGTCCCCGGTACGCTGTTCGAGGAACTCGGCTTCAATTACATCGGCCCCATCGACGGCCACGATATCGACGCGCTGGTGAAAACGCTGGGCAACATCCGTCAACTGAAGGGACCGCAGTTACTGCACGTGGTCACCCGCAAGGGCAAGGGCTACCAGCCCGCAGAACAGAACCCCTGCAAGTTTCACGGCGTGGGCCGCTTCGACCCGGAAACCGGGCAGGGCACCGCTGCGGCCGGCAAGGCAAAAACCTATACCAGCGTGTTCAGTGACTGGATCTGCGATATGGCGGCGCAGGACGAACGGCTGGTCGCCATCACGCCCGCCATGCGCGAAGGTTCCGGCCTGGTCGCCTTCTCGGAACAGTTTCCGCAACGTTACTTTGATGTCGCCATCGCCGAGCAGCACAGCGTTACCCTGGCCGCCGGCATGGCCTGCGACGGCCTGAAACCGGTGGTCGCCATTTACTCCACCTTCCTGCAGCGCGCCTATGATCAGCTGATCCATGACGTGGCCCTGCAAAACCTGCCGGTACTGTTTGCGGTCGACCGGGCCGGGCTGGTGGGCGCCGACGGCCCTACCCACTCGGGCAACTACGACACCAGTTTCCTGCGCTGTATTCCCAATATGACCCTGATGGCCCCGGCGGATGAAAACGAATGCCGGCAGATGCTGTCCACGGGCTTCCGCCTGGACGGCCCGGCCGCTGTACGCTACCCGCGCGGCGCCGGACCCGGCAGGGCGGTAGACCCCGGCCTGGAAGGACTGCCGGTCGGCAAGGCGGATATCTGCCGCCGCGGTGAAGAGGTCGCCCTGCTGGTCTTCGGCAGCCCGCTGGCCGAAGCACTGGCGGCCGCGGAGCGCCTCAATGCCACCGTGGTAAATATGCGCTTTATCAAGCCCCTGGATGAAGACTGTATCCTCGAACTGGCTGCCAGCCACCGGGTACTGATCAGTATCGAGGATGGGGCAGTGGCCGGTGGCGCAGGCAGCGCCATAGCGGAATTCCTGGGCCAGCACGGGAACCCCGTACCGCTGGCCATACTGGGCATCCCGGACCGTTTTATCGAACACGCCAGCCGCGAGCAGCAGCTCGCCGAATGCGGGCTCGACGCTGAGCATATTTACCAGCGCGTTCAACGGGAATTGGCCGGCAGAATTGCAACCCTGCGGGCGGTCGATTAATATTTGACCTTTTCAGTCAGGAATTACTGTGGCCGGGTGCTACACCTTGAAAATTCTCACGGATTTTGCATCCGCACATACCCTGCGCGATTACCCGGGCGCCTGTGCACGCATGCACGGCCACAACTGGAAAATCGAGGTGGAAGTAGCTGCCAGTGCACTCGATTCGATCGGCATGGGCGTGGATTTCAAGGTCATCAAACAGGCCACGAGGGATCTCGCCGGCCAGCTGGACCACCGCTACCTGAATGACCTGGAACAGTTTGCCGAAATCAATCCGACGGCGGAAAACATTGCCGCCTGGTTTTACCACGCCCTTTCGGAAAAGCTGAACAACGACCGCATTGCGGTGCATGCCGTCACCCTGTGGGAAACTGAACGCGCCTGCGTGCGTTACGCCGAGGAAAAATCATGAGTAAACCGGATGCGGCAACACCTATCAATGATTCCATCGCTGATGTGCAGAACAGCCTGGATACCCGGCATATTGCCATCGACAAGGTCGGTATAAAGGATATCCGCCACCCGGTGCGCGTCAAGGACCGCAGCGAAGGCGAACAGCACACCATCGCCAACTTCAACATGTACGTGAACCTGCCGCATAACTTCAAGGGCACGCACATGTCACGCTTCGTGGAAATCCTCAACCTGCACGAACGCGAAATCAGCGTGCAGTCATTCCGCGAAATGCTGGGTGAAATGACCGAGCGTCTGGAAGCAGAGGCCGGCCATATCGAAATGACCTTCCATTACTTCATCAACAAGACCGCACCCGTATCCCGGGTGCAGAGTCTGCTGGACTATGAAGTTTCCTTTATCGGCGAGATACGCGACGGCGAGCCGGAAATGAAAATCAAGGTCATCGTGCCGGTGACCAGCCTGTGCCCCTGCTCCAAGAAAATCTCCGAGCGCGGCGCGCACAACCAGCGTTCGCATGTCACTGTCACCGCCACCACCTGTGATTTTGTGTGGATAGAAGAACTCATCGAGATGGTGGAAAGCCAGGCTTCCAGTGAACTGTACGGGCTGCTCAAGCGGCCGGACGAAAAATATGTCACCGAACGCGCCTACGACAACCCAAAGTTCGTGGAAGACATGGTGCGGGATATCGCCGCCGTCATGAACGCGGATGATCGCATCTGCGCCTACATCGTGGAATCGGAGAATTTCGAATCCATCCACAACCATTCCGCCTACGCGCTGATCGAACGCGACAAGAAAACCGACGACCTGGTCGATAACTGACGCACGCTGCCCGGTCACTTTTTTCATCCAGCCTGTTGAAGCAACGGTAGTGGACAGAATACACTGGCCGTACCATGCCCAGGCGTATCCCCCTGAACGGAAAAACTTCCGGCGCTGCACGCGGGCTGATGCTCGAATCCGCCCTGTTCGGCAGCCTCGACGATGCACAGCTCGATACACTGCTGCAACACACCAGCCATGCCATGCTCGAGGAAGGACAGATCCTGTTTGAGCAGCAGCGACCGGCAAACGAAATCTTTATGCTGCAATCCGGCCAGATCAAGCTGATGCGCACTTCCCCCGAGGGACAGGAGAAAGTCATCGACCTGATTCTGCCCGGGAACACCTTTGCCGAAGCCATTATGTTTGCCGGCGCCAGCGTCTACCCGGTAAGCGCAGCTGCACTGTGCGACAGCGAACTGCTGTGCTTCGATGCAGATACCTATGCCGGCATCCTGCACCAGTCAACCGACGCCTGTTTTTCGATCATGGCACAGCTGAGCCGCCGCCAGCACTGGCTGATCGCAGAAATCGACCGGTTAACGCTGCACAATGCCACCTTCCGGATCATCGCCTACCTGCTCGACCAGGTTCCCAGCACCCACCTGGGCAGCTCGGAAGTGCGCCTGAACACACCCAAACACGTGGTTGCCTCGCGGCTGTCCATGACCCCGGAAACGCTGTCGCGCACACTGTCACGGCTCAGCCGGGACGGACTGATCGACATCAACGAGCATTCCGTTGTTCTAAAGGATATCGGGCAACTGCGACGCTATGTGCAGGGAGATATACATTGACGGCCTCTCTCTACAGAAAAGCATAAAGCTCGCTCAGCATTTCGCGCAGGTCTTCGCTGGCAAAGCGGCCATCAAAATAACTGCCGGGCACCTGCAGGTCTGCAAAATGTGCGGTGAACAGATCCAGCTGTTCCTGTTCATCCAGGCGCCGTATGTCCCCGGCAGGCGTATCGAGCCGCCGCAGCGCTGCGTCGATATCCCCTATGCGCCGCGCGAGCCGGGTGAGCGCTTCAGTGAGCTGTTCCAGGCAATGCACCTCCGAAAGCTCACCGGAAAGCACCCGGATACTGAGATAGCAGGACTGAGCGTACATCACGATCAGGTCCCGCTCGGCCTCCAGCCGGGTATCAAGCTGCCTTTTAACGAATGGGTTGTCCATAAACTGCGTGCCGTTCTCATCACATCCGAAGGACTCATCAGGTTCTCGGACTGATCCACGGTAATCTTTACCGAAACAGTAAGCAGCGACATCCCGGCGGCAGCAAAAATTCAATACTATTAAATTGTTGTGGTATTTTCCTGGAATCTGTGTACAGTAAATCCCCGACGGGCCGACACAGGATGTACGCATGCGTAAACATTCGGGCAGGAATTTGTTTTCCAGGTTATCCAGAGCACTCTTCTATACGGCCGCGGGCTTCCTTGCCGCGGTATCCGCACAGGCAACGCACCAGGTCGAAGAAATCGCCGACCCCTCGCTACCGGATATTGCTGCGGTACACTTTGAACCCGGGAGAGCCCCGGTCATCCTCTACAATCCCGCGTTGTGCCGGCAAGCCGGCCCGGCACTATGCGAATTCTACCGCCAGCACGAATACGGGCACATTGAACTGCAACACGATAAACGCGATGACCTGAGCGCCCGGGAAAAGGAAAGCGAAGCCGACCGCTGGGCAGCCCGGCATGCCCCGCTGGCGGCGGTGATGGCTGCCTACCGGTTTTTTTCGTCCGGCGGCGGCGCCACACCCGTTCACGGCAACAGCCGGGAACGCGCAGCGCGACTGCTGACACGCACGGAAAAGATCCAGGTCGCACGATCACCACTGGTTATCAGCGCCAGGGCATTGTGATACAGCCCTTGGATACGCACCGACAACGTTCAGGGTGTATCTTATTCATTACGGCCATTCGCTTCAAAACTACGCCTGTTTGCGCCTGATAAAAAGCAGTATTTCCGACAAGCCATTTAAAATCGATGTGCTGGCCCGACCGACATCCATATAAGCATTTGGTGAAATACCCGGCACAATCGCAGGGTCACATTGACCGCAGATTCGAAAGAAAGACCGGTAGCAGACGGAAATCCACTGGATAGTTCTTATCCCAACTGCGCTCCATGCACGGCAACACGCCTGCACCCTCCGAGGACAGACACATACGCAAATTAAATTCAACGATCCGGGTCCAGCCGTACTGCTTCCAGCTGCACGCCCAGCGTGCCGCGCGGCAGCAGCAGGCTCATGCGTGCCCCATCCCGTAAAACCTCGACGTTGATGTAACTGCCGATATCCCCTTCCAGGGTCGCTTTACTGAGGTCGGATGTAGCCAGTATTTTCCGGTCACCGTAATACAGGATGACGTCACCTTTGTGGATCCCGTTTATCTCTGCCGGTGACCCGGCCATCACCGAGGATACTTTCACTCGATTGGCCTGCCCGCTCGCGAACAAATAACGATCGTAGGCATCGTCACCCAGTTCGGAACGCAAGGTAACCTTGTTCTGCCTCAGTTCGCGCAGTTCGGCGGCATACTGTTGCCTGTCTGCCGGTGCACCGCGCTGCATAAGATTTTTCAATTCCAGCATTCTGAATTCCTGCCGGCTAATGCGCCGCAAAATGTCACCAGCAGCCTCCGGACTCACACCGGCGGAAACCAGCAATTCCCTGTCGGGTATCACAGGCATGCGCTGTCGATCAGCTTTCTCCGATGTAACCTGCATTTGACGATCTGCACGCTCCGCAACGGTTGCCGGTTTTGTTACAAACTCATTCAACCGGCTCTCGAGTCGGCTGATCTTTTCCTGCACGCGTTCAACTTGCCGCTTTAATTCAACCGGATCAACCCGGGAACGCGGGGTATTCAGCGAAGCTGTCCCGTTCTTGTTTCTGGAATTTTCAACCGGGGTGGATTCTTCCAGGAAAAACCGACTACTGGCACCTCCCAGAAAACCAACAACCAGCGCGATGAAGAGTGTCGTAATATTTGATTTTACAGTCACTTTAGTGGGTTCTCTGTTGCAACATATAAACGTTTTCATCCTGGGCAAATAGATTAGTATTTGGTTATATGTGCCGCCCGATAGTAAGATACCGAACCAGTGCCCGCGCAGGCACAGGATTGTCAAGACTAAAATAAAGAATACCTACGGAGGATACGCCTGTGAACGGGAAGACTACCTTAAGTGCGGCCATCAGTCTTGTACTGGGCGGTGTTGCAGCTGATGCAAATGCCAGCCTGACCTCGAGCGCGACACTGAGTTTCACCATGGGCACGACGGAAGTGATTGCATGCACCTATGGCACTACACCACCGTGCAACCGGTCAAGTTATACCATCACAGACATTGTCGGTTCCTACTTTGGCGTGGATGGCGGCGGCAATATCAGCAACGTCAACAACGTTATAGAGCCAGACGAAAAAACCCCGTTTGGTTCTCTGAATGGCATAGTGATCGGTACCACACAGGCTGCATCAGGCAGCCATGCCGGACTCGTTGACGGCTCCGAAAACCCCAACATCGACAACCCGTGGAATTTCTTCGGCAATGCCGGCATGCACCAGACCACCAGCCCGATTGTTGATTTAACCGGCACCGGCTCCACCAGGACCCTGGACTTTTCGGGCTGGACCTGGATGTGGAACGGGATCGACAATATTCCGCTGGTAGACAAGGGCACTACCATTGTGTGCGACACATCGTCCTGTTCGGACGGCAGTAACTATACCCTTGACGGAGCATTTCATATCAATGGCGCCGGAATAACCTCGGTCAGTTACGTCCTGCACCTGGAAGGTACCGTCAGCAGCGTCCCGATTCCGGCCACGGCCTGGTTGTTCGGTTCCGGTCTGGCTAGCCTGGCCGGCATGGCGCGCAGGCGCAGGAAAGCAGGGGCATCAGATTAGGCACTGACCACAATAGCGACCCGGGGTCGCCATTGTATTTTCACTATCGCGCACTGAATATCCAGTCAGGGCAACGCCAGACTACCGGTTCAGGTCAGCGCTGATCACGAACGCCTTCAATGAGCAGGTACGTATCTTCTTTAAGAAAGGACGTTCCCGTTACTCTCAAACGCGATGATTGTTCTATATGCTGCAGTGTATTTCGATCGAAGCGTGCCCCGTAGATTTTCTCCACCAGCGGCGCAAACAGTTCCTGTCTTTTCCGTATTTTCCTGTCTTTCGAGTACACCATTTCCAGCAATCTGAATCGGCCACCCGGCTTCAGTACCCGGCTGAACTGTTCAATGGCGAGCGCCTGAATCTCGTCCGGCATTACACAACACATGAAGGTGGACAGAATCCAGTCGAACTGGCCGGAGGGAACGGAGTCCATCACGGTAGCATCTTCGATCATCAGACGCGTCCTGCAACGGGCCTTCTGCTTTCGGTTTTCGGATTTGCGCAACATCTGTTCACTTAATTCAATTCCCACCAGGTCCACATCGTGGTGATAAAATTCCAGGTTCTTCCCGGTCCCTACCCCGGCTTCCAGCACCTTGCCCCGTAAATCGCCGACCAGTGCCGGCCGCCACTTGCGGTAGATCCGTTCCCAGGGGTAATCCAGGATATCGTAGAACAGGGCCGTGATATTGTATCTGGCCCGCAATCCCAGGTTCATTTCATGTGCACGCATAACCGCCCGCCCGCTTCGTTCACCGGTATACATCATAGCGCGCTTTCCGAACTTTTCTTCAACCATCGCCAGGGTAAAACCCGGCTTATCCCGCGTACCGGATTCAACCCCGGGGGATGATTTTTCCGTCAGGCCGCGGTCAGGCGCGCATACAGCAACGGCAGCTTCGCCGGTAATTCCCCGGCATTCCTGACCAGTACATACGATGAGCTGCCGAACAGGTAGGGCAGGTATTCACCCGCCTTTTCATCGATAGTGACACAGAAGGGCCGCACGCCGTGCTCGTGCGCCTCCTGTACGGCCCGGTGCGTGTCCTCTATGCCGTAACGCCCTTCGTACCTGTCCAGGTCGTTCGGCTTGCCGTCGGTGAGTAACAGCAACAGCTTCTGGCCGGAAGGTTCTTTCTCCAGCAGACCCGTTGCATGACGGATGGCTGCACCCATACGGGTGTAGTAGCCGGGCTTTATGGCCTGTATCCGCCCTCGTACTACATCGTTACAGGCTTCGTTGAACTTCTTCAGGATGTGAAAACGTATATGGTTACGCCGGCGGGACGAAAACCCGTACATGGCAAAGCGGTCGCCGGTCGACTGCAGCGCTTCCGAGAACAGGAACAGACTGTCGCGCACCACGTCGATAATGCGCTGCTCATTGCTGACCCAGGCATCCGTCGACAGGGACAGGTCAGCGAGCAACAGGCAGGACATATCCCGCTCAGCGTTGTGAAAACTGCGATACAGCCGGGCATCAGCGGGGCGCAGACCACGCAGGCGATCCACGTTGAAATCCAGCAAGGCGTTGAGATCCGGTTCGCTGCCATCTGCCTGTCCGTTCAACCAGTGCCGGCGTGGCTTGAGGGCTTCAAACAGGCGCCGCAGACGGCGCGCCTTCACCTGCAGGTATACAGGCACTCCGGCCGGGCTCGCGTTACGCGCCTGCATGGGTTGCAGGCGGCAATGATCAGGCAGCAGGCGCCGTTGTCGATAATCCCATTCCGGCAGCGGCACGCCCTCACCCAGATAGAGATCATCGTTATCCTCCGGTGGCAGGTCGAGGTCGAAACGCAACCGGGTTGCGACGCGCCTGTGATCGCTGGCGACACTGACCACCTCCATGTCTTCCAGTGCTGACTGCGCATCTTCGTCTTCATGTTCTTCCGTGGTCCGGTCGACAGGGACGTACTCGGCACGGGTAAACAGGCTTTCGAGGCGAAACGCCAGCAGGCCGTCGCGTCCATCCGGGGCCTCCACGCGTTCCCCGCGGCGGCGCTTGTCGCTATCGACGGGCTGGCTGTGCTGGTCATCCTGCTGCTGGTCCGGGTCGGAATGGTCAGCGGCCTCCATGGCTCGCTGCAGGACCGGGGGCGCGGGGTGCAACCACAGTGGCACCGGTTGCGGCGCGTGCCGGGCACGCACCAGCGGGCTTTGCACCGATGCCGGCTCCAGCAGCGCCTGGCGAATCATCGCCTCCTGCGCCGCTTCGCCGGCAGGCAGCCGTTGCGGATCCGGGCGTTGCTGCAGGTGGTGGTCGACCAGCGTTTGATAACGCTGCGCCAGCCCGGGATGTGCTGACAGGAGATCAGCCGTGGCTGCCGCGTTTTGCTGCAACCAGTCGCCCGTACAGGATCCGGTCCGGGTCGCCAGTGCCGCGAGCCAGAGATACAACTGGCGATTGAGGTCCCGTTCGGCATACCAGGCGATGCTTGCCGGCAGACGCAGGGTATCCTCGTCACGCCATGCCAGGGCCACGTGGCGGTTACTGCCGGCGATGCGACTGAGCAGGGTGCGACGCGCACCGCTTGCGGTTTCATTGGCGGCCTCAATACGCAGGCCGCTGTCACCACCCAGGGCACGGAACAGTACCGAGGCGGGTTGCCGGATCTCGTCCAGCCTGACGGCTGCCTGCGGGTACTCGCGCCGTGCAGCGCGGGTAACGATCCTGTGCCATACCTGGCCGACCCACTCCTCCATCAGCCACAACTCCACTGCCGTATTCGATTCATGGCCGAAACGGCCTGCCCACCAGCGGGAACACGTAGTGCTGTCCTGCCATCGCCTTGACCAGTCCCATGACGCCCATCAGTATCAGGCTGCTGTGAATAAAGGTGAAGTACAGCAACAGGACCATCCAGGTATAACCGGATTCCACGCCGCCCAGGAACACAAACCACGCCGAAGCCACAAGCAGTACGACACCGCCGGTGATACTGACGCCCACCGTCTGCGACAGGTGGTTCAGCGCCAGTGCATCCGCCTGGCTGCGATAGCGCCAGTACAACAGCAGCAACAGCAGGAACGCCAGACCCGGGGCCAGCATCAGGTTGACCAGGTACAGACTCTCGGCCTTTACTGCCAGGTTTTTTCCAGCCTCACCGTCCACTTCATACCCCGAAATCGGCCTGCACGACCTCCATCAGCGCCTCAACCGTGGGCTCATCGTCCGTAAGCGGTTCTATCAACGCCGCCCGGCAGGCCTCAACGGGGTCGAACCCGTCGCGCAGCAGCTGTGCGGTATAGATCAGCAGGCGTGTCGATGCCGACTCCTCCAGGTCGTGGTCCTTGAGAGCACGCAGGCTGTGCGCCAGTCGGACCAGCCGTGCGGCCAGTGCCTCGTCGACACCGGTTTCACGTTCGATGATCAGCTGCTCGGTTTCCGCATCGGGGAAATCAAAGCGCGCCGCCACGAAGCGTTGCCGGGTGGAGGGCTTCATTCCCTTGAGCATGTTCTGGTATCCGGGATTGTAGGACACTACCAGCATGAACTCCGGTGGCGCGTGCAGGGTTTCACCCGTGCGCTCGATCGGCAGGATGCGGCGATTGTCGGACAGGGGATGCAGGACCACGGTGGTATCCTTGCGCGCCTCCACCACCTCGTCCAGGTAGCAGATGGCACCTTCGCGCACCGCCCGGGTCAGCGGGCCGTCGTTCCAGTAGGTCGCACCGTCACCAATCAGGTGCCTGCCCACCAGGTCGGCAGCCGTCAGGTCATCGTGACAGGAGACCGTGTACAGGGGGCGTCCCAGGCGCGCTGCCATATGCTCGACAAAGCGCGTCTTGCCGCAGCCGGTCGGCCCCTTGAGCAACATCGGTAACTGGTTGCGGTGCGCATATTCGAACAGCTCCACCTCGCCACCCTGTGGCTGGTAAAACGGAATATCCGCAGCGGATGCCGGTAACTGCCGTACCTCGTTGACCATGTCAGGTTTCTCCCGTAAAAAAGGCCAGGCCGATCAGCGCCAGGACCATCAGCAACCAGCCGCTCACCATCCAGCGCCAGGGACTGCGCACAGCCCGCAAGCCCATAAATACGTCCGCTACCATCTGTCCCTTGACGGCCACTGACAGCAGTATACCGGCAATCACCGGGCCGCCGCCCAGTCCTGCCCTGCCCACTGCCCAGGTCAACAGGGTCAGCACCACCAGTGCCAGCCATACCTGCAATGCCCTGCGAGTGCTCACGTCCATATCAGTGCAGCACGTATACCAGCGGGAACAGGATAATCCAGACGAGGTCCACCATGTGCCAGTAGGATGCCCCGGTCTCGACGCCGGTATGCTCCTGCGCGTTGTAGGCACCCCGGTATGCCTTAAGCGCCACCACCGACAGAATCACCATACCCATCAGCACGTGCATGAAATGAAAAAAGGTCAGGGACAGGTAGAACATGTAAAAGGTATTGGTACTGAGCGTAATACCCTCTGCGTGTTTGGCTGCAAACTCGGCTAGTTTGATCCATACGAAGACACTGCCGCTGAGAACAGCCAGAATCAGCCACCGGGTGCAGTGGCCTGCCGCACCCCGGCGAATCGCGGCCACGGCCATGACGACAAAATAACTGGACGTAATCAGCACCAGGGTGTTGATGGCACCACTTTCCCGGTTCAGGTGCTGCTGGTACGTGTTAAACAGCTCAACATGCTGCGCGCGTGTATACGCATAGGCCAGAAAGAAAATGCCGAACACCAGTAGTTCGGCATAAATGAAGATCCAGATCGCAAAGTCACCCGGCAGGGCTTTTTTCTGTCCCGCTGCCGGGTGACTGGCGATCTGTTCCATCAGGCAGTATCGGCCACTGCATTGCTGGCCATCACGCGCTCACCGCCTTTCACGAAGAACGCGGCCACATACAGGATCAGGCCGAGCAGGAACACAAGGCCGGCTGCTTCGCGCAGCCAGTAGAACACCTCGATCTTCTCCTGCACCACCATGAACGGTTGCGGATTATCGGTGAAACGCTGCAACCAGACCTGCAGGACGCCGGCGCCGGTCAGGAACAGCGTAATAAACACCATCGACACCGTCATCAACCAGAACGACCACATTTCCAGCACCTGGGCACGCGGATCGGCTGCTTCCTGACCACGCAGTATCGGCATGGCATAGGAGATGATGGTCAGCACAATCATCACATAGGCACCGTAGAACGCCATGTGACCGTGTGCCGCGGTAATCTGGCTGCCATGCGTGTAGTAGTTGACCGGTGCCAGGGTATGCAGGAAGCCCCACACGCCGGCCCCGAGGAACGCCATCACAGCAGTACCCAGCGCCCACAGCACAGCGGCCTTGTTAGGGTGTTCACGGCGCCGGCGGTTCACCATGTTGAAGGCAAACACCGTCATCATGAAGAACGGGATCGGTTCCAGGGCCGAGAAGATCGACCCCCACCACTGCCAGTATTCCGGGGCACCGATCCAGTAATAGTGATGCCCGGTACCGATAATGCCGCTGATCAGGGCCATGGCGATAATGACGTACATCCACTTCTCGATAACCTCGCGGTCAACACCGGTCACCTTGATCAGCACAAAGGCCAGGATCGAGGCCAGGATCAGCTCCCAGACGCCTTCCACCCAGAGGTGAACCACCCACCACCAGTAAAACTTGTCGTCGACGACATTGATCGGGTTATAGAACGAAAACAGGAACATTACCGCCAGACCGACCAGACCAGTCAACAGCACCATGCTCACGACAGTCTTGCGACCGGCCAGGATCGTGACACCGATGTTGTAGAGAAAACCCAGCGCCACAACCACGATACCGATCTTGGTAATGGTCGGCTGCTCCAGAAACTCGCGCCCCATGGTCGGCAACAGGTCGTTCATGGTAAGTTCCGCCAGTCGTGCATACGGCACCAGCAGGTAGCCCAGGACAGTCAGCGCACCGGCCACCAGGAACACCCAGAACAGGACTTTGGCGAGCAGCGGGCTGTGCAGCTCATGTTCGGTTTCCTCCGGCACCAGGAAATAGGCGGCGCCCATGAAGCCGAACAGCAACCACACGATCAGCAGGTTGGTATGCACCATGCGTGCGACATTGAACGGGATTTCCGGAAACAGGAAATCTCCCATGACATACTGCAATCCCATCACCAGACCAAACAGGATCTGTCCGACAAACAGGCCGATGGCGGCGATAAAATAGGGCTTTGCGACAGCTTGTGATTGATATTTCATAGTGATCCCCTTATCCCTGAATGTTCGGAGGCCAGTTGGAGGTATCGATCTCACTGGTGTATTTCAGAAACTCCGCCACGGCCTGCAGCTCTTCGTCGCTGAGATTGAACTGTGGCATGCTGCGGCGACCGGGAATGCCTTCCACGGGCCGGCTTTTGATAAAGCCGACAATGGCATCCGTAGAGTTACCAAAGCGCTTGTAGACATTGCCCAGCTCGGGCGCGAAGTAGGCCCCTTCACCCAGCAGGGTGTGGCAACCAATACAGTCATTTTCCTCCCACACTTTCTTGCCCAGCGCCACCTGTTCGGTGATAGCCTCGTGGTTGTCCCGTTTGGGCACCTCGCTGGAGGTATCGAAGGTCAGCGCGAGAAACAACAGGATGAAGAACACACTTCCCCCGTAATAAATGTTTCTCGCCATGCTTTTGGTAAAGACTTCACTCATGGCATACCTACCTTTACATTTTCACATTGATAAAATTAGAAAATACTGAATTACTTATATCATAAACTATGCCAACTGTTACTAGTTGTTTTTATGCACTTAATTTCAGGTGTTATTATATTGATATCTTCTGTTATGATCTCTATTTGATCTCTTTGGTATCATTATGACATCTTCCAGGTACTGCGCCGCCCTGACAGCCATCGTGGCCGACCTGTCCCGGGACCTGCCGGCGGAGGAGCGCTACAAACGCCTGTTAATCGCCATGCAAAGCAGCTTTCCCTGTGATGCGGCCGCAGTATTGAAACTGGAGGGCAATCACCTGACGCCACTGGCCGTAGATGGACTCAGTGATGACACAATGGGGCGTCGCTTTGAAGTAGACGAACATCCACGCCTTGCCCGCCTGCTGCACTCCCGCGAGCCGGTGCGCTTTGCCGCAGACAGCGAATTGCCGGATCCCTACGACGGACTGGTGGACACCGAAGACCAGCTGTTACACGTGCACGACTGCATGGGATCTTCACTCTACCTGGACGATAAACCCTGGGGCATCCTCACCATGGACGCCCTGCAGACCGGCACCTTCGACCAGATCGACCCTATCGAACTGCGCACCTTCATCAACCTGACCGAAGCAACCGTGAAGGCTGCAGAACGCATCGACGAGCTGGAAGCCCGCGTGGAACGCGGTCACCGCGTTGCGCGTGCCATGGCCCAGGAAGGCAGCGAAACCGAAATGGTCGGCAACAGCCCGATCATGAAAAAACTGCGCGAGGAAATCACCGTCGTTGCGCAGTCCGACCTGACCGTGCTCATACAGGGCGAAACCGGTGTCGGCAAGGAACTGGTAGCGCGACAGGTGCACGCACATTCGGCACGCGCGGATTTCCCCATCGTATACGTGAACTGCGCCGCATTGCCCGAGCAAATCGCCGAGAGCGAACTGTTCGGCCATACCAGGGGTGCCTTCACCGGTGCCACCGCTGATCGTGTCGGCAAATTCGAACTGGCCGACGGGGGCACACTGTTCCTGGACGAGATCGGTGAACTAAGCCTTGCCATACAGGCAAAAATGCTGCGCGCCATACAGAACGGCGAAATCCAGCGGGTCGGCAGCGACCAGCCGGTGCGTGCCGACGTACGGATTGTTGCCGCCACCAACCGCGACATGCGCAAGGAACTTGCAGCAGGTCGCTTTCGCGCCGACCTGTATCACCGCCTGACCGTGTACCCTCTGCTGGTCCCACCATTACGCGAGCGCGGCAAGGACGTCCTTCTGCTGGCAGGCTATTTCCTGGAAAACAACCAGCGTCGACTGGGTATCAACGCCCTGCGACTGTCCGCCGATGCAAAACAGGCACTGCAACAGTATGCATGGCCGGGCAATGTGCGTGAGCTGGCCCATCTCCTGAGTCGCGCTGCGCTGAAAGCCGTGGCCAGGCGAGGCGACCAGGGAAACACCATCATTATCGACTCCACCCACCTGGACATCGGCGACACGGAAGCCGTATCGCTGGAAACGGAAAAATCAAAACCGGCCGCACACAGGGTCAAGGGCTCACTCAAGGACGCCGTGGATGAATTCCAGCGCGAAGTCATCAGGGACAGTCTGAAAAGGCATAGCGATAATCTTGCCGCAGCGGGAAAAGAACTGGGAATCAGCCGCAGCAATTTCTACCGACTGCTGAAGAGGCTTGGGCTGCGATAATTTCCGCCGGGAACCTCCTGACACGGCCTGACAAACAGCCGTGGGGTACACCAGCTCGCCGTGGAACCCGGTGAGGAATGCGGGCTAGCCCGGATTTCTCACCGGGTTCCGTAACGAGGCGGTGGCAGGTCGTGTGATCAGCGGCGTTCGCGACCGAGGGCCGCGCAGGCATAGTCGACACGATGTCGAGCAGCCCGACCGAGTGAACACCGCTTAGCGCGCGGCATGACACCGCCGCAGCAGGAAGTCGGTGAGAAATGCGGGCTAGCGCACCGCGATGGTCTGCCTGGCGTATTTTCGGTACAGTCTGACGGCATGGCAGAGATTGGCCAGGAGCAGCAGGCTGGATACCAGCACTGCGGTCGCTGCGGCGTACACGGTAATCCCTTCCAGGAATATCGAGGCGACCAGCAACAACAAACCGGCCACGTGAAACGCAAACTGCAGTTTCATACGCTGCACGTCGATGACTTCGTGGATATTCGGTGTGTAATATTTCCTTCCCGGTTTGAGTTTCCCCATCACCACGGGCACACGCAGATTGAGCCACACCAGGAAAGGGACAATCTTGTAGAGCATGCCGTTAATAACCGATACCGCGAAGCCGGGCAGCAGGAATATCCCGGTCGCAACCGATATGTCTGCGCCGGCAACCGTGCCGCCGAAATAAGCGTACAGGTTCGTGCCTGTGCCGAGCACCAGGCATAGCATTCCCACCCGCCAGAACCGGTCGGTGATATCGAACCGCTTTCTGCGCCGCCTGCCCAGCAGGTACAGGGTAAGGACGGCCCAGGCCAGCATGAGCACGCTTGTCAGCACCACCACCAGTTGCTGAAATTCCCGCAACGGCACCAGGCTGCCTGCACACAGGAGCGCCACCAACATATAGACCAGTCCTTTCCCTGCGTATTTCGGGTACTGCGGTGTTGTCAGGAACATCGGGACCACCTGCCCGGAGATACCGATGACCAGCACCAGTATCCACCCGGTGAACCCCCAGGCCGCGTGATCGTTTGTAAAGGAGCGATCCAGTGGCACTGCGGCAAACGCGTGGCCCGAGGCCAGCCAGGCACCCATCACAACGGTAACGACAAGACCCAGCGCAGCCAGTTGTACAGAACGTCCGGTGGTCAGGGTTTGCCCTGCCCGGAAGATGGCCACGATAACCCCCGCACCGAACAGGACCAGCAGCGGAACCAGGAGCGCGATTGCGACAAGGAACAGGGCCGGCTCCTGCAGCAGAAAGGCAACGACCAGGAACAGCGTACCCGCTGTCATCACCAGGTGCGCCACCACGGCGATGCGCCCGGCCTGTGGCAGGGCGGCACCCATGACGACCGGCAGCATCTGGAACAGGGCACCCAGCATGACCATGGCGATGTACCCCAGGGTAAAGGCGTGCACAACGGCCAGGGACGCCGATGACCAGCGGGACTGGAACAACTGCCCCCCGTCCATGAACACGATGGTCGCTGCAATTACGCCAAAAACAGGCGCGCTTATAAAAAAACGTACCGGGGTCCAGAGCCGGGGCGCCTTTTCCAGGGAAAGCGCAGCGAGGTTCAATGCCCGTCCTTCCAGATGCTGATCAGCCAGGTGCCGGCCCGTTCATCGTATTCGGCCCGGTACTTCCAGCCGTGCTCCGCCAGTACGGGATACAGCAGCAGGGGTTCCCGCCAGTGCGTCACATCGAGCTGTTCGTCAACCTGCAGGGTAGCGAGTACCTCGAGAATCCGCTCCAGTGGTTGCGGTGCCTCCAGCCCCCGCACATCCAGGCTCCGTTTTTTCATTCCCGGTCTGAAGCGGAGAAACCCGGCACCCTGGCGGACAGTGCCTGCAGCGACCCCTGCAGGGCCTGGTCCGCCATGGGGTACAGCACCTGCTCTTCCTTGATGTTGTGCTGTTGCAGGAAAAGAAAGAAGGTTTCCGCCATGCCCGGTATTTCATCCCGGTCCCTGGCCTGAACGGCATCGCCCATACGCTGCAGCAGTTCCCTGAGCTCGGCGTGTTCCCCCCGCATTACCTGCGTGGGTCCGGCCTGCATACCGGTTTTTTCCTCGAACAGGGGAAACAGGCCTTCTTCCTCGTTCACGAAGTGCTGCAGGGTATCCTGGCGCAGCCTGCTGTACAGAACATCGGCCTGCGACCAGTCATCCTGGCTGACGGCGTCCTCCAGTTGCTCGAATACCCGGTCACAGGCACGGTGCTGGGCGCTGAAGAACTCACTGACTGACGGCATGGGGACGACTCCTTTTCAGGCCGGCTTCCGGCCAGGATTGGAGACTTTATCGCAAATACCGGAAGGTAATAAATTTTAATTATGAGGAATTCCGGTCCATTTGACTTAAGTCAAGGATGGACCATTCTCTATCTACGACTATTGCGACAAATGGTCGCATAGCAACAAACTGACGTAAGACCACTTCGCACAACAATCGTTCACGAAGGAGAGTTCCATGGCTGACCCAGGCAATAACCCCAAGGACGAAGAAGAGCGTATCCCGGCGATGCAGTCCCTGCTGGAAAACCCGTTTCTGCTGCTTTTCATCGGCGTCGCGATGCCCACGGTGTTCTATATTATCTGGGGCATTATGGAAATCGTCACCGTCCCCATTACCCCGTAATCAGCTCCCAGGGAGGAGAACCCAGCCATGTCGACTTATTTACCGCCTGCCCAGCGTATCTGGTGGAACGTACCCATGGGCCGCGAGGAGATCGTCTGGATCGGCATTGCGCTGATCTGGTGTCTGATCATGTTTTTCATGATGCCGTACTGGCATGTGTACGGAAAACAAAATCTCTCCAACGAGGCTTACCAGACCACGCCCGCCAAATACGGCCCCAAGGTCCAGGCCATGATTGACAAGTATACAGTCCGTACCGAAACCGACCAGCAGATCCCTGTCGTGCACCCACCGGCCGGCAGCGACATTTACATGCTGGCGCGTTTATGGCAATGGTGGCCCATCATGGAACTGGAAAAGGGCAAGAGCTACCGTCTGCACCTCTCTTCCATGGACTGGAACCACGGCTTCTCTCTTCAGCCTATTAACATCAATATGCAGGTCGTCCCTGGCTATGAAATGGTGCTGAATATCACCCCTGACGTCGCAGGCACGTACGGGGTGGTCTGTAATGAATACTGCGGTATTGGTCATAGCACCATGCTCGGCAGAATTTACGTGAAGGAGTGATGAGAGATGGCAAACTTTAGACTCTGCCCCGACTCGGGGCTGTTTTTCGACCGGAACGCGGAAAGCCTGATGAAGGTCAACGCGGTTGCGGCCGCCGTCTCCCTGCTGGTGGCCGGACTTCTTGCCCTTGGCGTAGCACTGACACGCTGGCCCGCTGTCCATCTGCTGCCCGCTGAACAGTTCTACATGTTCCTGACTGCCCACGGCCTCAATGCGCTGATTTTCTGGATCATTTTCTTCGAAATCGCCATCCTCTATTTTGCATCATCAACCTTGCTGAGATGCCGGCTGGCAGCGCCACGCTGGGCCTGGCTGGGTTTCGCACTGATGCTGATCGGAGCGATTACGACCAACGTAGCGATATTCCAGGGTAATTCGAGCGTCATGATGACCTCCTACGTGCCCATGCAGGCAGCGCCGCACTTCTACCTCGGGCTGATCCTGTTTGCCGTCGGCGCCCTGATTGGCTGTTTCGTCTTTTTTGGCACGCTGGTCGTGGCAAAAAACGAACGCACCTATGAAGGCTCTATTCCGCTGGTTACTTTCGGGGCCATGACCGCCGCCATTATCGCGGTGTTTACCATCGCCAGTGGCGCCATCATCCTGATTCCCACGTTCCTGTGGTCGATCGGTTACATCGGCTATATCGATCCCGAGATGTACCGCGTGATCTGGTGGGGTATGGGCCATTCATCCCAGCAGATCAACGTTGCGGCGCATGTATCGGTCTGGTACCTGGTCGCCGGACTGGTCTTCGGTGCACGACCCATGTCGGAGAAAGTGAGCCGTTTCGCCTTCCTTCTGTATATCTTTTTCCTGCAGCTGGCCAGCGCCCACCACATCCTGGTGGACCCGGGTATCAGCTCCGAGTGGAAAATCTTTAATACCAGTTACGCCATGTACCTCGCGGTTCTGGCCAGTATGGTGCATGGTCTGACCGTGCCCGGCTCCATGGAAGTCGCCCAGCGTTTGAAAGGCTATAACCACGGGCTGTTCGAATGGCTGCGCAAGGCGCCCTGGAGTAATCCGGTGTTCTCCTCCACCTTTATCTCGATCATCATTTTCGGGTTTATAGGCGGAATCACGGGTGTTGTGATGGGTACGGAACAGATCAACCTGATCATCCATAATACGATCTATGTCCCGGCCCACTTCCACGCCACGGTAGCCGTTGGCACCACCCTGACCTTTATGGGCCTGACGTACTATCTGATCCCGGTTCTGTTCCGGCGTCAGATGATCCTGCCCGGGCTGGCCAGGTGGCAGCCCTACCTGTTCGGGGCCGGCATGACTGCCCTGATCCTGTTTATGATGGGCGCGGGTACCATGGGTGTCGCACGACGCTCTGCAGACATGACCTTTGCCGGTGCGGCATTGACCTATGAGTATCCGGGTATGGCCTTCACCATGATGGGACTCGCCGGTATTGGTGCCGTCCTGGCGGTCATCGGTGGTGGCGCCTATCTGCTCGTCACGGTCGGATCGCTGGTGTTCGGCAAGAAGCTGGACCCGTCCGCCGGTTTTCTGCAGAGTTTTGGCGTACCGTTGTCCCGTGGCGCCTACACGGCGCAGCCCGAGATACTGCCCATGGCGGCACCGGTTGAGGAGTATGGTTCAGCAGGCCACTTTGAAGCGCCCGGCACCTTTGCCCTGGCGCTGGTGCTGTTGATCTCATTTGTTGTGTATTACTTCATTAACTGGAAGTATCTGGCCTCGGTCTGGCCACTCAGCTAGGCTCCCTGGCCAGAGCCCATGCGGGGCGGGGGTCACCACCTCCGCCCCGCTTTAATTTTATGGATAACTGAGCATGTCGAGATTATTCACAGATGCCACCCTGACACAGCCGTTTGACGGGTCGATGCTGCTGAAACAGCTATCCAATCTGTTCAAATTCCGTATCGGCGTTGTCATGGCCCTCACCTCTGTGGTGACGCTTGTCGTGACGCCCGGGCAAGCAGTGCCCGCCTGGCAGGTGTTGGTACTGGCGATTACCGTGTTGCTGGCAGCCAGCAGTGCGGGTGCCTTTAACCAGTACTATGAAACCGACATTGACGCACGCATGCGTCGCACCGTTGACCGGCCCTTCGTGACCGGGGCACTGCCGCACAAGCGCTGGTGGCTGCTGGTAATGGCTGCCATGTTGCTGCTTGGTGTGGGCACGGCCGCTTGGCTCCTTAACGGCGTGGCAGCCCTGTATATCTTTCTGGGGGCCTTCTTCTATGCCGTGGTCTACACCGTGTGGCTGAAACGTCGTACCTCGATGAATATTGTCATCGGTGGTGCCGCGGGCAGTTTTGCCGTACTCGCCGGTGCCGCCGTAGTCGACCCCCACCTGGGTCCGGTACCCGTTATCCTTGCCACGGTACTGTTCCTGTGGACACCACCCCATTTCTGGAGCCTGGCCATAGCCAGACACAAGGATTACGAAGCCGTCGGTGTACCCATGTTGCCGGTAAAGGTAGGCAACGCAACTGCTGCCAGGGCGGTGCTGAGCAACACGCTGTTACTGGTGGGCATGTCCGTTCTGCCCTTTTTCTTTGGTCTTGGCTGGCTTTATCTGGCCGGAGCGCTGATGGGCGGCGGCTATTTTATCTACCGCAGCCTGCTGCTGGTGCGAGACGCCTCCGCGAAGAATGGCATGCGTGCCTTTTTCGCCTCGCTGGTTCAACTGGTCGTGCTGCTGGTGTTTGCCGTACTCGACGCCCAGCTGGTCGGCTGATATCGTAGCACGGCGTTATGCGCCCCTGAGGCACACGATCATGTGGCATTCATCCAGATTTCCCGCCCTGCTGTTTGCATTTGTCTGTGTGGCATTTTTTCACGGCGCCAACGCAGGATCCGGACCGGTAAGCGGAAATCAGTCACTGGACCCGGTCAAGGCATTCCGTTACAAGGAAGCGCTACAGAACAGCCAGGACGCCATCGGCAACGTGCTCGGCAACCACCCTCTGACCGACGACAAGGGTCGCGCCCTGTCCATGGACGACTTGCGCGGCAAGCCGCTGGTGTTGAGCCTGATCTATACCAGCTGCGCCCGAATCTGCCCCATGACCACCCGCCATCTCGCCAGGGTAGTCGACAAAGCGCGCGCCGCACTGGGGAAAGACAGCTTCAACGTTGCCCTGCTGGGCTTTGATGCCTACCACGACAGTCCACAGGCCATGGCCTATTTTGCCAGCAAGCAGGGTGTCGATAAGCGCGGCTGGTACCTGCTCAGCGCCAGCCCGGACACCATCAATGCCCTGAGTAAAGAGTTGGGGTTTGAGTTTTACGCTTCACCCAATGGATTCGATCACATCACACAGGCCACGATAATCGACGCCGAGGGGCGCGTGTACCAGCAGCTGTACGGAGAGACGTTCGATACACCGTTACTGGTGGAACCCCTCAAGGAACTGGTACTCGGACGACCCAAACCGAACCAGACCCTGCTCTCCGAACTGATAGACAAGGTGCACTTTTTCTGCACCAGCTACGACCCGGCGCGGGATGCCTACTATTTCGACTATTCCCTGTTTATCGGCATGGCCATTGGTGCTTCTGTCATTCTCGCCGGTATCATTACCCTGGTACGTGAATTCAGGCGTGGTCGTCGTACCGCACGCACTTGAGGCATATCAAGGACAGTTGGCACCTTGTTGTTTAATGTGCCTGCCTGTGGGAGCGGTCCCCTGACAACGACAGGATCCGATTCAAGGTGAATCATCGCGTTCAGGGGGCCGCTCCTGTATGTTGTCCGGAACCCGGGGTCGAGAGATTTATACCGTGAACAAACGCGTCAATCCCGTCAAACGCAGCTACCGTCTACTGGAGGAATGGTTCACCGTGTCGTTCGGCGCGGACTGGAACCCGCTCTACCACCTCGGAACACTGACCTTTTTCTTCTTCTGGGTAGTGCTGATCAGCGGCCTCTACCTGTTTATCTTTTTCGATACCAGCATTCACGGCGCCTATGCCTCGGTAGCGTACATGACCCATGAACAGTGGTATGCGGGTGGTATTATGCGCAGCCTGCACCGCTATGCCTCGGATGCGGCCGTGGTCACCATTCTGCTGCATATGTTCCGCGAGTTCGCCCTCGACCGCTACCGCGGCTTCCGCTGGTGGTCCTGGCTCACTGGCGTGCCGACCCTGTGGTTCGTGATTACAGTCGGCATTACCGGGTACTGGCTGGTGTGGGACGAGCTGGGATTATACGTTGCCAAGCTCTCTGCCCGGCTCATGGATGCGCTGCCGGTGATGACCGGTTCCATGGCGCGTGATTTCCTGACAGGGCAGCTCACCGACCGGCTGTTTACCCTGATGGGCCTTATGCACCTGCTGGGACAGCCGATACTCCTGGTGTTTGCCGTCTGGCTGCACGTCAAACGGCTTTCCCACGTTGAGATCAGCGCCCCCCGGGGCCTGGCTGCAGGCAGCCTGCTGGCACTGCTGGCACTTTCGTTGCTGGCGCCGGCAACCAGCCATGCACCGGCAGACCTCGCCAGGGTGCCG
>Ga0256841_1000896_pt1 | contig 27926 bp, 22 predicted proteins | sample 356308metaG_FD_185971 | JGI IMG/M metagenome (GOLD analysis project Ga0256841, IMG submission 185971) | Hydrothermal vent microbial communities from Mid Atlantic Ridge, Atlantic Ocean - 356-308 | ecosystem: Environmental > Aquatic > Marine > Hydrothermal vents | place: Atlantic Ocean: Mid...
CGATTGATGGCGATCAACTCATTATCGGGGTCAATTCCAGAGAACGGGCAGAAACAATCAAACGCAAAATAACTCGTCGATTAGGTAAACTGGCGCTATTTCAACATGCAACGATTGAGTCGCTTGAAAAACTGCTGGAAGACCAACAAAACAACCCGCCTGTCAATTCTATCAGACAGCAACAAGAACATCAGGAATTGATGCAGTCACCTGAAGTTGAAGCCTTTCTGAAAGAAAAAGCCGAACAACATTGGAAAGACTGGATTGACACCCCACTACCTGCGCTTAAAAACCAAACTCCGAGGGAGGCTGCTAAAACCAAAATTGGCAGAGAACGTCTGGAAGCGCTATTTATTCAATTCGAGCGACATGATCAACAAGGACCGCAACCGTTCGCTCCGGATCTAAAAAAACTTCGGCAATCAATTGGTATGGATTGAGTTGTCAAAACATTTGCACCCTAATTTTTAAATGCAAAAAAATATTATTCAAGCGCTGGATTTTGACGGCGTTATTTGCGATAGCGCAGTTGAAACAGGAATTGCTGGCTGGAAAACAGCCTGTAAAATTTGGGACGACTTTGCCACTCCATTACCGCCAGAACAACTGATCGAAAAATTTCGTCAGGTTCGCCCGATTCTGGAAACAGGCTATGAATCAATTTTATTGATGAGATTACTTAACCAAGGACAATCAGTCAAAGCAATCCTGAATCATTTCCCCCAGCAAAAAAATCAACTTCTGAAAGAAAACAAATTAGATATCGCTGATTTAAAAATAATATTTGCTGAAACCAGAGATCACTGGATTAATTCAGACCTTGAAAACTGGATTGCAATGAATCCGTTATTTCCCGGTGTTAAGGAAAAACTGCGGAATCTTGGCAATGAAAACCCCTGGTACATTATCACCACCAAGCAGGAACGTTTTGTCCAATTCATTCTTCAAGCCAACCGGATTGAATTATCCGAAGAACAGATTTTTGGTCTGGACAGAAATATGGGAAAAAATGCGGTTCTGGAAAGCTTAGTTAACAAACACAACGATGATGTAATTTTCTTTGTTGAAGATCGCTTGCCGACCTTACAAGCAGTCCAAACTAATAGCCAATTATCCTCCGTGGAATTATTTTTTGCCTTGTGGGGATATAACACCAAAGAAGATAAAGCCATCGCCGCGAAGAACCAATCTTTTAAGCTAATATCACTAGAAGATTTTCTCAACGCAAGAGAAACTTAGGAACGAACACGGAACATGTTTAAAATAAAAAAGGCGTGTATTTGATACTGATAACATTTCAAAAAAATTAGAACCTGAAAGACACACCAATATTTGCCCCTACTGAATCCCATGTGACACCATTAAATTTCGTTTCACCAAGAGTTCCATCACTAAAAAAAGTTTTATCTATTCCTGAGTCATTTGCCTCCCATTTTTGGTAATCAACCGATAATCGAACAGACCAGTCCGGGTTTACTATATAACTACTCCCTAGTGAGGCTGTTAACCCATAACCTTCAGATTCATGTGTAAAACTCTTTGGATTTTGAAAGTCTTCTCGTAAATTCCAGTTACCTGTTCCATTATAAAATGCGAGATGCCCAGCAACAGTTGCAAAAATTCTGAAATTGGGCATTAGCATTAAAGTTCCATCTAAACCAACCCATGGTCCATACCAATTTGCATCATAAGTGCTGTCAAGTCCACCAAATGAACCAGTGCCAGGAATCGTCTGAAATCCTCGAGTAATTTTCATGTGTTGGTTATGGAAGGAGTAACCAATTTTTGGAGTAATTCTAAAATAAGGATTATTTCGCGTACCCCCAAAATTAAAATGGTAACCAACACCTAAAGAAGCATCTAAAACAGAGCTATCACTCGCATCATTATTAGAACGAGAAAACTCCTGTGTTCTATTATTCCCGTTGAAATCTGAGTCCTGGTTCTGTCCATCAAAAGCCCATCCATAAGCAAAGCTACCTTCAAAATACCAGTTGTTATCAAAAGTCATTGATGCTCCAAGTTTGACTTGAACAATTTCAATATTTTTCCATTCAAGTTCAGATAGAATATTTGGTACTCCAGTTGGTCCAGCTATTCGCCAATCAAGATCATCAACCCGATAACCTGAATCTAGCGAATATTCCATTTGAAAATCCGTGATTTGTTCTTCTTCAGCATAAATATCCACCTGATCATCAGAAAAGCTTAGCTTTAAGTCCTCTCCATGATGATCATATGCATCCTGCTTATTAGCAGTCAACTCGTCTTCGCTGGTAAAAATCACCATGTGCAATGCCTTATTATCCAACTGTCCCGAACGATCAATTTCCGATTGATCTTGGTGTTCTGCAAATATATACATTTTCATTTCAGGCAATTCAGTCGTCAACGGACTTTCTCTAACCTCGGCTAAAGTTTGCAAAAAGGGAAACATCCAGCAAAATATAATAACTACAAGATTCCCAATCAGGTGATAAACAACAAAACCTGGATTAAACACAATATTAAAAAAGCTGAGCTTGTTTATTGGAACCATCTCTCACCATCTCCGGTTCTTTTACTCAGCTGGAGTCTGGAATAGATATCATCAAATGGTCCAGCTGAAATTAAATACATGTAGCAAGAATCCCCCATTTGCCGTCTTGGTTCGAGGGTGACTTGTTCAACAGTTGATGCTATCCAATGTCCTTTGATATTCTTATAATCAAGCCAAACTTTTTTATCAGAGGTATTTCTAACTTCAAATGCCGTAACATAAACACCACCTCTACGCCAACTTGCTACTGGAATAACCTTTATACGCTCATCATAAAAAAGATTTACTGAACGCCGGTATGTCAATGTGACAGGAGTAATACCATCTTCACCAGCTCTTTCATTTTCAGGCAAACGTACTGCTTGGGCAGCATATTTTGTAAGTTTGACATAGAGATGTTGTGATGAAGTTGCCTGAACCTTTTTCAATTTTCTTTGACGACTCAGATCACCTTTTTTATGAAAGGCATCAAAGCGATCTTGCTGATCATACAGCTTGTATGGCTCCTGTAATTGATAGCCCCTGATATCCCGTCGGTTATTTTTATATATATCGAGCGTAGCATTGGCATCTACAGCTTTAGGGTGAACACTGTTTTCATGTAAAAAACGATCACTAATCACCTCAGCTTGCTCAGGAGCTGAAACAATATGTGGTTTTAAAATCACCACTAATTCTTGTCGGCTTCGCTTCTTGTCCATTTCTTTAAAGAAGAAACCAAGAAAAGGAATATCACCAACCCATGGCACTTTATCTTCATTATCTCTACTTGCTTCAGTAATTAACCCTCCAATTGCCACAGAGGTTTCATTCTGTGCCACTACAGTTCCACTGAATGAGCGCTCATTCACGACATCGACCTGCGCTTCCGCCAAACCAACATTACTAGCAACGGGAACAGGAATTGTTGCAGCTTTTTCAAGAAAGGTTGATTGCTCAACTAACAGTCGAATACTGACAGTTCCATCTGCATTTATATTTGGTGTGAGTAGTAAGGTAGTCCCAATTGGCCGCATTTCTGTTTCCGGGACAATAATTGGTTGAGTTATCACTGCCCCACCAACCCCGGGAGAACCAATATTAGCAGCTTGAGTTGAAGTAAACCCCGTTGTGATTGGCCGGCTTTGTCCAACAAAAATCCGGCTTACTTCCTGGTTGGTTGTCATCAACATCTGGGTTGAAAGCTCAGTAATGCGCTTTTCTTTTTCCAGAAGTTCAATTCTGGCTTCAAAGTTATCGCTTACGATAGAAGCCAGCATCGCAGGTTCGAACGTTGCTGCACTAGCCCGTAGCGCGCCATGAATAAAATTTGTCGGATCAACACCTTCCGGATGAGCATTCAACGTTGATAGTTGTGCATTTCCATTTTTCATTTTAAAATCAAACAGAGAATTGAAACCATCACCCAGTTCAATTTGAAGAACCCTTACCTCCAACAACAACATCGTGCTGTTTTTGTCCAACTGCTTAAATAAATGATTAATTGCCTTCATAGCATCAGAATCCCTGGTTCTGACAAGCACACGGTTCTGGCGTTTGATTACCCCGACAAAAATTGGCACTTGATGCTGGATTGCCTTGTCAAGAAAAGATCGGCTTTTTTCCATATTTCCCAACAGAATACCCGGCGCATCTCCATCTTTGGTTTTTTTATCTAAAACTGATGTTGAGGAACGCATCATGTCAGAAAACTCAGAATTACTCTCCCTTAAACTACGGCGTCCTCTTCGGCTCCCGCTAAAATTATCATTAAAATTCCGTGAACTTCCACGATTATCCTGATTGGATCCCACCCCAGCGCCACCACCACCTTCACCAATCAGTTCAAAACGGGTAAAACGCTCTTGTATTTCATTTCGTAATTCATCCTGCGATTCACCAAAGCTTAATTGAACCCTTTCTCCATACAAATTATTTATGGTATCGGCAAAATCCAAGGCATTCCGTGCATTTTTCATTGTAAAAATTTTAGTTATTTCATTATTGAACTCAACTTGTTCCAAACGGTACTCCTGTACTGTATATATTCTTACAATCTTCGAGCCTAGGTCTTTTCGATACCATAAGTTATAGGTTTTTGAAATGGCATCAATTACTTGCATGGGAGTAACCTTACGCAAGAACATAGTAATATGAACATCCGCAGCATTTTTTGATGCAATCAGATTCAAATCCGATTGTTCAGATAAAATTCGCAAGGCATCGCCCACCGAAACATCTCGAAATTCAATCTGTTCTATTACCCCGAAGTTATTATTTTTCTTATTTTCATATTCATGCGAGGACGCCGCTGAAGCAACATGAAAAACACCAACATAAATCGAAAACACAAAGCAGAACATCAACATCCAATTGTGTAACAATATTTTCATTATCCTTTCATTCTTCTTCATTACCGTAAAATAATCAGTGTATTTGGTGGAGAAACCGTTAACTTGATTTCACAAAGCCCAATCTCTTCAACATATACTTCATAAACCACATTTCCTTTTACCACAGAAAACGTATGACCTTCTCGAATCATACGAGTCTTATCTTCAAGCTTGATTAATGCGGTTCGTTTCTTTCCAAAACCGTCTATAATTGCTCCCATTTCAAGTTTGGGTACGGCTAAAACAGCACCCGCCTCTCCGCCTTTTGTTGATTTTGGCGCTAAACGCTTCAAGGCACTTCGAAAACTTTCGCTTATTCGAGTTGGATCACGCAGATTTTTCACCATCTTGTTAATATTCTGAACATTTTCGACTGTTTCATCACTATAGATTTGACCCACTCTATCCATATCATTTGTTACACCAGATCCATTCATATTTACCATTGGTTTATTAGCTTCCAATGTCATGACTTGCTTATTCTCGGCAATAACGGGCAAAGCAACAAACACACTTACCCAGAAAATTATTTTTGTAATCACTGCGGGCTACCTCCAGCGGCAGTAAACATTGCCACAAGAAATGCCCCATAAACGAAACCTACCATACCACCAACCAAAACCGTTATGGCTGGCGCAATCATCCCGACTAAAGCATCTATAGCACGATTTAATTCCTCCTCATGAAATTCAGTCATTTCCTCTAATATTCCATCCAGTGTTCCAGAACTCTCACCCACTTTCATCATTCTTAACATTAACGGCATATATGTAATTTTTTCAGCCAAAGGATCGGAAAGCGAAGACCCTTGCAACACCTTGTTTTTTGCATACTTAACCCGGCTCCCAAGATAAGTATTCTTGTGTAATCTTTCAACAATTTCCAAGGTATCAACCACTGGAACACCTGATTTAATCATCATTCCGGCAGAACGTCCGAAAATTACAGTCCCATTAAGTTGCATAATTCTCCCCATAACAGGAATACTCAAACCTATATAATCCAGCCACCAACGAGTAGGAGACCAATGGTACAAAACGAGAAAAATAACAATAACAACACCTGTCACCATCAAAATATCTGGCCCGTTTTCCATGATCCAATCAGAAGTATCAATAAGTGCTTTGGTTAATGGAGGCATGGGTTTACCCATAATTCTCAATAGATTTTTTATTTGAGGAACAATCTTGACCAACATCAGAATCGCAATGCCAATTGCAAACAACATCACAAATGCCGGATATTTCATCGCTGAGGTCACTTTTTTTTTTATTTTTCGGCTGGATGCCAATTCGTTAGCAGCCTGATCCATCGTCGTATGTAATGAGCCTGTTTCTTCACCCACCTTTACCATTTGGATAGTAAACTCGGTAAAAATCTTATGTTCAGAAAGCGCTTCAGTAAAACTACTGCCTTGTTGAATCCGGTTAGAAATTGTCCGCCACATCTTTCTAACACCAATGCGTGAATATTTCGAGGTCATTTCAAGCGCTTCCAACAGGCTAATTCCACTTCGTAACATCACCGCAATTTGATGGAATTCATGCTCAATATCAAACGACCGTGGGGAACGATAATCTAAAGGATTAAAGCTGAAATTACGTTCTGCCTTCGGTTTTTTTTCTTGAACCTGGTTTATTTTTAAAACCAATAAGCCACTTTCTTTCAACGAACGAATTGCGGCAGACCGGGAACTGCTTTCTATAGTTGACGTCTGCTGCTGACCGCTTCTATTTCTGGCAGTATAATTAAAAACAGGCATAATGACTTTGATTACCAGGAAGAAGCTATTTGAATCACTTCAAAAACAGACGTTTCCCCATTCAGCAATTTCTTGATTGCGTTTTCCAATAATGAATTAACCCCGGCCTGCTTCATTTTTTCCAAAAGCTCCCCTTCACCCATTCCATCAGCAATATCACGCGCCCATTCCGTAGAAATTGACAACATTTCGTACAATCCGATTCGGCCGGAAAATCCTTTACCTGCACAATAGATACATCCGGAAGGCTCATAAATAATTTCTCCTGCCAGATCAGGGTGAGCCAGAGTAGTAGCTTCCTTATGAGTCAATGCCCTTGGCAATTTACAGGCATTGCATAAACGTCTTAACAGACGCTGCGCCACAACCAATCGTAAGGCAGCAGCAACCATATATGGTTCTACACCCATATCAATCAATCGGGTGACCGTTGCCGCAGCAGAATTGGTATGCAGTGTTCCTAAAACCATGTGGCCGGTTAATGACGCCTTGATAGCAATATCCGCTGTTTCCTTATCCCTGATTTCTCCAATCATCACAACATCGGGATCATGTCTTAATATACTCCGCAGCGCAGATGCAAATGTCACCTTGTTTGCGTTATCAACCTCACATTGCGCAATTTTATCGATCTCATATTCAATTGGGTCTTCAATAGTAATAATGTTAACACTGCGTTCTTCAAGCAACATACGGATTGCTGCATACAAAGTCGTTGTCTTGCCGCTACCAGTTGGCCCGGTCAACACCATCATTCCCTGAATTCTGGTCAGAAAATTCTCAATCAACTGCTTTCCTTCCTGCTCAAAACCCAACTTATCCAACGTCAAGGAGTCAGTTTGTACCGCTAACAAACGCATGGTGATTCTTTCACCATATTTGGTTGGTAATGTCGCCACACGAACATCAATTCGTCTGCCACCTTCCACAAATTGATGCGAAAAACGGCCATCTTGCGGTGAACGCCGTTCAGAAATATCCAGCCTCGCCATAACCTTCAAACGACTGGTCAATTCATGATAGAGATTTTTATTAAGTTGCTTGTATTGCTCAAGCTGACCATCCACACGAAAGCGTATAGTGCCTACCTGGTAACCCGGGTCTAAATGAATATCTGACGCACCCCGTAAATAAGCGGCATAAAGAAGTTCATCACCGGCATTTATGGCTTCTTGCCCATCACTTTGATCATTAATTTTTTTAGTTGATGGAGGCGCAGCCGCAACTTGCTCTCCATAAACCTCCTTTAGCATTTCTTTCAACTTAGTTGCATCGACTTGCCATGGAATAACCGGAGCTTTAACCATTCTTTCAACCGCCTTGATTGCCATTTGATTACTGGTATCAGCACAAGCCAGATGAACAGAACCGTTCATTTCAACAAAAGGCAAAAAGTATCGTCTCAAAGCAATTTGCGCCGGAATCTTTAAAGCACAAACGGGATCTATCTTGATTTTTTCTACTTCAAGTTGATGAGAAGCTGGAGTATGATTGACATGATTTATAAGATTAACTCCAATTTTACAATACTCGCCCTCCGCCTGATGCCAGCAGATTCTTCCAATTCTGGCATACTGACCATTTAAATCTTTAATACATAAAGTAATTTCATTGCCTTGCTTTAAAAAAGAAGGCGTAGTTTTATTGATAACGACAGCCAGTCCACTGAAACTATAATTAAGAACAACCCCTTCCAAAGCTGACTCTTCAGAAAATGCTGTCACAGTCCATCCTTTTACCTCCTTTCTTCGCTCTTCCCGATTGTCATTTTTTTTTGTTTGTTTCCTGGATTGGAAAATAGAGGGTGATTTCATATTATTATTTTGTTAATTAAAAGGCGAAACTGTTTCTAACTGTAATTGCGTTTTCTTCATCAAAGAAATAGATGAGCACTAAAAAAATCAAGCGACACCAACGCCATCCTAATGACTGAGACTATATCCACAATTTTAATTGCCATTGCAATTGTCCTCTTTGTTCTGCTCCTTCCTCGTCCGGTAATTTCATGTCAAGTGATACCGGAATAGCTTTGAATTTCTTCGCTGCAAAACCAACCATTGCCTTGAAGGTGTCAAGATAAGAACCATAAAAAAGAATAACGCGCAGGCGGCCTGAAACATTTTCTATACTCTCTGAAGTTTGGGCTGTTTTTTCATTAGCTGCTGAATCCTTCGTTTTTGATGCTTCCAGCCACTGCCTGACGGCATTGAATGATTTTGGTAAAGCTGCTGAATGTGTTGAATCAGCCCATTTCTCACTAATCACATGCAAATTATTCTTCGTAAGGTAAGCAGAAATGTTTTCCAGAATCTGATTAACATTTTCAGAACCGTTCAATAAAAAAGTATGTTTATCCAGATCCTGTCTTATTTCTCTGTATTCTTTCTGAACTTTGCTCACACTGACGGCAACCTCGGTTTGGGTTTTTTGTAATGCGGGAATAACGTCAGCACTAATCCCCAAATTTGCAATGTCCTGGTACTGTTTTTCTGCTTTTTTTAAATCTTCATTAATGGCTCCTCTTATATATGTAAAGTAAATGACCAAAATCACCAGACTTGGCAAAAAACGCTTGAGAACTTTCTCTCTGACTTTTTCATCTTCAAGATTCATGACTTCCCCGATGTTTGCGAAAAACCTTCCAAACCCAAATCCTGGACGATCAATTCAAATTTCCACGGCCCCCCTCTTTCAAACAAAACCATATCAGTTTTAGTAGGGGAATTTACTTTTAGCCCAAGCGAAATCATTTTTTTATCAAGAAAATTTGCGAGATGATTTGGTAATTCAGGTTTTAAAGAAACACCCGAGATCGTAATATGATCAGGCTCAACATCTATTCCTTCAATAACCAGATCCCTGGGAGAACCAGTTGCCAATTGCTGCAAAATCATCATTGGACGTTTTTGTAAAGCCTCCAGTACATTGGGGATTTTCTTCAAATCGCCTTTGAGACTCTCTATATCGGCAGAAAGATTATTTCTTTTGTCCTTGCTAACCTTAATCTGGGCATTTAAAGCTGCAATATCAGACTGGATTTTCTTCAATCGCTCGGTTTTACTGTTGTAATCATTTATCCAGTACCAATTCCAGCCATACATCAATCCGCAAAATAACAAAGCTCCCGCTGCATAACTAACAGTCAGTACAATTTCCTGGTGTTCATGGGGCGGAATGGTAATCACCGGCACAATTTCCAGATCTTTGGAAACCAACACCGTAAACCATTCCTGAACCCATTGTTGCAACAATAAATCATTATCACTCAGGGAGAAATTAACTTTCATTTCCGGCAAGGGATTAACCGGCGAATATTGTAAAGCCTCACTATTTTCGACCTTACCGGAATTAAGCAAAAAGTCATCCAGTTGATCCTGCCAGTCATCGACTTGCTGTTCCGGATAAAAAATCTGGAATCCATTGATATCGCCTTTTTTATAATGAAAAGCAAATACATTGTTTGCCCAGCTCTCAAGGCGCAACCAATTTTTACTGGGATGATTAATATCTAGTGGCAAGGGCAAGCCACCGGGGTGTAACAGGCCAGCCAGCTTACAATGCTGTTTTTTCAGAATCTTTAATATCCGATCAAAAATATCACGTTTTAAAAATGCCAACCAATAAAAATTAAGATCATCTTCGGACTTCAACAGTTTATGTGCCAGGTGCATTTCCGACATACTCATGCCGGTCAAAGCTTCCTGTTCAAATTTCAGCACTTCACCCAGCATTTCAGGTTCAACGCCTTCTACCTGCAACGATGGGACATTCAAAACATAAGCAGGCAGCATTTCATACATGAGCCAGATTTTCCGTCCTTTTACTTCAGCCTGTTCAAGCAAAAGACCAACTAGATCCGGCAAGTCACTAACCGACTCACAACCCTCATCAATCTTTTCCAACTCTCCAGCAATATTACCAGCCCTATCTGCATCGACCCGATAAGTCACTTTTTCACAAATAAAATAGAGTGAATAATAAGGCCTGTCGCCAAAATGCAGATCTGGTATTTTTAAAGATTTAAAATCAATTTTTGGTATTTTCTTCATTATTACCAGACAATGCGGGGAACCGGTTTTCTGGGAATCACCGGTTTAATAACAGGGGCAATACTGACAGCAGAATGCTTTACGGTACCGCCAAGCGTTGCAGTACATAAGGCATCATTGGCCACATAACAGGATGAATTTACTGCATTCCAAATTCCTACCGGGGGTGTCCCTGCGGTACAGTTTGCAGCCGTTACCGCAGCTCCGGTACAAATAGTCGCAGGATAAGGCAATGACTGGCAACTGCCGATGAAATGATTGATGGTGAATGCTGTGCTCCCTGCCGGAAGTTGATTGAGCCCACCCAGGGTATTATTGAACCCGGTAAAATGCAGGGATTTAAGATTGCCGTCTGAATTGATTGACAATGACCCACTGCTGGCAATGTTGGTTATTTCGGTCGCTCCAGTGCTAGCATTAATAGAGCGATAGTTAATACGCATACAAATCTGCTGACTATCATAATTCCAGCTTCCCCCATGATCCATACAAAAAGCTTTGGGGCTAAAAACCGCGGCATTACAGCCGCTCCAGGTACCTGCTGCCGCCGTACAGCTAGCTTTGGTTGTTTTAGAAGGATCAGAACATGCAGGATTTGGCGACCAACGCCAAATCCTGTTGGGAGTCCCTGAACATGTTGCATAATCAGTGATAGCCGTATCCTGATCAAAAGGAGCAACTGTCTTAAAACACTTATACCCGCCACCTGCCAGCCAGTTCCAGCCTGCATCCACACAGGCCTTGCCGTCCGCAATTGCCGATACATCGCAAGAACCAGGGATATTGGCTGCATGAATCTCCGCATCTATTCCGGAACTAATATCAAGCAGCCAATCATCCTTTACAATTGCCGTGGCGGATGCCGGATAATCCGCATCATAATTCACCCCGCCGGCAACCCGGTCTTTTCCATAACTTTGCAAGGTAACATCAGCAGCGGCTGTGATGGCATAATTCCAACCATAATTAGGATCATTTGCGGAACTGGCAATATTGCCCCAACCATCCGTAAAGGCATCCTCATCATTACTGCTTTCAGATATCATCAAATAAGGGCCGTGCCAACCATAACCTATTTGTGATGCTGTTGGCGCTGTATAGCTGGTCTGAACAATCCAGTTACCTGCACCTGTGGTGCAGGCTGTTTGATCTGCAGTACCCGGCACCGAAACGATGGTGTAATCATTATCGCAATATTCCTGCCCCAGTAATTCATGAAGATTGGCGGGCAATCTTCCCATGTCTGCGACGAATCCGCTGATATCAGGATGATTGTTGATGACTACGTCTGGATCACCAATAATAGCCTTTTTGATTTCTTCATATCGCTTTTTGGTTTGCTCCCAGCGCGCCTGCTCAACCAGGTTGGTGGTTGATCTTAGCGCAACAGTCGCCAATGTTGTTAATATTAACAACACTACTGTAAGTTCGATCAGGGTCATACCCTGTTCGTTACAGTAACGATAAAGCAACCGTATTTCGGGTTTTTGTTTATTCATCTCTAGTCTGTCAGAACACAACCCGTTTGATCATTTGCTGGCGAGACAGGACTTGGATCTGCTATTTTCAAATACAACACCACATCATCGCCTCTTGCTGACGCCTTGGCATCTGCAAGTGAGGTATTCAACACCCCGTCACTTCCCGCTGAAACCAGCCGGATACAATCATCCGGACTGATAGCGCCTGCGACATCAATAGAACAATCGTTACCATCGGTCGGACTATCATCCCCGGGATTTTGTAAAACAATGGGCCGCCGCGCAGAAGCGCCATGCGGAAAACTGTCAAGAATAACCGCATCGGTTGGATTGATAACGGGGAGCACATGTGTTGTAGCGTTAAAATTACCGCCCGTAAGCGCTGCCGCCGAACCCGTGGAAAAATCCTGAAGGTAAGGTCCGCGCCATCCCATTCCGATAACAGGATTAAAGACAGGCAAGGTTTTCCAGGTATTACCTGCCGCTGTACATGTGGCTGGCGTTGTTTTTGTCAGATCACCCACGCAATAATCGGTTTTTGTTGACAAGGCGGCGATTGACACTGGAAATTCACCCAGATCAGCCAGATAACCCGGCCCGTCAATATTACCCATAATGGCGTCCCGTATGGCTTTCATACTGCTGCGGGTTGCAACACATTGTGCATATTTTGGCGTTTCCTGAAACATCGGCAAGACCAGGCCACTCAAAGCCACCAAAATTAACAAAACGATAACCAGTTCCAATAAACTCAACCCTTGCTGAGTCACTTTTTTTGCAACGGCTACCGGACTGTAAAAAACAACTTGCATGCAGCAACAATTTTCAGAAGATGTAAAAAAAACCTCTCTTGCAATAACAAGAGAGGGATAGAGGTTGAACGAAAAAAACAACAAATCCTGTCACCACTCTATAAGGAAGGGAATAAATTAAAGATTATTAACTTAAGGAACGAACATGAAATAACTTTATCAACCGGCTTGTCTCTTCATCCGTCTTCGGCATTGTAAAAATAGTTACATAGCTGGCTATGCGCCTGTCTTTACACCTTGAATACGAATAGAAATATTATCCCTGTTGCCAAACTTATTCCCTGTTCTTTCTCAAGGCGCCAGCCTCAGGATAATGTCTGGAAAAAAATTTTAATCATTTACCGATGTCCCTGATATATAGCATGTAACCTTGATTATCTTTTAAGCATTTTTAAAGCCATTAACATCTTAAAAACCAATATTTCAAAAATGCGCCTTTTGCAGCGCTCTCATATTGATTGGTTTTGAAAAAGGCCTGAAAGGCTATGCTTTCCCTCCTTTCAGGCCCCTGATTGATATGATGCTCAATCCATGAACACCACATTGCCGGTTACGTCAGGTTAATCATCAAACTTGACAACAAACCAGCAGTATTGCCCGAACGGCAATATTAAGCGCCATCACCTGCATAATAGCTGGCTTGTGCCTGTGCCAATCCTTCAACTTTCATCATTGGCATTAAAGTACCCATGAATTCAGCATAAGGATGGTTCGCCATGGTGCCTGTTTTAACAGCAAAAACAGTCAAAATATGGTTGTACTTGTTAGCTGCATTCATGCCGCCGACTTTGGCAAAATGGATGGGAGCCTCATTCATAACACGACCGATCAGGCTTGAATCATTTCCTATACCCATAACAAAATAGTCAAAATTTGCAACATCAATGCTGCCAGCTGAAAGCCCCAAGAGCTCCTCAAGACATTTATTGGCAACAGCATCATCTGTTCCAGGTGTGCCTGGTGTACCAATTGTCAGTGCAGTACCTGGCGTTGGAGTAGGCGATGATGGACAAACAGCGCCACCTGATGCTGGGTTACCGGCGGTGTCAAAAGACAATTTGGTCTCATCCAATTGAGCCAATACTGTACCAGTAGCAATTGCTGCGTTTACAGCATCAACTGCTTTTAATGTATGGTTGCCCTGACCAGGATCTTCCCACATTGTAGCTACCTTTGAAATACCTGCATTCAAGAACTGATTTACTTCTGGAGCAGCCAAGGTATGTGTAGTATAAAGGTTTGGCCGCATCATAGAAGGAAATATGCCGCCTACACCCGGAGTACCCTGACCTGGCGTTGCAGTCGCCCCCGGCTGAAGACCTGCAGTACCAACAATCAAACTTTCCATGTTTTCAGGATAGCCACTGTAAAGGTTATTATAACTCTGCAGGATTTTAGATACCTCTTTCAAGCTATCTGAATTGGCAGAATCATGGGTCTTGTCGATAAAGCCCTGTACAAAAGGCAGTAACAGACCTGACAATCCAATCAGGATTAACAATACGATCGTTAATTCGATCAATGTCAAACCTGCCTGACGCATCGCCGATGGTGGCAGTTTTTTTATCTTCTTGATTTCTTGTTTCATTTTGAAATCTCCGTTAGTTAAACAAATGTAATAGTCGTTTTCGTGCAGACCGGAATGGTGTGTTGGGCCGAAACCAGTCTGTTGCTGATCCTTTTTTCCTAACGCCCTACCTCCTTCCTTTGAATTCCTTGACGGCGCTTTCAGCATTCGAAATATACGACTTAAAATTTAAAGCAAAATAGATGCCAACCGCATTGCAACAAAATTGCATTCCTCTGAATAGCTCAAATTCATTCAAACTTTCAATTGATTACCTCGCTCAAATATGGTCTGGCCGGGAACCTGATCAAGAAAACAGGTTAAATACCCTATTAAAAACAGGTTAAATAACATAGTTTAATTATCGCCATCTGATTCCTCGGCTTTCCTTCGCCATCGCTTCGGCAATATTTATGGCTTGAAAATTGCTAAGGAACTACGGAGGTAGATTTATTGCGCCAGAACATCAAACCCGGCCATGTCTATTGCCGTGACTCTACCACCGACTGTGATTTATGCCAATGCAACAACTTACGTAACTATTCAGCGTATTTAATTTATCTAGAACCCCTCAATATCAGTGACTTATGGAAGAAGTGCGTGTGTCATGGATGACACAATCAAGCCTGCATGGACGTATTTACGGCGCCTTCTGCAATAAGTTTCTGATATTTAAACAATAAATATGCTGAGTAGTTACAATTTAATATATACTTCGCGCGAAGTGGCTTTAAAGTCTTGCCTCTTTAAATATGAATCAAGAGCTTAATGCTTAAAAGCCTTGCAAAGCCATTACCAGAAGAGAAAGGCCTGTTAAGGGAAAACAACAAACTCCCAGCACTATGAATGTTATAAAAAAATTGGCTGATAACTCACATTTTAAGCGTTTTTTGCCAACAACACTTGTTTAGATTCAATCTATGGATATTACCGAACTCTTATCTTTTTCAGTCAGCAGTAACGCATCCGACCTGCATCTTTCTGCCGGTTTGCCGCCCATGATTCGGGTCGATGGCGACATCAGACGCATTAATGTTCCTGACATGGATCATAAAACGGTTCATAGCCTGATTTACGACATCATGAATGACAAACAGCGCCGTGATTATGAAGAGTTTCTGGAAACCGACTTTTCCTTTTCATTACCCGGCGTTGCACGATTCCGAGTCAATGCTTTTAATCAAGAACGCGGTGCGGCTGCTGTATTCAGAACCATTCCTTCAACTGTTTTGACACTGGATGAATTAAAAGCCCCAAGCTTTTTTAAGGAACTGGTTAATAAGCCACGCGGCCTGATTCTTGTTACCGGCCCTACCGGATCGGGTAAATCGACCACGCTGGCGGCAATGATTGACCAGATCAACGCCACCAGTTATGCCCATATTCTAACCGTTGAAGATCCTATTGAATTTATTCATGAGAGTAAAAAGTCACTGATCAACCAAAGAGAAGTGCACCGGGATACGCAAAGTTTCAATAATGCCTTACGGTCAGCATTAAGGGAAGATCCGGATATTATTCTTATTGGCGAAATGCGTGATCTTGAAACAATCCGGCTCGCCTTGACTGCCGCCGAAACAGGCCATCTTGTTTTTGGAACCTTGCACACTACTTCGGCCGCCAAAACCATTGACCGGATTATTGATGTTTTCCCTGCCGCCGAAAAAGACATGATACGCGCCATGCTTTCTGAATCTCTGGAAGCGGTAATATCCCAAACTCTTGTTAAAAAAACCGGAGGAGGCCGTATTGCTGCACATGAGATTATGGTCGGAACTTCGGCAATAAGGAATTTAATAAGGGAAGCCAAGGTTGCACAGATGTATTCCGTCATTCAAACCGGCCGTAAACAGGGAATGCAAACAATGGATCAAAACCTGAAGGAACTGGTTGATCAAGGAAAAGTAAATGCTAAAATCGCCCAGGTTAAAGCTGTCAAAAAGGATTTGTTTTTGTAAAAAAGGCCGGAATGCTGTTTGCATTCCGGCCTCCGATCTTACATTTGTTTTCGGGCCAACACTCCCGAACTAACGGTCACGAATTTGTAGCCGTTGATTTAAGCATAGCGCAAAAACAAAAATTTGTGACTTTTTCCCGACAAATACCCTTATCTCACGACAACCGACCTTACCAGCCGACAAGAGTCTTGAGTTTATCGGCATAACCTCTGCCCACTGGAATTTCTGTTTGTCGGTCATCCCCCATTATCAAAGTCATAACGTGGCTATCCCACGGGATAACTTCTTTGACTAAATTAATATTAATAATATAGCTTTTATGGACTCTGATAAAAGTATGCTGAGGCAGCCTTTCGGCAAGTTCTGCCAGAGTGGCACGGACCCTGAACTGCTCCAGGCCTACTTGTATGTATACTTTTTTATTTTTTGCCTCAATCCATGCTATATCATCAAAATTTACAATCAGGCGACTGCCTTTTTCATTTTCAACCCACAGCTTCTGAATGCTTTCTTTTTGGCCGGTCACTTGCTCTAATAAATTTGTAAGACCAGCTTTATTTTTTGAACCTTCGATATAATCCAATGCTTTATTCAATGCTTTTTCCACCCGACTGCTACGAAAAGGTTTTAAAAGATAATCAGTGACATCAAGATCAAATCCTTGCAAGGCATATTGATCGTGAGCGGTTGCCATGATGATAGCCGGCGGGCGCTTCTGCTTGAGCAGAAACTCTGCAACCTTCATCCCGTTGATATCAAGCAGTTGAATATCCAGAAATACAATCTGACTTTGATGCTTTTTTTGAAGTTCGAGCGCTTGCTTACCCATTTCTGCTTCAAAATACTGAAACTCGCTGTGATTTTTTTTTAATATACTCAGTAATTCTGCTCTTGCCGGCATCTCATCATCAACAACCAAAATGGATATGTCTGTTGCACTGGTAGTCATTCTATTTTCCTGGATAAATTTGTTTTTCAATCATCTCATACCTTGGAATGACAAGGGTAGCAAACACCCCTTTTTCCGGGACTGACTTGATATGCATGACTGCTTTATCACCGTACAGATAAGAAAGTCTTTTGCGTATATTTTTCAGACTAATGCCATGATGTTTTTTTTTATTCAGCTCAATATTTATCCCTTTGCCATTATCACTTATTTTGATAACCAGATTATCGCCTTGCTTTATACATTGAACGGTAACTTGTATTTTTTGTTGGGGTTGGGATATTCCATGTTTTATTGAATTTTCGACAAGAGGTTGCAGAATCAAAGTCGGTATTTTCCAACTCATCGCTTTTCTATCAATTTTGTAGTTTACTGTTAAACGATCACCCAACCTTGCCTTTTCAAGACTAATGTACATTTTAATATAATCTAATTCAGTTTCTAATGGAACCAGAATAGTTTCATCCCGTATGACATGCCGAAACATATCAGAAAGATCCAGCAAAAGCTCTTTGGCATATTCCGGCTTCTGGATAATAAAATGACTAATGGTATTGAGAGAATTAAATAAAAAATGTGGATTCATCTGAATTCTAAGGTATTTCAAGTTTTCCTGTAAAATAGCCAATTCGGTTTCTCTGGAATTTCCCGCTTCAAGACTGGCTTTCAAGCCATGTAACATATACAGCAATAACCAGATTGTGGCTCCATTGGCCAAGATATAAGGAACACTTTCGGTAATCAATATTTTCCAAACATAATAAATATTAGAATTAGCCAACACCCCCCCGAGATAGATCGGCTCAATAATAAGAGCCATGGTAAAGCCAATCCAGGGAGGAACAAATCTGGCATTGATATTTATAAAGTAGGACCTTGTAAGAACTCCGTTTAATAGCGCCGCCACCAGAGCAATCACAGATGGATGCAATTGCTTCCAGCTTTTCATCTCTACCATCTGTGCAATAGTGCTTTGCCATTGGTAAATCGACAAAGGGGAAAAATAAAACCCTATCCGCACCAAAGTGATCATTACACAAATCATTACCGCCTGCTTCATCTCCAGAAACAGGGCAGCGATGAGAACAACAATATAACCCCGATCCAGTATTGATTGCTCGTTCTGAGCAACAATTATCTGCAAAAGTTGCAAATTCAACAAGTAGACCAACGTGAAGCTTATGATGATTAAAAATGTTGAGTAGCTGGTACTGCGATCAACTTTGGAATTATCCAGATTCAGTTTGTTTAATAAGCCTGTACCCGAAAAAAACCATGCTGCCATGAAAATGATAGCTGTGTTTATCACGGCTACTTCCAGGGCAAATCGTATTTTGATTAAATCCGGATCAACTTTTTCAATTAAATAAAAATATCCGAGTAATAAGGGACCTGCAATAGTCAACCATAAAACAGGGTTAAACAGCTTTTTAGGCATAAATCAAAAATCGGGAAAGGCAGGTTGGTGAATATCAGGGAGTCCCTTGAAAATTATAAATGGTTATGTCTTATATAACATTTAATAACGCTTAAAAGAAAGTTTCTTGCGTTGGATTACGCATCCCAGATTCATTAATCAGGCACGACTTTATCCATATTGTTTTGAGTTGTTAAAAATAGTTGTATTGATTCAGCGTAGTTATGGTTTGAATATCAGCAACTCATTCCAGAAGACGCCGTAAATACGTCCATGCAGGCTTGATTGTGTCATCCATGTCACACACTCCTTCTATAAGTCACTGATATTTAAAAATTTTAGTTAAATTAAATACGCCGAATTGTTACCAAAAAATTTAGATATAGACAGAAAGTGAAAACAGCTTTATTTGTTTGCCCCGGTTATGAACTGTCTTTTTTTGAAACCTTTAAGTTTTTTACATACTTTTTTAGTTGCTTATAATCCTTCTCTGACCATTCTTTTCCATATCTTATTTTGATATAACTATTTGTAATCAAGGCAATACTTTGCTCTAAATCTGGCTGCTTTTTTATAACTCTGGATGCAAAGGAATTCTCCGTTTCACCTATATTTTTCATTAGACCCAGTCGGCCAAGTTTTCGACAAAACTCCTGATATAACAGCAGTATCCGGTCAGTTGTTTGCCGCTGCTTCCTCAATAAATACCAGCCGATCAGCAGAAACATAATTGTTGTCAAGGCTAACAACCATTTCAGCATATCCTTAGTATTATTAATGCCTAAGTGTGACAAAAAATCGGCCTGCGTACTCCCCTTGTAATTTATAATGCTTTGCTGCCACTGATAATCAATATTCCCCCAAACATCCTTGAGATGCTTTATCCAGGCTTTGACACCCCTCTCTTCAGCCTGTTGTTTTGCATAAGCATTTGTTGTGGATATTTCCTCACCCCATTGCTGCTCAAATTCGTCCGGCGCTACAGCACTGGTTGGATCAACCCTGACCCATCCCTTGCCCTTTATCCATACTTCAGCCCAGGCATGCGCATCGGACTGCCTGACCTCTACAAATTTACCTGCTTTATTTTCTTCACCGCCCTGGTAACCAGCCACTACTCTTGCAGGTATTTTTGCCACCCGCAATAAATATACAAAAGCTGTTGCATAATGCCCGCAAAATCCCCGCTTGGCTCTGAATAAGAAGGTTTCAATAGGATTGTCCTTTAAAATAGGTGGATTCAGGGTATACTCAAATCCATTTTTTTTAAAATATTTAAAAATGGCACGTATCAAATTGACGGCGCTATCATTTCCTCCTTGAAGATTGTTGACCAATTTCTTTATCTCAGGAAATGGTTCATAAGGCAATTGAATATTGTCATAATATTCGGTATCTGTAAGACGACCTGTATTAAAATTCAGATATGAGGTAATTTCAAATTCTTTTCTCTTAAAATGATCGCCGGTATTTAAGAGCTGATGCAAACCATTCTTTACCACTGCCCCAGAAAACGAAACGGGCATTTCCAAGGCATATATCCACCGCGCTTCTTGCGGCTCCATCATCAACTTGTACCGATATGGCGCTCCTGTAAAAGTAACTTTGTCGAGCTTCCTGACAAACCCTCTCTGTTTGGTTTCAGTCCAATTCGCTCCATCGAAAATGGAAAATACAGGCCCGCGCCAATAACGTTTTTGTGGCGGCGGCATACTTCCCTCAAACTTGGCTCTGAAAACCAGATCCGATGAGAATCCTAGCTTACTTATCGACCCAGGGCGCAAAGTGTCACTCAACCCGCTAATTGCCGACCTTTTTTCAGGTAATAATAGCCATTGGGGCACCTCTAATCTTGGAAAAAAAACAAAAAATATAATTGCAATAGGCAATGCCTGCATTGTTATTAACGCTGATTGTTTTATTGCCTTGCTTGTCTCTGATACTCCGGTCGTTATTATCAGCAATGTGGCAAATAACAGACAAGTAACCATGACAATATAAACTGCCATAACCACACTTTGCTGATACAAAAATAATGATGCCGCTACAACGAAAGCAAGTGCAGTAACAAGATACAGATCCTTGTTCTGGCGGATTTCCAGAAGCTTAAGCCCCAATGCAACAATAAATATACTTGTCCCTGCATCACGGCCAAAAACCCCACGACTGTCATTGTATAACAGGTAAACGCCAGCAATAGTCAAACCCACAATGACATACTTATTGGGTAGCCAGCTTTTTTTCCAGATACCACAAAAACGCCAGACCAACAATGAGTTAAAATAAAGAAAAATAGAGAAAGAAATATTTTTGACATGGGGAAGCACCATCAGTCCTACGGATAGTAATAAAAAAATGAAGATACGATTATCTGTACCAGAACCGCGATTAAATACTCTATCATTCATACTGAAAATACCGTATCAGCACTAGCTATCCGGCAAATTAAATAATGCCAGTTGTTTTAAACATTCGTGAAAGTGTTGATCGCCTTTAGCTGGCTCGATCTTTACTCCTGGCATCACAAGCCCATACTCCTCACCAGAAGATTGCGCCTCGATCAACCACCGACTTAATTGGCTCAAACGATTTTCCATATCCACACCTGGCGTCAAACTGTAATCCAGCCATAAAGAAACTGCACCAGAATCAACAGAAAATTGCTTAGTCATCAAGCCTTGCCCCTTTGCAAAAGCTTTCCAGTGCATGCGCTTCATTGAATCGCCTTTTTGGTATTCTTTGAGGCCATTAAAGTCATCTCCATTTGCTCCATGCATTAATTGTTCACCTGCCTCTTTGCCTGTCCCGTCTGAAGGTAAAGGATATTGTTTTTTACTGGGTTCTGGATAAGCCAACACCTTTTCGTTAAAATTGCATAAGGTCCAAGCTCTAAATAACCCAAAGGGATGAGTACTGGAAACTTTTACAGTTTTAATTTCATGCCAACCTCTTTTAGCTGCATTAGCATGCAAAATTTGCTTTAAACTAGAAAATTTTTTCAGATTGATTTTTTTTATTTCTCCCGCAACAAATCCAACTTCCAATCCACTTTTATCCTCTTTGCCTGGATTTTCAAAAACAAATTCGCATACAAATTCTTCGCCTACAAAAGCCGAATGACATTTATTAACTGTCAGTTTTATAGAAAACAATGCATTAAAGCTATACCATAAGGACACCAGAAATATCCCGGCAATCAAGAAAGATAAAAAATAGACAAGATTGTTATTATAAACAAAGGAAATTAATAACAATAAACCGATTAAAAATAAAAATACAAGACCATTTTTGGTGGGTAATACATAAATATTTTTGTGATTAAAAATCACATGTTTTGACGCAATTTTTTTCTGCTTAGAAAGCAAATATTCTTGTAAATTATGAGACAGGAACATTTTCTAATAACGGCTCAACAATTTTTTCCGAGTCCGTAATTCCTGCATTAAGCCTATGCCCTGCAACTGCTGGCAAAACAGCCTGAATATGATCAGGCAATACAGTTTCTTCACCATTCATAAATGCCCAGGTTTTTGCTGAAGTTAACAATGCAAGGCCCGCTCTAGGCGATAATCCATTAACGTATTTTCCAGATTCACGGGTATAACTAATTAGAGCCTGAAGATAATCAAGCAAAGCGTCTGAGCAATAAATCTTTCTGGCTTGAGTCCTCATTTCATCTAATTTTTTATAATCTATATGCTGACGCAAATTATCTACCATAATGTGCCTGTCCTGACCAGTTAACAGATTTCGCTCGGCAATTCTATCTGGATAGCCTAGCTTAATTCGCATCAAAAACCTGTCCAATTGTGACTCTGGCAGTGGAAATGTTCCAATTTGCTGAGATGGATTTTGAGTTGCAATAACAAAAAAAGGACTTGGCAACATGTATGTTTTTCCTTCAACAGTTACTCTTTTTTCTTCCATTGCTTCCAGTAACGCGCTTTGCGTTTTTGGAGTGGCCCGATTAATTTCATCAGCCAGAATCATTTGATGAAAAATAGAACCTTTATGGAAAATCATGCTGGATTCTTCTGCATCATAGATTGTACAGCCAATAATATCAGCTGGCAGAAGGTCGTTCGTAAATTGAACTCGCTGGTAATTTAACCCTAATATCTTGGCTAATGCATGTGATAATGTGGTTTTTCCTACGCCCGGTATATCTTCAATCAAAAGATGTCCATTTGATATCAAACAGCAAATTGCCATCTTAATTTGATGCTCTTTCCCTAAAATAACCTGGTTTATTGCATCAAGAATTTGCTCAAGTAGCTTATTCATAAATATTTTTATTTTTAAATAATTTCGTAACTATTCAGCGTATTTAATTTAACTAAAATTTTAAAATATCAGTAGCTTATGGAAGAAGTGTGTGTCATGGATGACACAATCAAGCCAACATGGAAGTATTTACGGCGTCTTCTGGAATAAGTTGCTGATATTTAAACTATAAATACGCCGAGTAGTTACATAATTTCCAGAATTAATGGCTGCACTTGTTTCTGGATGCTTGAATTTATTCTACTGCGCCTGGCTTTCTTTTATTTCACGGGTAAATTTTTCTAGCATTTGTCCCAAAGGAAATTCGAGGGTATCTATCATCCAGGTATAGACTCCAGTTCTCCTTAAAATAACTTTTATCTCAAGACCTGATTCATTTGTTATTAAAGTATGTGCTTGCAAAAGTGAATCAAAAGAAATTTTTGTATCTGCAAAAACAGGTTGTACATTTGTGTTGTTAGCTTCTTCAACGAAGTCCAACTCACCTCTAAGCAAATGTGGGAAACCTTTTGGTGAAATCAAAGAGTCAACCACTATATCTACTAGTTTGAATGAATTTCCGTATTCTAGCCATGCTTCATTTGAATCTATTTGTTTTTCTATATCTTTCTTTAGTTTTAACTTTCCTTCGATAATAGTTTTTACCAGTTTCCGTAATCCATAAATATTGACATTTTCTTTTAAAGCTTTGGCATCGTTTGACTTGATCGCTTGATCTATTGAATTCAGCGTTAGATGAGGAGAATACACAAAACCAGCAACAAACAGGGAAAACAGGCAAAATCCGACTATAACGAATAAGTTTTTCATTTTTAAAATTTAATAAGGTTAATAACTTTTGGAAATCATTCCACACAATTCCTTTTGCCGGAATTCTCTTTAATGGGTGAAGATATGACAACAGTAGTGAAATAAGCTCTTTTTTTTCTTAGGAAATAAAATAATCGAACACCTAAAAGCAAAACTATTATGCTTCCAAACAAAATTGGTTTGCTTAGATCCAATTTCATGGCCCACAAAAAATGCCATATAACTAACAGGGAAACCAGATATATCGTTTGGTGAATTTGCTTCCATCTTTTTCCTAATTTCTTCTGCATCTTCCTGCTTGAGGTTGCAGCCAAAATAATTAATACAGAATAGGCCACAAGCCCTACCATAATGTAAGGGGATTTAGGTATTTCATCTTTCACCTGCTCCCAAGACAGGGAAAGATCGAATATAAAATAAACTAAAAAATGCAGCGTTGCATAAAAGAAACAAAAAAGCCCCAACATACGACGGAATCTGATTGGCCATCTCAACCCGAAGAGTTGTTTAAATGGTGTTAATGCCATGGTGATACATAAAAAATACATGGCCTGATCGCCTAATTCCTGGTGCAGCTTCTCCAGGGGATTCGCTCCCAGTCTGTTTAGAGCAATGTCTAGCAGAACCATGCAAAATGGAATCATGCATACAAAAAAAATACAACTTCCAGGCAATAGCGATCTTTTGTCCTTAATTGACATCAAAAGTATTTTCTAAGATCCATACCCTTATATAGATGCGCCACCTGCTCGGCATAACCGTTAAACATCTCCGTTTTACGTTTTGGGGTAAACAAACTACCACCCAATACTTTTTCCCTGGATTGGCTCCAACGCGGATGAGGAACATTTGGGTTTACATTAGCAAAAAAACCATATTCATCCGGTGCGCTTTTCTGCCAGGCTGTTTCGGGCATTGTTTCTGTAAAACGAATTTTGACAATTGCTTTGATACTTTTAAATCCATATTTCCAGGGCACAACCAGCCTCAATGGCGCACCATTCTGTTTTGGCAATTCATCGTCATACATTCCAGTTGCCAAAATAGTTAAAGGATGCATAGCCTCATCTATTCGCAATCCCTCTGTATAAGGCCAATCTAAAGTCTTTACTCGCTGCCCGGGCATCACACTGGGATTATATATTGTTGTAAATTGAACATATTTTGCTTTTGAGGTAGGCTTAAATTGCTTTATCATTTCACCTAGAGGAAAACCGATCCATGGTATCACCATGGACCAACCTTCGACGCACCGAAAACGGTATATTCGTTCTTGAAGCTGGTTTTTTTTTAAAATGCTTTCAAGATCAATAATCCCTGGTTTTTCTACTTCGCCTTCAATACTGACAGACCACGGCCTGACAATCATTGCCTGAGCTAATCTGGTAGCTGCTTCCTTTCCAGTTGTAAACTCATAATAATTTGTATAGGTTTTCACAAATCGTGGCGAAGTTACTTTCAAATCAGATGAATATGCCCCTTTCGCGATATCTGCATATTTTTTCTTGGCACTACCTGCTGTTTCGGCCAATATCTCCTTCCCTGCAAGTGCAAGACTGACACCTGCAGCCATCTTTATAATTTTTCTACGATTGTAATAAACTGCTTCGTCTGTGATTTCGGACGAAGGAATTTTTTTAAATATTTTATTCATTCTAAGTATATAAACTCTAGACCCAACTAAATTCTAAAGAACGTGCATCACATGAAAAGATTATTTTTTGAAGATCGACAATGAGCAAACTATTCACCTAAACTCATCTTAAAAATTTTTTACCTTGCACATGCAACGATTAGTGAACTCAAATCGGTCAAGAAGCAGTTATTATGCCAAAACAACGAAATTTACTGGTTTATTGTAAGGTCGCTCGCTATGATTTTATTGGAAGTTATAATCAAAACTTGTAAATTAGTAATACAGGTATGCAAAAGAAAATCGACTTGAAAGATAAAAAAGGAGGCATTGAAAATGTTTTGCCAACTCTCCACTAATCCAGCTACCATGAAGGCATCACATACTATGTTATTTACCGCATAAAATTGAGGCATATAACATAGTTTAAATTAATATACCTATTTCCTCGCAATGCCGTTGCTATGAGATGGCTTCAATATATTTGGAACAAGGTAACTATTCAGCATATTTAATTTATCTGAAATCATTCAATATCAACTATTTACGGAAGAAGTGTCTGTGTTATGGATGACACAACCGAGCCTACAGGGACGTATTTACGGCGTCTTTTTGAATAAGTCACTGATATTGAGTCTATAAATACGCTGAATAGTTATGAAACAAAAAAGAAAAAGGTGGGCAACTTGCGCTGCATTTCTATTTGTATTTAAGGCGGGGGCCACCTGAAGCTATTTTTACAACACAGAAGACGGATAAAAAGACAAGCAAGTTGTTAAAGTTATTTCATGTTCATTCCTAATCTTTTTGTATCGCCTGGAGCCTTAAGGTGCCTTCTATATTACTTCTGTCTCTATTCTCTGTTGCAGAGCCTCTTCCTTCACTAAGGCTGATCTTCAATTTCAGATTATTAGGCGAATCTGAATTTTGCAATGCTTCTTCCAATGTGATTAGTCCCTTTTTATATAAACGCATCAAGTGGCTATCAAAAGTTTGCATCCCTACATTTTCTGATTTTTCCATCGCTTCCTTGAGTAGATGGATCTCACCCTTATGGATCAAATCTCGAACCAACTCGGTTCCCAATAATATTTCAATAGCTGCAGTTCTCTTGCCATCAATAGTAGGAACTAACCTTTGAGATACAAAAGCTTTCAGATTTAGCGATAAATCTAACAATAACTGATCACGCCTTTCTTCAGGAAAAAAATTGATAATTCGATCCATCGCCTGATTAGCATTATTAGCGTGCAAAGTTGACAAACACAAATGACCGGTTTCCGCAAATGAAATTGCGTGTTCCATAGTTTCCCTTGCCCTGATTTCACCAATTAATATTACATCAGGAGCCTGTCGTAACGTGTTTTTCAATGCATCATCATAGCTCATAGTGTCAACACCAACTTCACGCTGGCTGACCAGACTTTTTTTATGGCAATGAACATATTCAATCGGATCTTCTATTGTAATAATGTGGCCCGAAGCATGACGATTTCGATAATCAATTAAAGCAGCAAGCGATGTTGACTTTCCAGAGCCAGTTCCTCCCACAAATAATACAAGTCCCCGTTTTCCCATAACAACTTCTTTTAAAATTTCAGGCAATCCTAGATTATCTACACTAGGAATTTCAGTTTTAATATTTCGTATCACCAAGGCCAAACTATTTTTTTGCCTAAAAATATTTACCCTGAATCGCCCTACCCCTGGTTCAGACAAAGCTAAATTCATTTCTGGCAAACTTTCAAATTCCATTCGTTGATTCTCATCCATAAGGCCATATGCTATTTCTTCAAGTCGATTCTTAGTCAACTTACCTGCTTCTAATGCTTCTAATTTTCCTTGAAATTTTGCTGATGGCGGCGCATTTCTCATTAGATATAAATCAGAACCATCTTTTTCAGCAAGAATTTTCAAATATTCAGTCAACACCATGTTCATTCCAGCTAAGTTTAAGCACACTTCCACACACGTAAAAGCATTTTATATGCCATAAAGCATAAATGAGGCAAATCGGGCATCAATAAACCCTGGATAACAATGCAAGACCAGCATCTGGTACAAAACAGTGAACAAAGCTCCGAAACTCAATAGCCATCGAAATGCCGAAAACAGAAAAATCCTTCACATTAATCGCTCTGAATAAATTTTAGAGGCCATTTCTGTTGTTCATGTGCCAGCAATTTTTGCTTAATGGTTAGTTTTTCACCGGCTGTAGCGCCATCATAGCCGCCTAGACCTTTTGCTGACACAACGCGGTGGCATGGCACTATTAAAGGGTAAGGGTTTTTTC
>Ga0256841_1000897_pt1 | contig 27897 bp, 21 predicted proteins | sample 356308metaG_FD_185971 | JGI IMG/M metagenome (GOLD analysis project Ga0256841, IMG submission 185971) | Hydrothermal vent microbial communities from Mid Atlantic Ridge, Atlantic Ocean - 356-308 | ecosystem: Environmental > Aquatic > Marine > Hydrothermal vents | place: Atlantic Ocean: Mid...
ATTTAATAAGGATATTAAATTAGATCAAAATTATCCCAATCCCTTTAATCTGCGGACATTTATTTCGTATCATCTTTCTGTGTGCCGTAATATTCAGTTAGACATCTATAATCTGGAGGGGCAAAAAATAACGCGATTGATAAATGGGAAGCAAGGCCCCGGAAAATACAGGATTGAATGGGATGCCTCTTCCTATCCGTCCGGTATATACTTTTATAGAATGTTGGCCGGAGGATGGAGCGTTACGGATAAGATGCAATTAATCAAGTAGCTTGATTTTTTTTTAAGGACGATGGGATCTTATCCTGAATAAACAACAGCACTGTTAGTTCTATAACAGACTATCTTTTCGAATGGTTATGAAAGCGGGAAATTTATAATGATGATATTATTGTTGATTGGAGCAGTCGCAGGTTTTATTATGGGGATTATAGGAGTTGGAGGTGGAGCGATTATTATCTCATCCTTGGTCCTATTCGCTAAATTCCCCCAAAAAATGGCACAAGGCACCACTCTGTTTATCGTGGCAGCGCCGATCAGTCTTTTAGCAGCTTTCAATTATTATAAACAGGGCCTTACTGATATCAAAGCAGGGCTTATTATTATGGTCATGTTTCTCATATTTAGTTTTATTGGAGCTCAGATGGCATTCCATTTACCGAATAAATTACTGAAAACCATGCTAGGAACGGTGCTAATATTAATGGGTGTAAAAATGATATTTTTCTAATTATTTATAAAATTAATCTGATCCATAATCAGGAATAAACCGATGATAATGACCAATCATAAAGACTTAGTTCGCATTCGTATTATATTTATAGGGTGCATCTTGTTTTCAATGAACGTAGCATTTGGCCAGGATATTCGTCATTATGTCGTAAAGAAGACGAATGTCCCGATAACCATTGACGGAAAACTAAATGAGACCCAGTGGGGGAAAACGGAATGGACCGAACCTTTTGTAGAACAAGAAACGGGTGCTCCGGTAGCGAACAAAACACAGGCCAAATTACTGTGGGATGATCAATACCTATATGTGGCTTTTGTTTCACAGGATTCAGATGTTTGGTCTACTTATATCGACCATGATGCTCATTTATGGGAACAGGAAAACGTTGAAATATTTGCCGATCCCAATGGGGATGGATATGACTATTTTGAACTTGAGATAAATCCTCTGGGAACTGTATTTGATATGTTGGCCACAAGTGCATCCGCGGAGGGTGATGTGAGCTGGGATTTACAAGGACTTAAAACAGCGGTTTGGGTGAATGGGACGATTAATAATGCACAGGATGTGGATAGCGCCTGGTACTGTGAAACCGCAATTCCTTTTGAAAGTATAAGCTCATTAATAACACCTATGCATGTACCACCACAAGCTGGAGAAGAATGGCGGATCGAACTTTGTCGTTATAATCGACCCAGAGATATTGCCGGAAATGAAATTGGTGAACCCGAGACATCTGTGTGGAATAAAACAGATAGCCCTTCTTTTCATGTCCCCTCAAAATTTGGACGGATTATTTTTTCCGATGAAGTTGTTACAACCGTTGAAAATCCAAGGTTAAAAAATCGTTTTCCCGATCAATCTCGATTGATTCGAACGTATCCAAATCCGTTTAATTCGACCACCAATATTGAGTTTAGATTAATGAAGGAAGGATATGCTCGCATTGAAGTTAGCAATATCCTAGGCGAAGTAGTTGCTGTTTTTAATAAATATTATATCAGGAGTGGCAAATATTCGATTCGATGGAATGCTCAAAAGATTTCATCTGGGATCTATTTTTGTAAGTTACATACGGGTGATTTTACCGATATAAAAAAGATGATATTAATCCAATAATATAGACTCTACCGGATTTCTTGTGAAGCCGTATATTAACTGAACACTGATAAAAGGAATGAAACAATTTTTTATTGTTTCGTTCATCTTGTATTTAAAAACAATAGTATCCGAAGGATACTCATATTACATCACTTCGTGATAATTTAAGGATGCGGCGTTTACCCACGAGAAACCCGGTAAAGCCAATTTTTAAAAAAACTTTAAAACCAAATCTAAGTGTTAACCGGGTCGAGCCAGATTTACGAGATGAGATATTCGGATATTTAACATTGACTTTACGGTATCCATAATTCAGCCACTTAAGCGCTTCGAGGATTTATCCACAAAGTAGTGATAAATTAGGATGCTTTCACAAGAACAAAGAAGCACAAAATTTGTAGGGCGAGAATCACCAAATGAATTGAATTTGTTTCTGATTTGGAATAAATTGAATAGAAGATTCCAATGGGGATAATGATATAGGTATAGGAAAAATGAATTCCGAGGTGGAAAAACTTAAGGCATTGAAAATTAATCTTAAGAAGATGAAACGGGTTGCTGTTGCTTATTCCGGTGGGGTGGATAGTACCTTTCTGGTAAAAGCAGCCGTAGATACACTTGGTCGGGATAATGTTTTAGCAATTATGGCGGTTGGCCTTCTTTGGACAGAAAAAGAAATGAAACAAGCCAGGATGCTGGCTAAAAGCATAGGTGTAAAGATAAGGACCATTAAAGCTCCAGACATTACCCAACCAGCCTTTAGTTTACATATTCCGGAACGTTGTTATTTTTGTAAACGTGATATTTTCACCAAACTTATTCCGCTTGCAGAAAAAAACAATTTTTATCAAATTGCAGATGGCACAAATAAGGATGATTTAAGTAAATTACGTCCTGGGCTTAAGGTCCTTCGGGAATTAAAGATACGAAGTCCTCTTGCCGAGGTTGGGTTAACTAAGAATGAAGTGCGATCTCTGTCAAAATCGTATGGTCTAACCAATTGGGATAAGCCATCCCGAGCTTGTCTGGCTACCCGTTTCCCTTTTGGTACACCGGTTACACCCAAAAGATTAATTAAAATTGCAGCTGCTGAAATGATCCTAGAGGGCAAAAAGATAAAGGATTTTCTATGCTACTTTTCTAAGGAATCGATCCGGATACAGGTATCCCCAAGGGATCTTTCGACGATACTGAGTTGGCGGGAAGAAATAGTGAAACAGATGAAAAAAATAGGTTTTCGGTATGTTACCCTGGACTTAGAGAGTTTACCATGAGACCACTGAATCCGAAAGGATAAAATGAACACAAAAACAATTGAAAAAATTCTTATTCAAGTCCAAAAAGGGCAGTTAACCCCCGAGGCGGCTTTGGGGGAAATGGGTAATCTGGGCTTTGAAGATCTAAATTTTGCTCGTATAGATCACAATAGAGTACTGCGTCAAGGGATACCGGAAGTGGTTTTTGCACAGGGGAAGTCTCCTGAACAGGTAGCTATTATTCTGGAACGTTTGGCCCTAAAAAATCCGCTCGTCTTCGCGACGCGTGCACAAAAAGATGATCTGGATGCAGTAAAGAAATTACTTCCATCTGCTATCTACTATGAAGAAGCACATATTATTGCCGTAGGTGAAAGGCCCGAGCCAAAGCCGGATTCGGGATATGTGCTAATAGTAAGCGCCGGGACATCCGATCAGGCGGTTGCCGAGGAAGCTGCAGTGACCGCAACCCTTCTGGGATTACGTATAGACCGTTTATATGATGTGGGTGTGTCCGGGATTCATCGTCTTTTGTCGTATCAGGACTTATTGCGGAATGCTTCGGTTATAGTTGTTGTGGCCGGAATGGAAGGAGCGCTACCCAGCGTTGTTGGAGGTATTGTAAAATGTCCTGTCATTGCAGTACCTACCAGTGTGGGGTATGGTGCCAGCTTTGGAGGAGTTGCGGCCTTATTAGGAATGTTGAATTCCTGCGCAATGGGTATAAGTGTGGTAAATATTGATAGTGGATTCAGCGCGGCTGTGATTGCTTACCGTATTCTAAATTTAACGCAAAGAAAGTAAGAATAACGATGGAAAATCTTATTCAACTCGAATGTAATATTGATGATACAACTCCGGAAGTATTATCTTACGCAGCCGAACGAGTGTTGAAAGCCGGTGCTTTAGATGTATGGATGACACCTATTATAATGAAAAAAGGCCGCCCGGCCGTTATTCTCTCCGTGCTATCCCGGCCGGAGTTTGTGGATGCATTAACTAATATTCTTTTTAAAGAGACCACGACAATCGGCATCCGACAAATGAATTATCTGCGTCGATCTCTACCTTGGAAAATCTTTTCGGTGTCAACCCTATATGGTGAATTGAAAGTTAAAGTTATTTGTATGGATGGGGAGATCGTTACTATATCTCCGGAATTCGAATCGTGTCGTCAGGTTGCCGGGGAATATGGACTGCCCTTACAAAAGATTTATGATGCAGCCATGGAAGCGGGAAGGGAGCTAATCATTGAGTGCCCGGAAGATATTAACGATTGACCCTCAAATGGGAATGGCTGGTGATATGTTCTCAGCTGCCCTTATTGGTTTAGGGCTACCCGTTAAGGAAGTAACTTCAGCTATGGAACGTGCTGGTGCCAATATCGGGAATGTGCGCATAAAGACAGAACAAGTGGATACAGAACAGGGAACCGGTATTAGATTAAAGATTGATTTTCAGGGCAACGAAGAACATCTGGCAGCCGATTCTGCACAAAACTTTCTTGAAAAATGTTTAAAAATTGAAAACATTTCCGAAACATATGCCGATTTTGCCAGATATGCTTTAAAAATTCTTATAGATGCCGAGCGTCAAGCCCACAGCAGCGCTCATTTGGATATAGGACAAATGATGAACACCCCTATAGGCATTGTACATTCTCCCTATATAAAAGAAGCACCTTATCAGCCAAATCTAACCAAGGATGGGCCGTTTTTTATAAATATATTTCCCGAATTCCAAGAGGGGATTAGGAATTTGGATAGTTTTTCTCATATTTATGTCTTATCTTACCTCCACAATTCCCATGGGTATTCTTTATCCGTAACTCCTCCCTGGCAGAAGCCAGGGCAAGAAAATAGGGTTGGAGTATTTGCCAGCCGTTCGCCGAATCGTCCAACACCAATCGGCTTAACTTTGACTGAATTAAAGTCAGTCGAAGAATCCCGCATTTATGTGGGTCCTTTGGATCTTTTTAACGGTACACCTGTTATTGATATTAAACCACATCTCAAAAGTGTTGATGATATTCATATTGGTAATGACGGTTGGTTAAAGGATAGCCAGCATTTACGGTTGCATCAGGAAGGGATCCCGCATACTCATTCCGGGGAAGAAGCGGTTTTACATGAAGCACAGGATATCTTAATGGATATTATTGGCTCTGCCAAAGGATTGGATTTATTGCAGGTCGATTTGGAAAATGTGATATGTTTATCTCCGGTACGAGTTGGTGGAGGTAAAATCCATTTTTCTCATGGTACTTTAGAAGTACCTGCCCCAGCAACGCGTAGCATCCTAAGAAGCAAAGAAATTCCACATGCAACGGGCCCGGTGATGACGGAGTTGTTAACTCCAACAGGTGCTGCACTCTTAGCCGCTTTGAAACCACGCTGGCAAGCAAGAGAGATGGGTTTGAGTGGTATTAAACATACAGGCCTTGGGCTCGGTGAGAAAAAATTAAATCCATTGAACGTATTAAAAGTATATCTAACTTAAAATGAGCAATTCTCTAAATTCCATTCGTTTTCTTTACTTTCAGTTAATTTTGTAATATATATCCCTCTGGCCGCGAATACCGAGTTATTCTATTTTATGGGTTTATAGCATAGGATTTAAAAAGCAACTTTGTTGCCAATATGGAAAGGGCTTTCGATGTGTATGTGCAGCCAGATATGCTAAAGGGCATAAATACCTGTTCCAAAAGAATGCTAAAAAGTTAAGTAAGAAACAAAAGCATACCAAACAAGAATTAGTAGAGATGCTTTCCGCTTTGCCATGACGATTCAACTGCAAGAGCTGTTTGAGGATTTTTCCGAATTTAGTGAAAAAGAAGAAGCTGTCGCTTTTTTAGCTTATTGGTGTGATCTAGCCGAAGAATCTAAGATAAGGCCAATGATTGAAATATGCAGCAACCATTCGAACCCATTGGAGCGGCATAATAAACTATATACACCATAAAATATCAAAAGGTGTTTTGGGATGTATCAATTCAAAGATACAGTTAGTTAAAAGAAGAGCCGGAGGATATAGAACGCCCCAAAATTTGATCAGTATGATACATTTAATAGCCGGGAAATTGGAATTTGATTACCCACACTATTCGACAAAGAACCATTATTGTCCTATAACCGTAAAATTTAGGTTACAATCTTTTTTTTACTAAAGTTAAAACTTTTTTAACCAATTCCTCTCCCGCGTTTGCAGGGAAAATACTATTTAATACTTCATAGCCTCCTTCATTTTCTGCTTCGGCAGTAACGAGGTAACCGGCCAAAACTCCATTAGATAGACTAATTACATAGGTATTTTGTAATTTTTCTTTTATGGTTAATGAATATTCCACGAATAATTCACCGGGAAGAAAAATAAAATTGCTATTATCAATAACGACGATACTAATTTCAACCGGTAGTATAGTTGCATATACTTTATCCAGCTCACCGTTGGCCGCCATTTCAGCCAATTGTCGATATTCTTCGGCGCCGAACCAGTCCACTTCGGCGGTTCGTGTTCCAGGAGAATGGGGATTGGTTTGTCTCATCGTATCAAGTTTTTGCTTTGCTTTTTGAAGTTTTATCTCTGCTCGTTCAACAGATACAAATTCTTTTTTCGGTAGTATTATGTCATCGAATTGAATGTCAAGAGGTACCCAATTTTTAAAATCATACTCTGTTAGCTGCTTAACACTATTTGTAATACGTTCGCCTAATATATATCCTAGCCGCTGTGCTTCACTAAATGTGTTGGATTGTACATAATGTCTTGGCGACTGATTGCCGGATGGACCGGTATGATAAAGAAAAGTAACTTCATCGCCAAATTTTCTATTAATATATTCACGTGTGTAACCAGGGAAATCGGCTGAATAGAGCCTGGAATCTTCGTGTAAGACAGTAGGATGCATACAATAGACTACAGATAAAGCAAAGATTCGATCGGTTTCCGTCTCTTTTAAAACAATGATTGGAATTTCAGGATCAATAGCATCGGTTTTATTACGCCTGTTACCACCAACGCCGGTCCCATCAGCAGTTGTAATGGCAATTTTACATACTCGCATATTATTATAAGCATTCATGAAAACTTCTATTAATTTATCCACTAAGTAGGATATATATTCCGGATCAGCTTTTGGCACAACAGGATCATAAAATATATCACTAAACGTTATCGGTCCGGAATGGGTATGGGTAGCAGAAATCATTAAATTGTGCTGTGGAATTCCGGTGGCTTTTACCACTCCTTCCCTTACTTTCTCCGTAATTTCCTTTGAAATATACAAAACATCTACCGCACAAAATCCTATCTGTATTTCACCATTATCGATAACCATAGCCGAAGCATATAGCGGATCATGAACCCCTTCGCTAATTCTTTCTACATGGGGATAGCCGTGTAAAAACATTGGCTTCTGCGGAGTAACATCTGTAATTGCTGAACCAGCCTTCAACACACTCATTAGAATTCATCTCCAAAAATAAATTTGAGAATATTTGTATAAGCAACCCTGTATTTCAGTTCATCGGGTAAACTATGTAATAATTGTATTTCTTCCTTAAAGCCACATTCTAATCGATCCTCTGATATTTTACCATCAGCAGTATAGAACTTCTGAATCCAATAGTAAAACGGCGTATCGCTACCCCATATCATTGTGTCAGGATATTCTTTTATCAATCTACTCATTACCGATAAAGGATTCTTATAATTGGCAGGAAAACGAATGTTTTCTGCTGCAACAATATCCGAATCAACCCTGGCCAATTTGCAATGTATAAGAAATGCAGATAGGTCGACAAAGCAGTTTTTAAGTCGATGAGCTTCCTCTAATACCGGCTTTGCAAAACGCGCCGAATGCGCAATGCAAACACGGACATCAGGATGTCGCTCTGCAAAACCAATAATGTCATTAACCGAAGCCCATGGGTCCGTCGGCTGTACGGACGAGTGGAAAAGTATCGGCAGGTTTTTCTTCTTAACAAAATCTAGTATCGGTTTGCCTTTTCTATCCAGGTCATTTACGAATGCTTGTATATAAGTTGTTGCGGTTTTTAGTCCGTATACCGGATATTTTTTTGAAAGCGTGTCCATAATTTGTGCTTGTTCTTCTGTCTCACGGGTAGGATCAAACATAAAAAAGGGAAGTATTCTTTTACCATATTGAGGGAATATCTCATATACTTCGTTTAGCAAATTCTTGTTTTCTAACTCATAGGGAGCGCTGCAATATTTTGTAGTTGTCTTAATCTCTTTTGCCTCAGAATCATTTTCATAAAAGGCAGAATCTACAAAAGGGAAGGCCACACTATAATCAATACCTAAAAATTCCATCCGAATAATCAGATCTTCGAGAGAAAGCGCATACGGATAACCGTATTGATAGTAAAATTTCGGTGAAATACCGACATGGGTATGTCCATCAATAAGTACTTGTTTACTCTTTAGTTGTTTTAGCATTTAATCCTTACCCATCAATATCCTTTTTCCCAATCCGGTTCAATGTTCATAGCGATCGTTTCCGTCACATAAGCATCGGTGCGTAGAAGTTGATGTACCGATTCAGGGACTAAAGGCGTAGGTTCGCCATGTAAAACCAGGCGGGCGATAAATCTTTGCCAGGATGTAGTTGTACCGTGTACACTAATCCCGAATGATTGTATCCTGTTTTTTGCTTTTACTATTTGAGCCGGGCCGATTGTAGCGGCTTTTGGCGGCACTATAGCTAAATCGCCGCTCATTCCAAAACTTCCGTGAAGAGAATTTTGGGCTATTGTAAAAGGGCTAAGCGTAACAATACGTGGTCCCATCTCCATCCATTCATCCATGGACCCTGCTTTGAACTCGGGCGCGTCCGGTTCAATGAAAGCGAGATGGCCGGTCCAACCCGGGCCGCTGTAAACAATATCCGCTTCGCCAAGATCAGAGATCATTTTTCCATAGTCAGCAATATTTTTATTGGTCAATGTATGAATCTGCTTCTCCGGAGGCCTCAAATTTTTATCCAAATTATGATAAAAATATTTTTTAAAGGCATGCCCAAAACCATATTCCCAGCTTTCAGGCGCAATATTTCCATCTTGATCGGCGTACTCATCCATATTAAATGTATACAGCTTGCTGCAATCCACATGAAATTTATTGAGCATGTGCGCAAGCATCCTGAATTGCGGCCAGGGATTAGGCATTATCATTACCATGGGCTCATTATTATCTGATGCTGTTTTAATTCTTTGGAAGGCATCAAACAGTGTAATAATAGACAAATCGGCATCAGGGACAACACGAATTTTATAATCCGGATTCGGATGATTCTCAATTTCCTCTCTTTTTATCTTTCTAACCTTTTCAATGATTTCCTTGTTTCTATACGGTACATATTTTGATGGCTCATAATTAAAGTTTGTCATCTTAATTCATCCTGTTATTATATAAATATATATTTACGGCTCCCAATAAACCGGCTTCCGCACGGTTGTTTATAATAAAAGACGCCCTTAATGTATCGCGTAAAATATTTAGCCATACTTCTGATTTTATCATACCACCGGATAGTGTAATATTTTTTATTGGAGTTGTTTTCTGTATTTGATCTAAATGAGATTTTAATCTTGTTAAATAATGATTAATAACTCCTGCAGTAAGTTTATGAGCTCCTTTTTCACTAATAGTAGCCTCTTCTACATCAACATTTGGTATTCGCTCCTGCACATCCTGGTATTGCCAGTAGGTCTTAAATAGTTTATCGTAAGTATCATATTTAAAGAACTTTTCCTTGAGCATTCTAATTTTAATTCCATAATCATTTTCAAAATTCAATAAAAAATAAGAATCTCCTATGGGATGCTTACCGGCAATTTGGTTGTTTGTCAAATTTGTTGTTAATGTTTCGGTAAGTGAATAAAAAACCATTGCCGTGCCAAAGTTGATATTTAAATCTCCGGGTTCTTTTACTCCCGCTCCGCAAGCCGAAGCGCCCTGGTCATTGCCGCATAAATAAACAGGAAATTTATAATTTAAATTCCATCCTTTTTGAGTCCTATCGGCAATCATTTCTCCAATCGTAGCCGCTTTGCCCACTTTGGGGAAATTACTTTTTTGCAAACCAAGAATATCCAGAATATCCTGATTTAATTCATTCTGCCTAAAATTATATATTCCACTCATACCAAAATTAGTGGTATCAGTAAAGAATTTACCCGTCAATTTGAAGGCCAGATATTCATTAATTAAAGGAAATGCGATTGCTTTTTTAAATACGAGGGATTCATTTTGTTTTAACCATAACAGTTTTGACACATATAAACTGGCTAAAGGTTGTTTGAAACCGGATGAAACGGTAAAATCGGGTAAACGTTCCTTTAAATAAGCAGCTTCCTGTATCGCGCGTTCATCGAGCCAAACAATGCCCTTCCGTAACGGATTAAAATCTGAATCTACCGGAACAAAAGTTTGTGCTTGACTGGTGATTAGCAGAGCATTAATTTTAAATTCACGGATTGTTTGATCTAACAGACATTCTGCCAATAGATTTTGGGCTATCCTGCTAAAAAGAGTAAAGTCAATTTCAAAAGTATGCTGATCCTCAATGAGCGGAAATTTTTTATGGTGCTGCGTTAATATTTTATTCTTAGAATCAACACAGCCACACTTAATATCGCTCGTGCCAATATCCAATACAAGGTACTTTGCTTCTATTGCGGAACTCTTCATGAATGTAGAAAACCCAATGCTTGATCTACGGTTAAGCCATCATGAACAATACCCATTAAAGCTTTAGTTATAGCTTTTGGATTTTCATGCTGAATAATATTTCGCCCGTAAACTATGCCTGCAGCGCCCTGTTCGATAATGGTTTTGGTGCGGCTTAAAATTTCTCGGTCATTTACTTTACCGCCGCCGCGAACCAACACGGGAATATCTCCGGCAATTTCAATCACCTTATGATAGTCATTGGCATCATCTGTTGGATCGGCTTTGATAATATCTGCGCCCAGTTCCACAGCTTGTCGCACAAGAGGAAGAATTTTCCTGAGATCACCATCAACCATATAACCGCCTGATTTTTTATTTTCCTGAAAAACTAACGGCTCAACCATTAAGGGCATTGAATATTGATCGCAAAGCGGTTTTATTTTTAAAATATTTTGGATACAATGATCGGTAACCACAGGTTGATTCGGAATACGAAACAAATTTACAACCACACAGGCGGCGTCTAAATTTAATGCCTGCTCAATCGGTCGCTCAATCATCCGGCTGAAAAGATGCGCTGGTAAGTCCTTCCCATAGACATTAGCCACATCCGTGCGCATCACATAGGCCGGTTTCTCTTTTCCGGGAATCGACTGCAAATATTTAGCCTGACCCACAGTAAGCTGAATTGCATCGGGAGCGGCCTCGGCCACAGTTTTTACTGCACTTTTAATATTTTCTATACTTTTTAAAAAGCCAAACTCATTAAAAAAACCATGGTCTATCGCAACATTTAGACAACGATTTGATTTACCATTAAATAGCCTGTTTAAACGATATTGCTTCATATTTAACCCTTTTTTATTTATAGCCAAACTCTTTTTCAACTTCGGAAACGGAATCCTCAATTATATCCAGTCCTAAGTCAGCAAATTTTTCATCAATAATAAGCGGTGGCGACATACGCAGAATATGTCCGGCAGGAATCCAGGCCAAGCCCTTGCGGAAAGCTTTTTGATAAACTAGTTTACCTGCTTCTTCAAATGGCTCTTTTGATGCTTTATCCTTTACCAATTCAATGCCTAATAATAATCCTTTCCCTTTAATATCGCCGATTATCGGATGCTCAGACTTCATTCTTTCCATCCGTCTCATAAAATGGGCACCCACATTTCTCACGTTTTCAAGAATTTGTTCTTCTTCAATTACTTCAATAGAAGCTAATGCAGCGGCACAAGCCATCGGATTGCCGCCATAACTTGAGGAAGCGGAAATCTTATCCAATGCTTCCGCATACTCTTCTTTTACAACCATGGCAGTAACCGGAAAGCCGTTACCAAATGATTTTCCAAGAGTTACAATATCGGGAACCACATTCCAATGGTTCATGCAGAGCCACTCTCCGGTACGACCCATTCCTGCCAATACTTCATCGTCGAAAAGCAGAATGCTTTTTTCATCACAGAGCTTTCTTAATTTCGGAAAGTAGTCATCCGGAGGGAAAATGGATCCTCCCCAGCCCTGAGCCGGTTCCAGTACAAACGCAGCAACATTTCCAACAGTGCCTTCCTGAAGAAATGTTTCATAAAAATTTATATAAGCGTCGGTATCAATCGTTCCGTCGTCATTCTTAAAAAGAGGGCGGTATGGATCAGGGCGTGGCACCATATAAAATCCCGGAGCGCGAGTTGGGCCATAACTTAATACGTCGCCTCTAACCATTTGCGCCATACTCACAGCCGCCATAGTTTTACCATGGAAATCTCTGAAACCGGATATAAATTCATGTCGATTACTGATGGCCCTCGCAGCACGAATTCCGGCCTCAACAGCAGACGAACCATCGCTATATAATTGAATAGCATTAAGATTCCCCGGCAAAACGTCAGCTAGTTTTTCCAGTAATTTTTCTTTGACAGGAGTAGTAAAATCGTGACAATTCATCAATTTATTCGCCCACTTGGCAATTGCGGCGGAAATTTTTGGGTGGCTATGTCCAAGTGATGCTACATAGATACCCGATGAAAAATCCAGATACTTATTACCATCAACATCCGTTAGCGTAATACCATAGCCTTCTTCAAAACTAACAGGGAATAATTTAACCTGTGAGGACAGTCCACGTATATACTTACTTGCGTTTGCGTGCATTTTTTTAGATATAGGGCCCGGCGACTCCGTAATAAGATGCGGAATTCCCTCTGCGTTTTCTTTCCACCAATCCTTGCCCATTTTAGTCTCCTGTTTGAAATTTTAATTATTAGTTTAAATTATGATTACAGCCTATTTAAAAATGCGATATGATATTCTTGGGAAATAGGGATTATCCGGCGTATTTCCTGCTTTTTTGTGTATATATACATATCGATTATCTCTTTTTCAGACATTCATACAAATAAGAAATTGGCAGAACAGTAGTTCTACATTCTATTCTGCCAATTTTTATTTTCATTATTTTTAGCAGACCCTTTAATTAATAAACTTCATTTTTTTTGTTGTCTGCTGATTACTCTTTAATTCACATATATAAATGCCGACTGAGCGTATATTAACGATCCTATCTCCCCTATCCCATTGAACTTTACCGGAACCTCAATCCAGCTTTGCATCAAGCAAAGCCCAATATTTTCTCATAAAACATATAAAAGATTCAGAATTGACTGGCATTTTATGATCTTCTATGTATAATTATAAAAATTTCGCGGTAAATGTAATCACAGCTAAAATCTTTGTCAATAAAATCTTTCTATTTTTATATAACTTTTTGAAAACCCAAATCCGATCTGAAAAAGCAAAAATCTTCTTAAGGTGTTTAATTTAAATTAAGGTTATCAAAACCGGCAATACACCCATGAATCGAAAATTTATCTTACAATGTTCCAATAAATAAAAAAAAAGAAAAATAAAAATACCGGCCGGCTCTATCCAACGTAAATATATTCCTGAAGGGAATTAACAAAACTTATAAGTATTTAAATTTGGATTGGATCTATGTTGTTCCCCTTAACCATATTCGGATTCTTTTCAATTAAACGTTTATCCATTGGACATAAATGGCCCTTAAGTGAGAAAATGGCTACTCTGTCCAATCTCTTTTTTCAGCAGAACAAATACTAAGCATAGGAATTATATAGATAAAGTAGAAGTGTAAGAATGTGGTTGGCATGGAAGTAAGATAAAAAAGGTCAATTAAATTTTTTTGACAGACCTTCATTCTCTTAATCGAGTCTATGAAAAGATTTAAAAAAAAATAAAAAAACTCTTGAAAGTGTATTTTTATACATGTATATTCTATTGTTTACTTGTCGGACAAGTAGATAAGCAAATATGTTCCGGGGAATACACCTATGGAATTTTAAAGGAATAAGATCGCAAAATACAAGGGACCGCTCAATGGAAATGCTAAAGACTAATAATTTTGTTGCTGTTAAGAGACCTAAAAATTTAAGCAGTCAAGTGGCGGAGCAGTTGATGGATTCGATCAATAAGGGAGTTTTTACGAGTGGAGATTATTTACCGAGTGAAAATAAGTTGGTCGAGATTTTTAAAGTAAGTAGGGGAGTAATTCGTGAGGCTTTATTAATGCTTTCTGCAAAAGGCATCATTGAAATACAGAAGGGCAGAGGTGCGCAAATTTTACATCCGTCCATTGATCCGATGTTGGATTCGTTCGCTTTGTTGGTAAATCATAAATGTGGCGATTTTGGCTTAAAATATGCGCAAGAGGCTAGAGTCTTGGTCGAGCCCCAAATTGCAGCAGTTGCTGCAAAATTTAGAAAGGATGAGGACCTGGACAAGTTGCAACAATGTTTGGTTAATATGGACAAATACAAGGAAGATAAAAAGCTGTTGAGCTTTTATGACATTGAGTTTCACAAACAGATTGCCTCTTCCTGTGGGAACCCGATTTTTTCGATTACTCTGGAACCGATTTTTCATTTTCTTCAAGTTTATCATCAGGAAATATTTATTGGTGTAGACTCTAAGACTCTCGAAAATTCACTTATGGATCATGAAAACATATTTAAAGCAATAAAAGAAAGAAATAGTAATACAGCATTTAATACGATGAAACAACACTTTACTATAGCGAATAATGCTATGGAGAAACTTCTTCCTTATTGATATTTTACTAAAGGTGAAGAATTTTATGCAGTTTTTATTCAATACAATAATGCTTGAAATCAATCGATGGACTGAACATCATACACTTACCTTTCCTCTAATTGACCTACTCAAGCCTCTGAAAATAGCACAGTTTGATGAACTGGAGATATGGCAATACCATATATCTTCTCTTACAGATAAAGAAGTAAAAATTCTTGCTGAAAAATTGCAGGAATTGGATATGTCGGTACCGGTTATTGGCATGTATGTCCAACTGCATCTTAAAAATAGTGCGGCAGATGAAATGAATCGTCTGGTAACCCATATGACATCCTCTGCAACCATTTTAGGAAGTCGAATGATTAAAATTTCTCCAGGCAGCCTTGCCTCGAAAGGAATGGATCTGCCTACCTGGAAACTATCAATTGCACGATTGAAAGAGCTGGCTACCAAATTGGCAGACAAAGGCATGTTATTGAGTATGGAAACCCATTCTAATTCTCTTTGCGATACGGAAGAAAGTGTCCTGCGTTTGATGAACGATTTAAGCGGTTTGGATAATGTGGGAATTTGTTATCAACCGTTTGACGAACAAAATACTGAACAGGCCATGAAAACATTTTCCAACCTGTATCCTTATGTGATCCATATTCATTTGCAAAACTTGCCTTCGGGCGATGCGGAAACGACGACCTTCCTCGAAACCGGCGGATGGATGGATTATACAAAATTGTTGCCTCACATAAAAAAGAGCGGTTATGACGGTATATTTTCTCTGGAGTTTACGGAAGGAATATTTCCGCCGGAGGGAGAAGAGTTTAACCCGCAAACCGTAATACATAATGCCGTGACGGACAGGGAATTTTTTTTGAAATGGTGGGAGGCTGAATAAAAAATTCATCATAATGAATTGTGACTAAACAATTAAAGAAGACCATTAAAAATGCTGGTAATAAGGTCAATATCAATGAATAAGGTTAAATAAAAGCAAGTCGTTTATAATCTAAGAAGCCGATGAAATAATTACATCGGATAATAACCAATGTTATAACTAATCATTTATTTAGAAGGAGGAAGCATGAGTAATTTTAGTACAAGAACATTTTTGTTTGTTGCTATGCTGTCACTGATAGCTTTTACCTCGAATATTTGGGGTGAAAACACGGCCTTGGAATTCAATAAGGGAGTGAATAATGGTAATATGTATGTGAAGCTGGAAAATATTCCCGTGGTACAGACTTACACCCTTGAATTTTGGTTAAAAGTGGCAAGTGACGCCAATGCCGGGGATATGGAAAGTTTAATACGACTTGGCGGCGGAGATTATGACAGAATAAGCACTCTGAGCGGTGCGCAGTATCTGGCGGCCGGCGAAAGTTGGAAAAATTACATTTCCTATCCGGGACGCGATGATGAATGGCATCATGTTGCGATTGTTGTAGATAATACATTGGATAGTAACTTTGTACAAAAAATAGTATTAGACGGCGTGGAACAATCCATACACAGCTATGATAGTCATATAAAGACGAATGTGACGTCTGCCTGGTATCTCGCTTCTTATTATGCGGGAGGGGGAGCCAGTGATTTGAATTTTAACGGTTGTATGGATGAGCTTAGGTTATGGGATTATACGCGTACGGTGGCAGAGATAAATGCGGATAAAGATAAGCCGTTAACAGGCAATGAGAGCGGCTTAATCGCCTATTGGAATTTTGACGAAGGAAGCGGCACTGCATTAAATGATAAAGTCGGAAGCGCAAACGGGGTTCTATATAATATGGGTGATAGCTGCTGGGTTGCGGGCGCTCCTCTTGAACAACCGGCGGAGCCGAGCAAATCGCTTTACTTTAGTGGCAGCGCGGGTGATCAATGGGTATCGACAGCGGGTTTTAAAGATCTTGTTGGTGACGCGGACAGCGTTTATACCCAGGAAGTATGGATTAAACCGGACGCTTTTGAAGCTGGCTGGGGCGAGCAGCATGTAATGCAGTTTTATGGTAATTATCATAGTCAATTGTATTTAAAAACGTCGAATGCGGATTCAGCTTGGTTATATACGCAAGACGGCAATGCGTCTTGGAATAGTAATTTGGCGGTAGTTCGCGGCGAGTGGACGCATATTGCATATGTTCGCGACGGTGTTTCCGATGAAGCTAAAATATATATCAATGGACAGTTGGCGTCAACAGTTCCTTTGGATCATGACTATCCGACCTCAATAGACAGCAATCTGATAATTGGATTATATAATGGTTATACAGATGGAAGTTCCAGTTACAGCGGTTTAATGGATGAATTAAGAGTATGGAATAAGGCGTTAAGCGTAGATGAAATTCGCGCCGATATGGTAAAGGAGTTAAACGGCGACGAAGAAGGCTTATTAGCCTATTATGATTTTAACGATCAGAGTGGAGATACGTTGAAAGATAAGACGGCCAACCATTTGGATGGTGTGTTGCACAATATGAGCGCCTCTAATTGGAATACGGAGAATACTCCGTTTACACCGCCGGTAACGCCGGGTGAGGAAGGACTTGTGGCCCTTTGGCATTTCGACGAAGGTAGCGGATCAACTACCGCGGATGCTTCCGGTAACCGGAAAGACGGCGAGCTTAAAGACGGTGCTGTATTTGATTCTTCCGGTGTCTCAGGTTCGGCGCTCAGTATTAACGGCGAAGGTCATGTGCTCGTACCGGCCGGCGGAAGTTTGGATAATATTAATAAATCAATAAGTATCGAAGCCTGGGTAAAACCCTCGCAGATCGGTACAAAACGTAATATTATTTTGAGCGAATGGGATGGTGCGGCCGATCAACGCGCTTATGTAATGTATATTGATACGGACGGTAAACTTGATATAATGTTATCGGCCAACGGCGCGGTCGATGCTGTCGATATAGCATCACCGACTCCGATCGAAGCAAACAAATGGAGCTACGTTGTTGCCACATCGGATGGCGATTCGCTTCGTATGTATATAAACGGCGTAGAAGACACCGTCGCGGCGGCGCCTTCCAGTATATTTGTTCCCAATACGCCTTTATATATCGGAGATTGGGGCTGGGGCGGTGTTGCCGATAATACCGAACAATATACTGGCTTATTAGACGAAATAGCAATGTATAGTTATGCGCTCAGTGCCGATACGGTTCTGGCACATTATAATAAATACAAGCCAACGGGAATTCGTATAGATAAAAATTCAATTCCTATTAAATTTGCATTAATGCAAAATTATCCTAATCCATTCAACCCGACTACAACCATCAGCTTTGAGTTACCTAAGCAAGCAAAAGTTGTACTTTCCGTTTATAATATTCTTGGAGAAAAGGTTGTTGAATTGGTAAACAAAGAGATGCCGGTTGGTCAGTATAAGATCTCTTTTGATGCGTCTAAATTTTCGAGCGGCGTATATTTTTATCGTATCAGCGCCGGTGAATTCACAAGCGTAAAAAAGATGATGTTGTTGAAATAGCGTCATATAGTAAGCTTTGCACGGCCTTTTTAAAACATACGCCGTGCAAAGTTTTATTTATAAATAAATGCGTTGATATTATTAATTACAATGGTTTAAAAAAATTAAGGAGGAGTACCATGTTGTTGTCTACGTTTAGAAATGCCGCCGTTATAGTGCTGGCCATGGCGGCGCTATCTTTCGGGCAGAACAAATCGGTTGCCGTTAATCACGGGGAGACGAATAATCAAATAATGCAAGCCGGCGGTTGGGATACTACCGTTGTAAATTGGACGGTTGAAGGTTGGATAAAATTTGAAGCATTGCCGGCATCGGGAAATGAATCCCATTTTATGGAGTTTTGGGAAGGCGGAAGCGGATACGGAGGTCAATTATATGCGAATTCGGACGGTTTTTTAACAACAAATGGGAACGGTTATGCTACAGGCTTGACGGGAGAAACGGAAATAAGTACCGGCACCTGGTATCATGTCGCCTATGTATTAGATGGTGATAATGACCTAAACACCGTTTATTTAAACGGCGAGGAAGAAATGTCCGGCACTGCAAGCCAAAATTCAATGGGGGTAGCCGAAAAGGTAATGGATTCATTGGCTATCTCTCAATTTAGAGGAATTAAATACGGCTGTGGTTGGTGCGTTGTAAAAGGAAATATGGATGAAGTACGTGTTTGGTATAGAGCGCTTAGTCAGGAAGAGATACAGGCGCGTATGGATTCGGCAATTACAAAAGGCGATGGGCTGGAGGCTGTTTATAATTTTGATGATCCTGAAAATATAGGGAAAGATGCAACGGGTAATGGCCACGATTTGGATTTATTGAACGTCGATGGAACGAATGCGAGCGATGACGCTCCGACGCTTAAAATGCCTACCGCCATAGAGGAACAAAACGGAACAACTCCGAATCAATTCCATTTAGCGCAAAACTATCCGAATCCGTTTAACCCGTCGACGAGAATAGAATTCGCCATTAAAAAGAATTCTAATGTAGAGCTTGCCGTCTATAACATGCTGGGAGAAAAAGTAGCTGTATTGGCCAGTGGCAATATGAACGCCGGAAATTATTCCGCAACTTTTGAGGCCGGAGATTTAGCAAATGGCGTTTATTTTTATAAACTGACGGCTGGAAATTTTACATCCGTTAAGAAGATGATTTTAATGAAGTAATATTAAATTCAAACAAAATAATTTAATTAAAACATGAATCACTACATTTTCTAAATCCTCTGAAACATGGGGATTTAGAAAATGTAATAATATCAACGCATTTTTATAAATATATAATCGAAACAATGAAATGAAGATTCTACATTTCATATTATGTAAAAATAATTTTAGTAAAAAATAACGGATTGCAAGCGAGCAAGCTATGAACGAACCGTGGAATCTTGAAAAAATAACGTATAAAGTTGTAAAAGAGAATCAATATAATACAGCCGTTTTACCTATTGGCTCGATAGAACCGCATAATTTTCACCTGCCGTACGGTACGGACGCCATTAATGTAAAATATGTTGCTGAAAAAATGTGTGAGCGTGCCTCCAAAGGCGGGGCCAAGGTTCTGCTTCTACCCACCATTCCGTATGGCGTTAACGGTAATATGGGCGAATTTCCCTTTGCCATGAATATCAATCAAACTACCTTGAACCAAATAATTACCGATTTAATTGAAACTTTAGAAAAAAACGGAATCGAAAAATTATTGGTATTAAACGGGCATGGTGGAAATAAATTTGACGCATGGCAGCGTGGTATGCAGAACAAAACTAAGGTTTTTATTGTGGTTATGGATTGGTGGGCGCCCGCGGTTGAAGAGGAAAAAGAAATTTTTGAAGAAGGCGGGGCCCATGCCCACGAGTTGGAAACCAGCGTGGACCTGGTAACCGTCCCTGAATTGGTACATTTAGAGGATGCGGATGAAGGTATAACATTCCCAACACGGTTTGACGTAATCAATAAGGGATGGGCTACTATTGTGCCACCCTGGCATCTGCTTACTAAAAATAGCGGATGGGGTAATCCCAAAAAGGCGACCCGGGAAAAGGGTGAAAAATTCCTTGAAATTGTTATCAAAAGAGGGAGTGACTTTATTAAAGAATTGGCGGACGCAAAAATGGATGAGAAGTTTCCGTATAAAATCAATACTTAAATATTATCTCACACAACAAAGCTCCAATACGTTTAATAAATATTTATAAAGTGCATAAGGGACATAATAAATGAAAATATTCCAGTATGATTCCGTTGATAGCGGTAGACAAATAGGGATAGAGCAGGATGGGAAATTTTATAATTTTACTAAAATGGATAGTAAGAATGCGTTCGCTTCCATAATACATATGATCGAGAAAAGAAATTTTAGTACTAATTATATCAAAACTGTTCTAGCAAATGTAAAGAAAGAAGGTCTGCTAAAAGATTTTGAGATTAGCGAAAATATTAATTTTGATATCCCCATAAACCGTTGTACTAAAATACTGTGTTATGGGGTAAACTATGTTGCCCATGCCCAGGAAGGTAATAATCCTATACCGGATCAGCCAATTATTTTTGCTAAAACGCCCAATACACTATTACCGCATAATGGAGTTATAACATTTCCTAAAGGTATAGGGCGTGTTGACCATGAAATTGAGCTTGGTGTTGTTATCGGGAAGAAGGGTAAAAATATTCCCGAAGCCGAAGCAATACACTATATAGCCGGATATACGATTATTAATGATATAAGCGCGAGAAAAATGCAGATTGACGATTTAAATGAAAGTCATCCGTGGTTTCGTTCAAAAAGTTACGATACATTTTGTCCTGTGGGCCCTTATCTGCTTCCTGCGGATGCAATTTTCAATCCCAATAATTTAGATTTGACTTTAAAAATTAATGGTAAAGTTAAGCAACATTCCAATACTTCCCGAATGATTTTTAAGATACCCCGGTTAATCGCTTTTGCCTCGGAAATTATGACTCTTAATGTGGGAGATATTATATGTACGGGTACCCCGGAAGGGATCTCTGAAATTAAGGATGGAGATATAGTTACGTGTGAAATAAGTGAATTAGGCTTGTTATCTAATCCGGTTAAGGCAGTATAAAAATAATTACTGTCGTCCAGAGAAAAGAAAATTTTTGAATTATTTAGAGAATAAAGAAAGATTTAATTTTGAAAAGATATTCTATAAAATATTTTCAAGAGAGATTTAATCTTTCTGCAGATTGGGGAAGTAATCAGTGGCGGAACGTTCCTTCTATAGCTCTAAGAAATACAATACTAAACGTTCCGCCATTTTTACCTAAGACAGAAGTTAAGATGATGTATAACGAAGAATATATTTATGCAATATTTAGAGTAAAAGATAAATATATTCGTGCGGTTCATACGGATATTAATAGTCCTGTTAGCAATGACAGTTGTGTTGAATTCTTTTTTACACCGGGAATGAATCCGAAAAATGGTTATTATAATCTGGAAGTAAATTGTGGTGGTACACCGCTATTTAGATTTCAAAAGAAACAAAAGGTCGGAGAAATACAAGTTAGTCATGAAGATATCAAAAGTATAAAAATTGCTCATTCCTTGCCTAAAATTGTAGAGCCGGAAATAAAAAAACCAACGACCTGGATTATTGAATATAGTATTCCAATAAAGATGCTCAATAAATACTATAAAATATCTAAACCGGAAAAGGGAGTAATTTGGCGCGCAAATTTTTATAAATGCGCGGATGAAACATCAAATCCCCATTATCTTTCGTGGAATAAAATTATAGATACAAATCCAAATTTTCATATGCCGGAGTTTTTTGGCGAGTTGGAATTTGAGTAAGTTAAAATTTTCAGGATAGATAGAAAAACAAATGATCGATGAAAATAAAATTATAAAATATTATTGGAGCGATTAAAATGGAAAAAGTTAAAACAGGCATTATCGGTTTAGGGATTATGGGTAAACATGGTGGACAAGTGTTTAAACTGCTGGATGAAGTGGAAATCGTGGCTTTGGCTGACCCTAATGAAAAAAATATAACAGAGGCCGGCAAAATATTTACGGGAGCCGTAAAGTACAAAAGTTATGATGAAATGTTGAAAAAAGAAAATCTTGATATCGTTTATGTGGCGACGCCGGATGTATATCACAGGGATCCGGTAATCGCGTCTTTGCAGGCCGGGGCCAATGTTGTGGTGGAAAAACCGATGACTACGAGTCAAGACGATGCCGAAGACATCGTTAAGGTTGTGAGGGAAACAGGCAAAAAATTACAGGTTAATTTTAACCATCGTTGGTTAAGCGCCTATTATCATATAAGAGAAATGGTAGAAAACGGCGAGCTCGGCGAACCGATAATCGGATACGCGCGAAAGAATAATCCTATTTCCGTTCCAACTACGATGCTTGCATCCTGGAGTAAAGAAAGCAGTCCGGCCTGGTTCCTTTCGTCACACGATATTGATTTAATGACCTGGTGGTTTGGCGCAAATCCGGTTGAAGTATATGCCAAAGGGATCAAACGTAAATTAAAAGAACTAAAAGGTTGGGATACATGGGATGGGATTCAAGCGATCGTCACCTATGATGGGGGGCAATTTGCAACCTTTGAAGCAGCTTGGATTTATCCGAATTCCAGCCCATATATGCCGGATTCTTATATGGAAGTCATCGGGACGGAAGGTACAACACAAATCGACAGACAGAGGGAAGCTATTGATGTTATCGGAAAAGAAAGATTCCATTGTCCAAGAACCTTTTTGGGCTCAAAAGTGTTTGGCGAGTGGCAGGGCGCTTATCCGGCAAGCATTAGAAGTTTTGTCCGTGCCGTAATCAATGATACTAAATCGCATGTTGATGAAATAGAAGGTCTTAAAAATACAGCGGTATTGGAGGCTTTGCACAAATCGTTAGGAACAGGACAACCTGTAAAAATAAAATATGGAATAGAATTCTAAGAAGGATCGATATGGGAAAGGATATATGGGTAGGACTTGGGGAATCTGTTATTACTCCGAAAGAAAATCTGCAAATGCACGGATTCGGTAAAAGTCAGGTCGCCACGGGAACACATGATGATCTACATTCGAGATGCATGATCGTAAAAGATAATAACGGGAATACGGTCGTGTTATTGGTTATTTCTGTTGTTGAAATTGAAAAGCGGGAATTGGCTGATCGAATGCGAAATGCTGTTTCCAAAGTTGTGAAAATACCCAAAGAGTCGGTCATGCTTTCATGTACACATACTCATTCCGGGCCCAATTTAACAGAAGCTCCGGATACCTACATAAATTTTTTGTTAGATCAAATTTCAAAAAGCGCTGAACGGGCTGTTAACGATCTTTCACTCGCTCGTATTGGAGTTAGTACGGGAGTACAATTGGAAGTCGGACGTAACCGACGCAGGTTGCTTTATGGAGGGATGCATCCCGATCCACAGCTTGTAGTTATTAAAATTGAAGATATTTCCGGTAAGCTAAGAGGCGTACTTTTCAATTATGGTTGCCATCCGGCGACCTTGGATTGGAGAAACACGCTTTACTCGGAAGATTGGCCTTACTATGCGATTCGAGGAATTAAAGAAGAAATTGGCAACGATGCTTGGGTTTGTTTCCTTCAAGGAGCGCAGGGAGACATAAATACCGGATATGACTCAAGGCTTTCGGCCATTGGGGTGTACATGCCAGTACGCGATTTTCCCTATATTAAGTATAAGGGAAAACAGATGTCTCAATCCGTCCTGGAAATTTTGCAAAATATTCAAACAGAACACTCTTTAACGGTAGATGTAATATCACAGTATCATGAATTGCCATTGCGAAGTACTTTCCCAGTCACATTAGAAGAGGCCGAACAAAATGTAATTATTGCAGAACAGAATTTAACGGCAATCGAAAGGCGGTTGGAATACAAGGGTTCACGGACGCTGGACAGATATCGTGTTGATTTTTATTCTGCGCAACAGACGCTGGAACTGGCGAGGTTATTTTATTCGGGTAAATTTTCCAAGAGTGAATCTACGGAAATCCAGGTTATGCGTATAGGCTCGATTGTTTTTTTCTCATTACCCGGAGAGATATTTTCGGAGATTGGATTGGCGGTAAAGAAACAATCGCCTTATCCGCATACAATGGGTGTAGGCCTGGCTAACGGATATAATGCTTATATGCCGACAAGAGAGGAATTTATTGAGGGTGATTACGAAGTAGACGGAAGCAAGTATTGCCCAGAGACAGGAGACGTATTTATCCAGGCAACTTTAGGAGTAATAAAAGAGCTTAAGCTAAGGGAGGATAAATTGTGAGAAAGGCATTTTATGGAGTCGTGCCGATTATTATTTTTATATTTCTTTTAATGGTCCTGCCGTTACGAGCCGGTGTTACAGGTAAAATAATGGGTAGGGTTTTGGATAAGTCAACCAAAGAGCCTTTGCCGGGGGTGAATATAGTAGTAGAGGGAGAATTATTGGGAGCCGCGACCGATGTAGATGGATTTTATATTATACTGAATATTCCGCCGGGTGTCTATTCCTTAGAGGCTTCCATGGTGGGTTATGCGAGTCAGAAGGTTACCAATGTTGAGGTTTTTGCGGATAAGACAACCACCATCAACTTTACGTTATCGGAAAAGACGATTTCATTAAAGGGCGAGATTGTTGTGGTTGCCAAGCGTCCTGCCATCCAAAGAGATAAAACATCATCGATAAGCACCATCACATCGAAAGATATCCAGGCAATGCAGATTGTCAAATCGACTTCCGACTATATATCATTGTTGCCAGGGGTTAGCATGGACGGTCTAAACAGAATTCGCGGAAGTGATGATCCTCAGGTAATGTCTACCGGCTGGAACGGGGGCCAGGGTTCGGCGGACGTAAAGACGGTTATCGACGGTGTTTTGATGAACAATTATGACGGTTTTGCGGGGCTGGCCGGTTCGGACGGCATAAAGGATTTACCGCGCAGCAGTGTGGAAGAGATTTCTGTTCATACGGGTGCAATGCCGGCGGAGTATGGGAATGCGAATGGTGGTATCATTTCAATGTATACCAAAGAAGGGAAACAAAAATATCATGGATGGTTTGACTATATGTATGATCCGGCGGGTAAAAAGCACTGGGGTGCCAATGTATACGATAGTCCGATGCTCAAGGATAATGTGCGGTGGGGCGACAGCAGTTTTGTAAATGAAATTGATCCGGTAACGGGGAAGTTGTTTCATGTGCGTGACGACTATACTTCGATAGGGGGCAACACCTTTGAAGGGAGTCTTTCGGGTCCGGTACCTTTTGTAAAAGACATGACTTTTTTAATCAGCGCGCGTCATTTGGCCTTAGCGCCGAAATTTCCTGCTGCCACGCATAGGGGATTTTATGACAGTTACGGCCACTTTGTGTCTTCAACGGATAATCTACTGGGGGCGGCGAATCTAATCTATAATATTAATCCGAATATTAAATTAAAATTAGGCACAGTATTAAATCAATATACATCATACATCTCAAACTATTATGAACCGTTTCTTGGGTCGCTTTTGGTGCAAGGCGGAATAAAAGGGATAGATGAGGCAGGTAAGAACATATTTTTACCGAACAATTGGGCTGCGAGCGGGCAGCAGTTTCACCGGGATTTTGCAGGATATGCCCGATTAACGCATGTATTAACACCTTCAACATACTATGATATGCTTTTGGGTTATTCCAGTACCTACATAGACACCATAGGCGTTCCCAGATTAACGAATCAGGTTCGTAGAATAGGCTATTTTAATGCAACGCATAAGGGAGCTTTTTGGCAGGTATCCGACCGAAAGAGGTTGGAAGTAAAATTTGATTTAACGAGTCAGGTTAATAAACATAATTTAGTAAAGACCGGTATAGACGCCATTTTTTATAATAATTATCTAACGCTGTTTCAGAGCGGTGCGGTAAGTACGGGACGTAGTCCGGTGCGCCGCAGATATGTCTATTACGGCAGCGGTCCCGGAACAAAGGGTCTAAATAAACCGGTAAAACCGATTCAAATGGCTTTTTATTTACAGGATAAGTTAGAGTTTGAGAGGATGATTATAAATGTAGGCGGGCGTTTTGATTATTTTGATCCGAACAGTAGGGAGGTATTTGATCCTGCTTTATACAGAACTACCATGTATAATACCTTAACGAGAGCAAACTATGCGCCGACCGAAAAAACGCCGACAATATTCACGTTTAGTCCTCGCATCGGGATAGCGCATCCGATAAGCAGCAGAGCGGTGATCCATTTTTCTTCCGGTGTATTCAGGCAGCTTCCGGATTTTTTTTGGATATACGGGAAAACGTACGGTTCGGATAAAGAACAGGATGATGATTTAAACGGCAACGGGAAAATTGATCCGGCGGAGCGCTATAATACGTTTAGACCCGCCTTTGGGATGTATTTTGGAAAGCAAGCATCCTATATAAAGCCGGAGGCCAGTATCAATTTCGAAATCGGTGCCGATTATAATTTTTATGAAGATTACACGGCCGGGATTGCCATATATTATAAGAGTGAAAAATATCAGTATTATATGTTTTCCAATTCAGCGGTATTCGGAGAATTGGATGCACTAAAAGCTGCTAAATCCGATGATAATTGGTTTGCCACCCTTTCCAACGGAGCTTTTGGTGATACCCGTGGTATAGAGCTTTCCGTGAGAAAACGGATGAGTAATTATTTTTCTTTCGAACTTTCCTTTAACCAGCAATGGAGCACATCCGGTTCCGGTGGTTTAGCAATGACGGATGAAATATTATATGCTGATCCAAAATTTTTCTACACTTCGGAAAAATATAAAGGCGATGATTGGTATAAGGGGAAGTATGTATTTTATAAGGATTTTGTAGTGGATCCTAAAACAGGAGCCGAGATACCCGTTCGTCCGACGAAGGAAGAGATGGACGAATGGGCGGCTCGGTATAAACAGTATGTAGATGTGCGTAATTCCAGGGATTGGGGATATTATTATAATGCTTATCTTGAGCCTCTTTCTGCTGCCGCCGGTGCTCCCGGTGAGGCCGGATTACTGCAAGGCAAGAGCGGTAGATATGAGGTTCCCTTATCCCAGTATAAACCGGGCAATCCGACCAGCTTCGGAAAGGCGGCCTTTGTATTTGCCACACCGGAAGATTGGAATATAAAACCATCCTGGTTAGCCGCGATTTTTAGGGGTATGTCCTTAAATTATATCTATAAAATGAGGACGGGATCCGATTATTACTTTCAACCGCAGAATTCGAAAGCGAAAGAGATACGGATGCAACCGATACATACTACAACCGATATATCCATATCAAAAAGCATTAACACCATTTTTAAGACAACCCTATATGTGGATATAATGAACCTTTTCAATCAGAGAGACCCCAGTTATCTTAACGACAGGAATGAATATACCAAATATGGTAATTACTTGGCTAAACCCAATAATAAAAACTTTGTCAAGTATGGTGATACGGATGAGTTGTGGCGATATTTCGGGTCGCCGCGGGAAATAAACGTGGGCCTTCGTATCATTTTTTA
>Ga0256841_1000898_pt1 | contig 27893 bp, 27 predicted proteins | sample 356308metaG_FD_185971 | JGI IMG/M metagenome (GOLD analysis project Ga0256841, IMG submission 185971) | Hydrothermal vent microbial communities from Mid Atlantic Ridge, Atlantic Ocean - 356-308 | ecosystem: Environmental > Aquatic > Marine > Hydrothermal vents | place: Atlantic Ocean: Mid...
GTACGAAAGGAACGCGCTCTTGCCAACACGTACAGAGCTTCAAGCAGACTGGTTTTTCCTGCGGCATTCTCACCAACAAACAGATTAAGTCGGGGTGAGAAATGGAGTCTGGTCGGTTCGATGTTCCTGAAACCGTCGATCGATAGGGATGTCAAGGGCATTGGAAAGGACGAATCCCCCGGGAGAGCGTTCTGATGTTTCCATCACCAGGGCTTCCCTGCTGATCGATATATTCAACCGAAGATCGCGGGCGGTAGTTTCCGTACAACCCGTGGTTACAGCCGCATTGGCATAACCACATAGCGGTACTGCTCTGTTCCCGGCTGCCGAATCAGGCAACTGCTGTTGGAATCGCTCAAAGTGATTTCCACGTTATCACTGCGCACCGATGACAGGACGTCCAGCAGGTAGGTCACGTTAAAGCCGATTTCCAGATCACTGCCCTGGTAATCCACTTCAAATTCTTCGTCAGCTTCTTCCTGTTCTGGATTATGTGCTTGAATTTTAACGTTATTTTTATGAAGATTGAGCCGTATACCCCGGTATTTCTCGTTGGAGAGAATCGAGGCCCGGGACAGCGCCTGGCGAAACAGCTCCCGGTCAGCCAGTACTTTCTTGTCTCCGTTCCTGGGAACCACCCGCTCATAGTCCGGAAAACGCCCGTCTACCAGCTTCGAAGTAAAACAAACGTCAGCACTACGTAAACGGATATGGTTGGTGTCTACATCGACCTGCACAGGTTCACTGCTACTATCCAGCAAACGCTGCAATTCCTGGATACCTTTGCGCGGCACGATGACCTGGCGCGGCTGGCTGATCGAAATATCCACTTCCGTATCACACAGGGCGAGTCGGTGACCATCCGTGGCTACCGTTCGCAGAAGGCCATCGCCGATTTCCAGCATCAGACCATTCAGGTAGTAGCGCACATCCTGCTGGGCCATGGAAAACTGGGTACGCTCGATCGCTTCTTTCAGTTTGTCCTGGGGAACTGAAAACTGACAGTCCGTCCTGAGTTCCTCAATCACCGGGAAATCAGCCGCGGGCAGAGTGGTAAGGGTAAAGCGACTCTTGCCGGACCGTATCTGTGCTTTCTGATCACTGAAGGAAAACCGAATGTCTGCCTGCTCGGGAAGTGCCTTGCAGATATCCACCAGCTTGCGTGCCGGTAAGGTGATTTCTCCACCCTCATCGATCTGTACAGATGCGCTGGCGCGGATTTCAACTTCCAGGTCGGTAGCGGTTACCTGTAACCCCTTGTCATCCGCTACGATCAATACATTGCCCAGCACAGGTAGTGTCTGACGACGTTCTACGACACCAATGACTTGCTGCAATGGTTTTAGCAAAGACTCTCGGTCAATCGTGAATTTCATTAATTAGTCCTTGAATATATATAGTTCCAGTTATAGTTATTAGTACCGGGACAGGCTGTTAGTAACCTGGATTTTATATATTAACTTCATTAAGTTATAATCAAAACAGGGTGCTGGTAAAGTGGCCCTGAATCTGTGTATCAACTGTGGATAATATCGGAAAACTTTTGTCCCGCAACTTTGTCCACCGCTTGTCCACATCATGCGGTCAGAATTCTCCACAGGTTACTGTAGTCCTCTGCAATGCGCATATCCGCTTCCTTGAGTTCGTTCACCTTGCGACAGGCGTGTAACACGGTGGTGTGATCACGTCCGCCGAAGGCTGCCCCGATTTCCGGCAGGCTGTGATTGGTCAGTTCCTTGGCCAGTGACATGGCGATCTGGCGGGGCCGGGTAATGGAGCGGGTGCGACGCGCCGAGTGCAGGTCGGCCACACGAATCTTGAAGTACTCGGCAACCGTCTTCTGGATATTGTCGATGGAAACCAGTTTGTCCTGCAAAGCCAGCAGGTCCCGCAGTGCTTCCTTGGTGAATTTCACATCGATGCTGCGCCCGGTAAAGCGGGCACTGGCTACCACGCGTTTCAGCGCACCTTCCAGCTCACGTACGTTGGAGTGAATGCGCTTGGCAATAAAAAAGGCCACATCACTGGGCAGCTCGACGTTTGCCTGGGCAGCCTTGTTCACCAGGATGGCAACGCGGGTTTCCAGTTCCGGCGGTTCGATGGCGACGGTCAGACCCCAGCCAAAACGGGATTTGAGACGTTCCTCCAGGCCTTTGAGTTCCTTGGGGTAGCGGTCGCAGGTCAGGATAATCTGACTCTGGCCTTCAAGTAACGCGTTGAAAGTATGAAAAAATTCTTCCTGTGAACGTTCTTTCCCGGCAAAGAACTGGATGTCGTCGATCAGCAGGGCATCCACGGAACGGTAGTGGCGCTTGAATTCGCTCATTGCATTGTGTTGCAGCGCCTTGACCATATCCGCGACAAAGCGTTCGGAGTGCAGGTAGGTGACGCGCGCATGCGCACGGTTGGCGACAATCATGTTGCCCACTGCCTGCATCAGGTGCGTCTTGCCCAGTCCAACACCGCCGTAAATAAACAGGGGGTTATAGGCATCGCCGGGATTTTCGGCAATCTGCAGCGAGGCCGCGCGCGCCAGCTGATTGGATTTTCCTTCCACAAAGCTGTCAAAGGTAAAACCGCGGTTGAGGTTGCTTTTCTGCGGAATATTTTTGTCCCGGCGGCGGGACATACGCACGGACGGGGCCCTTTTTTCGGCGGCGGACGTCTGTTCTGCAACGGCTGCGGAGCCAACTTCCAGTTGTACTTTCAGTTCATCGTTCTGGTTGAGGGTGTCCAGGGTTTGCTGGATATCATGGATGTAATTATTTCGCACCCATTCCAGTACAAAACGGTTGGGAGCCAGCAATTTCAGACCCTGGCCCTCCTGCACCGCGTGTAGCGGACGTATCCAGGTATTGAATTGCTGTTCGGGCAGCTCGGTTTCGAGCCGCACCAGACATTGTTGCCAGAGTGAGCCCTGCAAAGGAGACCTCGATGTGTGTTTGTGCGCTGGGGGACCACGCAGTCTAACGCGCGCGTCAGTACTTATCCACAACTAAACCGGTCGTTTTCGCAAGCAAAAACGGTTGACAGACCGGGTGTGAAAACAGTACGCTGCGCGGTCTATTTTGGGCCCGCCCTGATGCGCGGGCCTTTAACTATTCCGGGACCGGTGTAACGGCATGAAACAGACTTTTCAACCCAGTAACCTGAAGCGTAAACGCACCCACGGTTTCCGTGCCCGGATGCGTACCAAGAGCGGCCGCCTTGTGATCAAGGCCCGGCGGGCAAAGGGACGCGCGCGTCTGGCCGTCTGAACGACGCTTCCTTGAGCGCAGCGGCGGCGCGTTACCCCTCAACGCATCGCCTGTTGAAGGCTGCGCAATATCAGCGGGTATTCAAGCGTTGTAAAGACCGGGCCGGTGACCGCTGGATGACGGTACTGGCGATTCCCAACGACCTGCAATACCCGCGCCTGGGGACGGCGATATCGATCAAGGTTGCCGGCAATGCCGTGCAACGCAACCGGATCAAGCGCCTGGTACGAGAGAGTTTCCGCCAACACCAGGATCTTCTCGGTGGTCGTGATCTGGTTGTGCTGGTACGGCCCGGTATCCGTTCACGAAGCAATCAACAATTACTCGGCGCACTGGACACACACTGGCGTACAATCGCAGCGCATGCGCACACTGGTTCTGATTCTCATTAAAGCGTACCGTCTGGTGCTCAGCCCCTGGCTGGGCAACCATTGCCGGTTCACACCCAGTTGTTCCCAGTATTCCATTACGGCCATCGAGCGGTTCGGTCTGCGGCGCGGGGGCTGGCTGGCATTGCGTCGCATCGGTTCCTGCCACCCCTGGCACAGCGGCGGTCTGGACCCGGTACCGGAACGCCATTGCCATCACTCAACCCCTCACTCACCGAAGCATACCCATGGATAACCCACGTACTCTTCTCGCCATCGCCCTCTCCTTCCTGGTGCTGCTGATATGGCAGGCATGGATGAAGGACTACGGGCCGCAACCCCAACCACAGGTACAGACGACGGAGCAGCCGGCTGACAACACGAGCGCAAACGTCGACCACAGTGGCGAGGACCTGCCAGCCGCACCCGAGGATGTCTCCCCGGCGGCTGTCAACGAAGAAGTGGCTATCCAGTTGCCGGAAGGAGAACGGGTCGAGGTGGTGACCGACATGTTCCATGTCGTCATCAATACCAAAGGCGGTGATCTCCGTGAGGTTGACCTGATGAAGTACCCGCTGACCACCGACAAGGACAGCGGTCCTTTCCGTTTGCTGCAGGAAAACAGCAAGGAGATATTTATTGCACAGAGTGGTCTGCGTGTCGGCAAGGGACAGGGGCCGGAACCGACCCACTATGCAAGTTTCCAGGTAGACCGGAACCGTTTCGAACTGGACGCGGGCTCCGATGTACTGGAGGTTCCGCTGCACTGGAGTAACGAGAACGGCGTGGAAGTGACCAAGCTGTATCGCTTCCATCGCAACAGTTATGTCATCGACGTTGAATTCCAGGTACGTAACACCGGCAGCGGGGACTGGAGCGCACGCCCCTACTACCAGCTTCAACGTACCAAACCGGTAAAAAAGCAGCGTTTTCTTTATACCTATACCGGTGGTGTGCTGTATAGCCCGGAAGAGAAATACGAAAAGATAAAATTCAAGAAAATGCAGGAAGAGGATCTCGGGCGCGATGTAAAGGATGGCTGGGCGGCGATGATCCAGCATTACTTTGTTGCTGCCCTGGTGCCGCCGACTGAACAGACGGACCACTACTATTCACGCGCCCTGAAAGGGGATCGCTATGTGATCGGGTTAATCGGGCCTGCGCTGAAAGCGTCCGCGGGAAGTGAACAGACGACCGGTGTAAAACTGTATGCCGGTCCGAAACTGCAACATATCATGAAAGCGGTGGCCCCGGGTCTCGAACTGACGGTCGACTATGGCGTGCTGACCATACTGGCCCAGCCGATATTCTGGCTGCTGGAACACATACATGCACTGGTCGGTAACTGGGGCTGGTCGATCATATTCCTCACCATGCTGATCAAGCTGGCGTTTTTCAAGTTGTCAGAAACCAGTTACAAGTCGATGGCCAATATGCGCAAGCTGGCGCCGCGCCTGCAGGCACTGAAAGAACGCTATGGCGATGACAAGCAGAAGCTGAACCAGGCCATGATGGACATGTACAAGAAGGAAAAGGTCAACCCGCTGGGCGGCTGCCTTCCCGTGCTGGTCCAGATCCCGGTGTTCATCTCGTTGTACTGGGTGTTGCTGGAAAGCGTGGAAATGCGCCAGGCGCCCTTCATGCTGTGGATACAGAATCTGTCGGCCCCGGATCCCTATTACATTTTGCCGTTGATCATGGGCGCCACCATGCTGATCCAGCAAAAGCTGAACCCGGCGCCCATGGACCCGATGCAGGCCAAGGTCATGATGATCCTGCCCGTTGTGTTCACCGTATTCTTTGCGTTCTTCCCTTCCGGGCTGGTGCTGTACTGGGTGGTGAACAACACCCTTTCAATTGCCCAGCAATACGTGATTACCAAACGTGTGGAAGCGGCTGGCTGAACACGGGCGGCATCAACACGCAGCGCGTGTAGATACGTTGCCGTGACGGAAACGGTTGACACCATTGCCGCCGTAGCGACACCACCCGGCCGGGGCGGTGTCGGTATTGTCAGGATTTCCGGTCCCATGGTGCCGGCCATTGCCCGGCAGCTGTTTAGCGCACCCGTTACCCCCCGCGTTGCCGAACTGCATGTTTTCAGGGATGCCGATGGTTTGCCGGTCGACGAGGGGCTGAGTCTCTATTTTCCCGCGCCATATTCCTTTACCGGTGAACACGTACTTGAATTACACGGGCATGGCGGACCGGTGGTTATGGACCTGCTGCTGGCGCGCGTGCTGGAACTGGGCGCACGACCGGCAAGGCCGGGTGAATTTTCCGAACGCGCCTTTCTCAATGACAAGCTGGACCTGGCGCAGGCGGAGGCCATTGCTGACCTGATCGACAGCAGCACCGAGCAGGCGGCACGTGCCGCCACCCGTTCACTGCAGGGAGAATTCTCCAGGCAGATACATGCGCTGGTAACCGGTCTGACTGAATTGCGCAGCTATGTGGAGGCTGCAATCGATTTTCCCGAAGAGGAAATTGATTTTCTCAGCGACGGCGAAGTACAAAGCCGACTGAACAGTGTGGTTGACCAGCTGCAGCAGGTCCGTGCCCAGGCTCGCCAGGGCTGCCTGTTGCGCGAGGGTATGAACCTGGTGCTGGCCGGTCAGCCCAATGTCGGCAAATCCAGCCTCCTGAACGCATTGGCCGGCAGTGACACAGCGATCGTGACACCGATTGCCGGCACTACGCGTGATGTGTTGCGTGAACACATACAGATCGACGGCATGCCGTTGCATATTATCGATACCGCGGGTCTGCGCGACAGCAGCGATCCGATCGAACAGGAAGGCGTGCGCCGTGCCTGGGCGCAGATCGAGCAGGCCGACCGGGTGTTGCTGGTCCTCGATGCGCGCAGCGGTTTCACCGCTGCCGACCGGCAGGTACTGGACCGCCTGCCGCACCGCCTGCCGCACACACGGGTTTTCAACAAGATCGATCTCGGTGACGGTTCAGCCGGTATCCGTCAATGCGAAGCGGTTACCGAAGTGGCACTGAGTGCGACCACCGGTGAGGGCCTGGATCTGCTCAGGACGCACCTGAAGCAGGTAATGGGATACCGGGAATCCGGCAGTGGAGGATTCAGTGCCCGCCGGCGCCACCTGGATGCCCTGCAGCGCGCGGGTGATCACCTGGACAGCGCACAATCCTGCCTGGATGCCGGTTCCGGCGAGCTGCTGGCAGAAGAGCTGCGCCTGGCCCGGCAGCAGCTGTCGGAAATCACCGGTGAATTCACCAGCGACGATCTGCTGGGAGAAATTTTTTCCAGCTTCTGTATCGGAAAATAAAAAAATCCCCGCACTGGCGGGGACGGGAAGGGTAGCTACATTGGAGGAGTAGCAAATGTACTACCGTGACCTGCTATATATCACCGGACAGATTGTCGACCTTGCGGTAGGTCCAGCCCTCGCGCAGTCGTTTTACCACCTGATCAACGGCCGTGGTACCGCTGTGTACGTCGTCGATCAGGACCGGTTCAATGCCTTCCCTGCGGAGATTGCGCAGGGCATTCATACAGGCAACAAACTTCAGGTTGGAATATTTTTCGCTCAGGGCGCGAACGCGATCCTCGTACGGTGAGACGCCGGTGCGCACCAGGTTAACGCCGCCGGCGTTGGCGATCACTTCCACCTGCACGTTGCGCCCCTGGTTTTCCTGCAGGAAGTGTTCGGCATAGTCCAGTACCGCCTGAAAATGTTCGGGCTCGGCATCACTCAGGTGTAGCAGTACCTTGTCGGGATCTTCGTGCCCGGGATAGGCCGCCAGGTGAGTCGCTGCCTGGCGTTCGGCGCATACATAGCCCAGCAGGCCGCCACCCACACCGATCGCCAGCGCCATGATCGAGGCAGCGATACCGGTCTGCAACCGGCTCCAGTGTTTCCGGCAGGCGGGCAGAGGCCGGTCTTCCGGCTGCACGTCGGCAAAGCCGGTTCGCATCCAGTCCTTGGCACGGCGCAGTTGACACACCTGTTCACGAATTCCCGGATCCTGGTCCATGGCGCTCAGTATCGAGCGCTCCAGTTCCGGGTCGAGCTGGCCATCCACGTAGGCGTTGAGGGTCAACTCGTTCAGTTCAGCAGGCTGGTTTCCGGTGTTTGTCCATGTATTCATAGTCACTTCACTCGCTGCAGGGGGACCGCCGCTCCTGGCGTTTCCCCGGTCTGGTTATCAAGCAGTTTAATTAACGCCTTGCGCGCCCGGTAAAGACGGCTCATCACCGTGCCGATCGGGATCTCCAGTATCGATGCCACTTCACAGTAGGCGAAGCCTTCCAGGTCCACCAGGGCCAGCACCCGGCGTTGTTCCACCGGCAGGCCGGCGACCGCAGTACGTACCCGGGTAACGACTTCCATCTGTCCCACCCGGTAGTCCGGACCCGGTTCCTCGCCGGGCTGCTGTTCGTCCAGGTTTTCATGCGGCCGGTAACGCCGCAGGTGCTGTTTCCAGCAGTTATTCAGAATGCTGTACAGCCAGGCGTTCAGGCGCTCCTTTTCCCGCAGCTGGTGGCTTTTCTGCAGCGCCAGCGTCATGGCTTCCTGGACCAGGTCATCGGCCACCATCCGGTCGCCGCACCAGGCCAGCGCGACCCGGAACAGCCGGCTGCGGGAGGAAGCAATATTCTTCCGGATGGAAGCGGTGGTACAGACGCGCGTAAGTATGCTCATAACCATCTAGATGCAACTATCGGCGCTTTTATTTCCTGGTAAAGCGATTAATTGCCACGGGAATAAAAACGCAGGGCGGGATATCTACAAAGTCAGCACCGGCCAGGAGTACACGGAGACCGGTTGCCAACTGCCTACAACCGGGAGAACGTAATGTATCGATTGAAGAAATCACTGGGCTGGCTCATCGTCACGGCGCTGCTGGCCGTCAGCAGTCTGGCGTCTGCTGCGCCGCCCGAAGACAAGCCTTTCGCGGAGAAGAAAGTGGTGCTGCAGATCAGTGACCAGGACGCATATAAGCAAACGCTTGTATTGAATGTTGCCAGCAACCTGATCAAGCACTACGGTCCTGACCGGGTCGATGTGGAAATCGTGGCGTTCGGGCCAGGCCTGCGCCTGATGTTTGCCGACAATTCCAATGCCGGGCGTATCGAAAATCTGTCCGAGAACAGTGGTGTACGTTTCAGCGCCTGCGAGAACACCATGCGCAAAATGACCAAAAAACTGGGGCACCCGCCAGAGATCAACCCCCGGGCAACCCATGTGTCGGCCGGTGTGGTGCGCATCCTGGATCTGGTTGAGCAGGGCTACACCCTGGTGAAACCCTGATGGCATGCATTACCCATTCGAACAGTGAGAGGAAGACTATGAAACTTAAAAAACTGGTGCTGACAACAGCACTCGCACTGGGAGCGACAGGATCAGCGCATGCCACCAACTGGCTGCAGCTGCAAGGCACAGAACCCGCCGGGTCTGCGGAGCGGCTGAAGGTGTGGGGCTTTATCCAGCCGCAGTACACCTACACGGAAAATACAAAACTCAAGGCCGGACCCTGGAAGGGCCAGAAAGCTGTATTCAACCAGACTGCCCCGGAGCGCAAATCGAGTAATACCTTCCAGCTCAGGCGGGCACGACTGGGCATACGCGGGGCCAACTTTCCACTGGACAGCAAGACCAACTATTTCCTGCTGGTCGAAGCCGGCAAGAACGGGATCACTGAATTTGATTCAGCGGTGGCGCTGACCGATGCAAGTATTACCCTGAACCACATTCCGTATGCGCGCGTCCGTATCGGGCAGTTCAAGACACCGGGCTCGGAAGAAGGCTTGCAGGCAATCCACGTATTTGACTACATCAACTTTACCAACGTAACGGACCAGATGATGCTGGAACGTTTCCTGGATGAAGACGGATCGCGAGCGGGCTTTGCCAACGGCCCCAACGGTTCCGTAAGTGCGTTTCGTGATATCGGCATCCAGGTATTCGACTGGTTTGACGTCGGGGAGTGGCAGCATTCCTACGCCTTCATGGTCGGTGACGGCAATGGTCTCAACCGAACCGACAATAACAACGAGAAGGACCTGTACGCCTACTGGTCGTCGGAGTGGATTTTCGGTGGCAAGGGTGCCCGTCGCCAGGGCTGGAAAATGTTCGCCTGGGGGCAGAGCGGCAAGCGCACGCTGGACTACACCTTTGGCAACCCCGGGAAGCGGGATTTCGACCGCGATCGCTGGGGTTTCGGTACCACCTTTCGCAAGGACAAGTACCGGGCCGCCGCCGAGTATATCTACGCGGACGGTATGATTTTCAACGGTTCTGACGGCGGTGCCGTGCCAGGTTCCACCAGTAATAACGGTGCGGCGACGGCATCCCTGAATATCAATCCGAACGGTGAATCCGAGGGCTACTATGTTCATTTCGGCTACGCGGTGATCCCGCAGATCGAGCTGGACATACGCTATGATTACCTGGACCGCATGAAGAATGTCGATGCGGCCGAGCGCGAGTTCACCACCCTCACCCTGGGGGTGCAGTATTTCTTCAACAAGAAAACCCGCGCCCTGGTGAACTACGAGTTCCGTGACCTGGATGCCCCGGACTTTCCCTCTTCCGCGCCACAGAATGAAATCGCCGACAGCATGGACGATCGCCTTACGGTGCAATTGCTGGCAATATTCTGACCCCGGGACGAGCGGGGCCATGCCGGCCCCGCTCCTTTTCGATACCACCACAGGGGGTTGCACATGAATCGCTTACTCGCAGTGCTTGGCGCTGTTTTTTTTCTGCTGCCGCTGGCCCGTGCCGACGATGGTCTGGTCACGGTAAAAAGCGCCTACAGCGTTCCGGTAACGCTGGACCGGTTCGAGGATGCGGTGCGGGACAAGGGTATGACGGTCTTTGCCCGTGTGGACCACAGCAAGGGCGCGGCGGGGGTCTCCATGCAGTTGCGGCCTACCGTGTTACTGATCTTCGGCAACCCGAAAATCGGTACGCTGCTGATGCAGAGCAACCAGAACGCAGCTATCGACCTGCCGCTCAAGGTGCTGGCCCGGGAAGATGAAAACGGTGACGTGTGGCTGGTCTACAACGATCCGGCCTATATCGCCAGCCGCCACGGGATCACGGACCGCGGCCCGGTGATCGCAAAAATGCGCAAGGCGATGCAGGGATTTGCGGCAGCCGCCACCGCGGAATAAGCCCGGTTACTGTTTTATCCCCCGCCGCGCACGCATACTTGCACGGCAGGCGTAACCGTGGCGGGACCGCATGGATCGAAATAACCGCGTTATTCGCATTGTCAACAGCGTGCTGGGTGACGCCAGCGGTGGACGCTGGCAGGTGGTGTGTGCGTACAGCCGCCTGCTGAGCCGGCACGGGTTCCAGGTGTTACTGCTGCTGAATGCAGCCCGTCGGCCAGACCCGGAGCAGGTGCCCGCCGGCGTTAGCGTGGAATACATCCGCAACCACGGTCACTACGACTACCTGGCGGCCCGTCGCGCCCGGCGGCGACTGCAGGATTTCAGGCCGGATCTCGCCATTGCCCACTGCAGTCGCTCGGTGGCCCTGCTGAAACGTGCGCTCGGTGGACGTGCGCCGGTGGTGGCCGTCACCCACAGTGACAAGGTCGGGCGCCTGTTACCCGCCGATGCCTACCTGCCGCTGACGGCACATCTGGAACAGAAAATCAGGGCGGCAGGACCGCCGGCATCGACTCGTCCCTGTTACGTGGTTCCCAACATGATCGATGTCGGCGACGGGCGTTGCCCGCTCCGGCGCCGAAACGAACCCCTGCGTATCGGTGCCCTCGGGCGTTTCGATCCGGTAAAAGGTTTTGACGTCTTCATTGCTGCGCTGGGCGTGCTGGATGCCCGTGGCATACCGTTTCAGGCGGTGCTGGGCGGCAGCGGTGTCGAGCGTCGGCGGCTGCAGGCACAGGCGCGACAGCTTGCTTTGAAGCGACCGCTGGAGTTTCCCGGCTGGGTCGATGCCGTTGGTGATTTTCTGTCTGGAATCGACCTGCTGTGTGTGCCCGCGCGCTCCGATGCTTTCGGAATGACGCCATTGCAGGCAGCGGTCGCCGGGGTGCCGATGGTGCTTTCGAAGGCGACCGGTCACCGGGAAATTTTCGATGACAATGCGCAGGCGTTGTTCTGTGAAATCGGCGATGCGGTCTCCACAGCGGACCGGATACAGCAGTTGATGAGCGATACCCGTCTTTCGGAACGACTGCGGCAGGCGGCCCATCGGCACGTTGTTGAAAATTTCACCACCGGGGCAGTGACGGAGAAACTTTTACAAGCTATTGAATCAATAATTAAATATTATAATTAAACGCCGTTCACTAAAATTAGAGTAAGCTGTATATTTATTGTTTACACACATTTAAGGCTGTTTCGGCCCGGCTTGGAAGCCCGTATGGCGGGTTTTCTGAATAGCGGCGTGCGCCGGGGCGATAACGGCTGCGGGTGTTTCCTGGATCGTTTGCGGGAGGCCGAATCAGCGACTGGGGTATACTTGCCGGATGGATTTTGAAAGCCGGTTTGCAGTCATTGTGGTGGGTGGCGGTCACGCGGGGACCGAGGCCGCGCTGGCGGCTGCGCGCAGTGGCGCACGCACCCTGCTGCTGACCCACAACATCGACACGCTGGGCCAGATGAGCTGCAACCCGGCGATTGGCGGCATCGGCAAGGGTCACCTGGTCAAGGAGATCGACGCGCTGGGTGGCGCCATGGCCAGAGCCGCTGACCTGGCCGGCATCCAGTTTCGTCGCCTGAACGCCAGCAAGGGACCCGCAGTGCGGGCCACCCGCTGTCAGGCCGATCGCCAGCTCTACCGGCAGGCGATTCGCTCGATGCTGGAAAACCAGCCCGGACTGTCGCTGTTCCAGCAGGCGGTCGACGACCTGATCGTGGAGGATGATCGCGTCCGCGGTGTAGTTACCCGCATGGGACTGCGTTTCCATGCTGACGCGGTGGTGCTGGCGGTGGGCACGTTCCTGGGTGGGCGTATTCATATCGGTCTGTCCAGCCACGAAGGCGGCAGAGCCGGCGACCCGCCTGCCAATGCGCTGGCGCAGCGCCTGCGTGCCATGCCTTTTCGTGTCGAGCGCCTGAAAACCGGAACCCCGCCGCGTATCGATGGCCGCAGCATCGACTACAGCCGGCTGGTCGAACAACCGGGCGACACACCCGTACCGGATTTTTCCTTTATGGCGGATGGCTGTGAGCACCCGCGGCAGGTTGCCTGTTACCTGGCGGCAACCACCGAGCGTACCCACGAGATCATCCGCGCCGGACTGGACCGCTCGCCCATGTACTCGGGGGTGATCGAAGGTGTGGGTCCGCGCTACTGTCCTTCCATTGAAGACAAGGTAGTGCGCTTCGCCGATAAAACCTCCCACCAGATTTTTGTCGAACCGGAAGGGCTGAATACCCACGAGATCTATCCCAACGGCATATCCACCAGCCTGCCCTTCGATGTGCAGAACGACCTGGTGCATTCCATGCCCGGTTTCGAGCGTGCGCACATTACCCGGCCCGGCTATGCCATCGAGTATGACTATTTCGACCCGCGTGACCTGAAAGCCTCGCTGGAAACCCGGTTCATCGACGGCCTGTTTTTCGCCGGCCAGATCAACGGCACCACGGGCTACGAAGAGGCGGCTGCCCAGGGGTTGATTGCCGGACTGAATGCAGCACGCCGCAGCGCCGGTGAAGCCGCCTGGAGTCCGCGCCGAGACCAGGCCTATACCGGTGTCATGATCGATGACCTGGTGATTCGCGGCACCACCGAGCCCTACCGCATGTTCACCAGCCGTGCCGAATACCGCTTGCTGTTGCGCGAGGACAATGCAGACCTGCGGCTGACCCCGACGGGTCGCGAGCTGGGGCTGGTGAACGATGCCCGCTGGCAGCGCTTTGTTGCCAAACGTGATGCCATCGCGCAGGAGCAACAGCGCCTGCAGGGTCTGTGGGTGAGACCCGGCTCAGCGCAGGCCGCACAGTTGCAGGACCGGTATGGTGAGCGTATCAGCAGCGAACAACGCGCTTCCGAGCTGTTGCGTCGCCCGGCACTGGACTACGCTGCGCTCATGCAGCTGCCCGCACTGGGTCCCGGGGTGACGGATCGCAAGGTGGCCGAACAGGTGGAGATACAGGCCGGCTACCAGGGCTACATCGAGCGCCAGCGTGAGGAAATCGCACGCCAGCAGCGTAATGAACACAAGGCGCTACCCGGGGATTTCGATTTCCGGCAGGTCAAGGGCCTGTCTGCTGAAGTCCGGGAAAAACTGATCGCGGTGCGACCGGAAACCATTGGACAGGCGGCGCGCATACCCGGCGTGACGCCCGCCGCCATATCTTTGCTGCTGGTGCACCTGAAGAAGAACGCCCCGGCGCGTAAAACCGCCTGAATCGGGCAGCGCACGCTCAGTATGTCACCCGACCCCCTGCGAACGGCCGTTTCCCGCGGTTGCCACCGGCTGGACCCGTCGCTGGACGACAGCGCGGTGGAGCGCTTCACAACGCTGCTGCGCCTGCTGGAAAAATGGAACCGGGTCAGCAATCTCACCGCAGTGCGTGACCCGCTGGAGATGGTGAACCGCCATATCCTCGACAGCCTGGCGGTAGCGCCCTTCCTGCGCGGCCACAGCCTGCTCGATGTCGGCACCGGTGCCGGCCTGCCCGGCCTGCCCATTGCCATTGCCCGACCCGGGCTGGAGGTCACCCTGCTGGACTCGAACGCCAAAAAACTGCGCTTTGTGCGCCAGGCGGTGGCTGAACTGGGCCTGGAGAACGTCCAGGTGGTGCAGTCGCGCATGCAGGAGTATCAGCCGGGCCGGTCATTTGATATGGTAATCAGCCGGGCGGTGGCGAGCCTGGGGATGTTGTACCGGCAAAGCGTCCACCTGCTGCGCCCCGGCGGCCGCATGCTGTTCATGAAGGGTGCCGTGCCCGAACAGGAGATGGATGCGCTGCCGGAGGACCACGCTGAATTGCACATCGAACGCCTGAACGTTCCGGGGCTGGCGGCTGAACGTCACCTGCTCTGGCTGGAAACCACCGGGGAGTCATCGGTACGCGCATGAGTCGCATCATTGCCATCAGTAACCAGAAGGGCGGCGTGGGCAAGACCACCACCTGCGTGAACCTGGCCGCCTCGCTGGCCGCCACCAGGCGGCGGGTGCTGCTGGTAGATCTCGACCCGCAGGGTAACGCCACCATGGGCAGTGGCGTGAACAAGCTCGAAGTCGAGTTGAGCGGTTATCACCTGTTGCTGGAGGACGTCCCGCTCAGCGAGGTGATTGTCGACGTGCAGGAGGCCGGTTACCACCTGGTGCCGGGCAACAGTGACCTGACCGCGGCGGAAGTCGGCCTGATGCAAAGCGAACAGCGCGAAACGCGACTCGCTGCCCGGTTGCAGCCGGTGGCGGAGGAGTATGACTACATCCTGATCGACTGCCCGCCGGCGCTGAACATGCTCACCCTGAATGCGCTCACGGCCGCCAACGCGGTATTCATCCCCATCCAGTGCGAATACTATGCGCTGGAAGGACTCAGCGCCCTGCTGGAAACCATCGAGCAGATCCGCGACGCCGTCAATCCCGGGCTGGAAATCGAAGGCTTGTTGCGCACCATGTTCGACGCCCGCAACAACCTCGCCAACGAGGTCTCGCAACAACTGCTCGACCATTTTGGTGACAAGGTGTACCGCACCATCATCCCGCGCAATATACGGCTGGCCGAGGCGCCCAGTTACGGGGCCCCGATACTCAAGTACGACAAAACCTCGCGTGGCGCCATCGCCTACCTGGCACTGGCCGCGGAAATGGTGCGGCGCGCGCAGCCAGCGGTGCAGCAACCCGACGAACCCCGCGCCGAGGCGTTGGGGTCCTGATTACAGCAGCGAACATATATAAAGGTTGATCAATTGGCTATGGCAGCAAAAAAACGAGGACTGGGTCGCGGGCTGGATGCCCTGCTGGGACCGTCACGAACCGTGTCGAAACCGGCTCCCGCCGCGCCGGTACCGGCGGTCGCCGGCGATGAGGTAGAAGGGGAACTGCGCACCCTCGGCGTGGAACAGTTGCAGCGTGGCAAATACCAGCCACGCGTGGACATGCACAACGACAGCCTGGAAGACCTGGCGGACTCGATCCGCGCCCAGGGCGTGGTGCAGCCCATTGTCGTGCGACCGATCGGCGGCGGCCGTTATGAAATCGTGGCCGGGGAGCGGCGCTGGCGCGCTGCGCAGCTGGCCGAACTGCAGGAAGTCCCGGTGGTGGTGCGGGATATGGACGACCGTACCGCTATTGCGGTAGCCCTGATCGAGAACATCCAGCGCGAGAACCTGAACCCGCTGGAAGAAGCGCGCGCGCTGGACCGGTTGATCGAGGAGTTCGAAATGACCCACCAGCAGGCTGCCGAAGCGGTGGGGCGCTCCCGCACGGCAGTTTCCAACCTGTTGCGCCTGCTGGAGCTGGGCGAGGTCGCGACGGGCATGGTACAGCGCGGTGAGCTGGACATGGGGCACGCACGCGCGCTGCTGGCGCTGGACGGCGTCCGGCAGGCGGAAGCTGCCCGCCAGGTGGTCGACCACGGGCTGTCGGCCCGTGCTACCGAGCGCCTGGTCAAGAAACTGCTGGCGGACAGCGGCTCGACCAAAGGCAAAAGCCGCAGCCCGCGTCGTGATCCCGACCTGGTCAGCCTGGAGCAGGACCTGTCAGACCGTGTAGGTGCCCCGGTGGCGGTCCAGCAGGGTCAGAAAGGCAAGGGCAAGCTGGTGATCAGCTACAACAGCCTGGATGAGCTGGATGGCATTCTCGAACATATCCATTAGGGATACAGAGAATATCCATAAAGGCTATACAAGTTGTTGACCCCACGTATCGACGATCCTTATAATCGCCGCCGCTCCCCACCGGTTAGGCCGGTGTTGTGACTTTGCCCGGGATTTTCGGGGCTGAATCGAGCAGAAACACCGTTGGATACCGGGATTCGCAGGCTGTTGCTTTACCAGGCCATACTGGTAGCTGCTACATCAGCCGGGTTTCTTGCCATCTTTGATACTTTTTCGGCCGTATCCGCGGGATTCGGTGGTTGTATTGCGGCTGTCAATGCGCTGCTGCTGGCGCGCTGTTCGCGGCGCGACGCGCGCGCGGTGCAGCGTACGCCCCAGCAGAGCCTGGCGGCCGGCTACATATGTGTCGTACAGCGTTTTTTGCTCGTCGCCCTGTGTTTTGCCTTCGGGCTGGGGGTGCTGAAGCTCGAAGCGCTGGCGTTGCTGACCGGGTTCATGATCAGTCAGCTTGTAATGATATTTAATGGAATCAAACAGTTAGAGCAGAAATAAATCCATGTCAGCCACAGCACCGCATTCTTCCGAAGAATATATAAAGCACCACCTGACCAACCTGACCTACGGGCAGCATGCGGACGGGCACTGGGGCTTCGCGCACGGTGCCGGGGATCTCGCCGAGATGGGTTTCTGGTCCATCAATGTCGACAGCATGCTGTTTTCCATCGGTCTGGGTGTGCTGTTCCTGTGGGCTTTCCGCAAGGCGGCCAGAACCGCCACCGCTGGTGTGCCGGGCGGCTGGCAGAACTTTGTCGAGTGGGTGGTCGAATTCATCGACGACAGCGTGCGCGGTTCGTTCAGCGGCAAGAACCCGCTCATCGCGCCACTGGCCATGACTATTTTCATCTGGGTGTTCCTGATGAATTTCATGGACCTGATCGCCGTCGACTGGCTGCCTTCGCTGGCGGGTTTGATGGGCGTGGGTCACCTGAAGATCGTACCTTCCACCGATCCCAATATTACCTTCGGCCTGTCCCTGACCGTGTTTGCAATGGTGCTGTACTACAGTGTAAAAATGAAAGGTGTGGGTGGTTTTATCGGCGAGCTGACCCTGATGCCGTTCCAGTCGGACAATAAAATAGTCCAGCTCCTGTTCATGCCGATCAATTTTCTGCTGGAAGGCGTGACCCTGATCGCCAAGCCGGTCTCGCTTTCGCTGCGACTGTTCGGCAACATGTACGCGGGCGAAATGATCTTTATCCTGATCGCACTGATGTATAGCGGCGGTATCGCGCTGGGCGCCTTTGGCGGCCTGCTGCAGCTGGGCTGGGCCATCTTCCACATTCTGATTATTACCCTGCAGGCGTTCATTTTCATGACCCTGACCATCGTGTACCTGGATATGGCCAGCCAGGCACACCATTGACCGAATACTTTTATTTACTGAACTCTACAGACCTTAGGAGACAAACATGGAAAACGCACTGCTTTATATTGCCGGCGCCCTGATGATGGGACTGGGCGCCCTCGGTGCCGCGGTCGGCATCGGTATCCTGGGCGGCCGCTTCCTGGAAGGTGCGGCACGTCAGCCGGAGCTGATCCCGATGCTGCGCACCCAGTTCTTCATCGTCATGGGCCTGGTGGACGCGGTGCCGATGATCGCCGTCGGCCTGGCCATGTATGTCATGTTCGCGGTTGTTGGCGCCTGATAGCTGAACGCGAGGTTCAACCATGAATTTCAACGCGACACTGATCGGCCAAAGTATCACCTTCCTGGTGTTCGTGTGGTTCTGCATGAAGTTTGTGTGGCCACCGATCATGGCGGCGCTCGAAGAGCGCAAGGGCAAGATCGCCGAAGGCCTGGCTGCCGCTGACCGCGGCCGTCACGAGCAGGAACTGGCACAGAAAAAAGCCACCGAAACCCTGCATGAAGCCAAGCAGCAGGCCGGCGAGATCATCAACCGTGCGGAAAAACGCGGCAGTGAGATCATCGACGAAGCCAGGGCGGAAGCCGTGGAAGAGGCAGATCGCATCAAGGCCGCCGCGGCAGCCGAGATGGAGCAGGAAGTCAACCGTGCCCGGGAAGCCCTGCGCGGCCAGGTGGTGAGTATTGCCACCGCCGGTGCCGGACGCATCCTGAAACGCGAGCTGGACGCTTCCGCCAACGACGAGCTGCTGAAAGACCTGGTCGCCCGGATCTAGGCAAGGGCTATGGCAGACAGCAACGATCAACACGCAGAATTGTCGGAAGGCGACGCAGCGCTGGCGCGGCCCTATGCGCGGGCCGTATTCGAACTGGCCAACAGCCGTGGTGAGCTACAGCCGTGGTCCGATCGCCTGGCGCTGATGGCCGCGGTGGCCAGTAACGATACCATGACGACCCTGCTGGCCAACCCACGGCTCGGTAAAAGCGAGGCCGGCGCGCTGCTTATCCGCGCCTGTGGTGACGATATCGGTGAGCAGGCAGTGAACCTGCTGAAGGTGCTGGCCGAGAACGGTCGCCTGGGACAGCTGCCGATGATCGCCACGCTGTACAACCGGTTCCGCGATGAAGCGGAAGGTACCGTGGAAGCCGAGGTGATTTCCGCCATGCCGTTGAGTGATGCGCAGAAAAGCGCGATTGCCGAAGCGCTAAAGAAACGCCTCGGCCGCGACGTGCAACTGAATTGTTCCGTGAACGAAGACCTGGTGGGTGGTGCAGTGATCCGCGCAGGCGACCTGGTGATCGACGGGTCGGCTGTGGAACACCTGCGCCAGCTCTCCAGTGCCCTGGTTCACTAAAATAGGACGCAAGCAATGCAACTGAACCCATCCGAGATCAGCGATCTGATCAAGCAACGCATCGAAGGTTTCGATGCGACCTCAGAGGCGCGCAGTGAAGGTACTGTGGTCAGCCTGACCGACGGCATCGCCCGCATTCACGGCCTGGCCGACGCCATGCAGGGTGAGATGATCGACTTCGGCAATGAGCTGTACGGCCTGGCGCTCAACCTGGAGCGCGATTCGGTCGGCGTGGTGGTGCTGGGTGACTACAAGTCGATTTCCGAAGGCGGCAAGGCACGCTGTACCGGGCGCATCCTGGAAGTACCGGTAGGCCCGGCCATGCTGGGGCGTGTGGTGGATTCACTGGGTACTGCCATCGACGGCAAGGGTCCGATTCAGTCGGATTTCAGCTCGCCGATCGAAAAGATTGCCCCCGGCGTTATCGAGCGTCAGTCGGTCGACCAGCCGGTGCAGACCGGGTTGAAAGCCATTGATTCCATGGTGCCGATCGGGCGTGGCCAGCGCGAGCTGATCATCGGTGACCGCCAGACCGGCAAGACCGCCGTCGCCATTGATGCCATTATCAACCAGAAGGGCACCGGCGTTAAATGTATTTACGTTGCCATTGGCCAGAAGAATTCATCGGTCGCATCGGTGGTACGCAAGCTGGAAGAGCACGGTGCGATGGAGCACACCATCGTGGTGTCGGCCGGTGCCGCGGATTCACCTGCCATGCAGTACATTGCGCCCTATGCCGGTTGCGCCATGGGCGAATATTTCCGTGACCGTGGTGAAGATGCACTCATTATCTATGATGACCTGACCAAGCAGGCCTGGGCCTATCGCCAGGTGTCTCTGCTGCTGCGCCGTCCGCCGGGCCGCGAAGCCTACCCGGGTGACGTGTTCTACCTGCATTCGCGTCTGCTGGAACGCGCCGCGCGCGTCAATGAACACTACGTGGAGAAACACACCGGGGGTGAGGTCAAGGGCAAAACCGGTTCGCTGACCGCGTTACCGATCATCGAGACCCAGGCGGGCGACGTGTCGGCCTTCGTGCCCACCAACGTGATTTCCATTACCGACGGCCAGATCTTTCTTGAATCCGACCTGTTCAACGCCGGTATCCGGCCTGCCATCAACGCCGGCCTGTCGGTGTCACGCGTGGGTGGTGCGGCGCAGACCAAGGCCATCAAGAAACTCGGCGGCGGTGTGCGACTGGCACTGGCGCAGTACCGCGAGCTGGCGGCCTTTGCCCAGTTCGCGTCCGACCTCGACGAGGCGACGCGCAAGCAGCTGGAACGTGGCCAGCGCGTGACCGAGCTGATGAAGCAGACACAGTACACGCCGCTGTCGGTGGCGGAAATGGCGCTGTCCCTGTTTGCCGCCAACGAAGGCTACCTGGATGATGTCGAGGTGAACAAAATTGTGGCATTTGAAAGCGCGCTGCTGGCGCATTTCAAATCCAGCTTTGGCGCCGACATGGATGCCCTCAACGCCAACCCGGACTACAGCGATGAAGTGGAAGCAAAGCTGCGCGCCATCGTTGAAGACTTTGTGGCGAATGGTGCTTACTGACGGTTGCATCTGTAGCAGCGGGCTTGCCCGCGAACTGTTCGCGGGCAAGCCCGCTGCTACGAGGGAAGCTGTTTTGGCAAAGATGAACAGGACTATTTAAATGGCTGGCGCGAAAGAAATACGCACCCAGATCAAGAGTATCCAGAATACGCAGAAGATCACCAAGGCCATGGAAATGGTCGCGGCGAGCAAGATGCGCAAGGCGCAGGACCGCATGCGCGCCTCGCGGCCGTACGCGGAAAAGATGCGTAACGTGGTGGCCCACATGGGCAAGGCGCACCCGGAGTACAAGCACCCGTACCTGATCGAGCGCGAGGCCAAACGGGTCGGCCTGATCGTGATTTCCACCGACCGCGGTCTGTGCGGCGGCCTGAACATCAACCTGTTCAAGTCGGCCATCCGTGCGATGAAAGAATGGCGTGACCAGACCCTGGAAATTGATCTTGCGGTGATTGGCAGCAAGGCGATGGGTTTTTTCAAGCGCCTGGGCGGCAACGTGGTGTCGGAGAATTCCCACCTGGGCGATACACCCCGCATCGAGGAGCTGATCGGTTCCGTGAAAGTGATGCTGGACGCCTATAACGATGGCAGCATCGATCGCCTGTACCTGGCCAATAACGTGTTTGTGAATACTATGACGCAGACCCCCACGGTCGAACAGTTGTTGCCGGTGGTGGGCGACGACGGTGATGAGGAACTCAAGCATCACTGGGACTATATCTACGAGCCGGACGCCCGCACGGTAATGGACGGCCTGCTGATGCGTTACATCGAGTCACTGGTTTACCAGGGCCTGGTGGAGAACATCGCCTGTGAAATGGCGGCGCGCATGGTGGCCATGAAGGCGGCCTCCGACAATGCCGGTACGCTGATCGACGAATTGCAGCTGGTCTACAACAAGGCCCGCCAGGCAGCGATTACCCAGGAGCTGTCGGAAATCGTCAGTGGCGCCGCAGCGGTCTAGTGCGGGGACAGACTTAAGTCTGTCCCCCGGCAGCCAGACAGAAATTTAGCACGGGTCGGGATCAAGTACTCTGACCCCTTGAAAAACACAGAATTTAATTCAAGAGGACTTACCCAATGAGTTCCGGAAACATTGTTGAAATTATCGGCGCGGTGGTCGACGTGGAATTCCCGCGCGATGCCGTGCCCCGGGTCTACGACGCACTGGTGGTGGACGAAGCCGGGCTGACGCTGGAAGTACAGTCACAGCTGGGCGACGGCGTGGTGCGTACCATTGCCATGGGTTCGACCGATGGCCTCAAGCGCGGCATCAACGTGGCCAGCACCGGCGCACCCATCTCGGTGCCGGTTGGCCAGGGCACGCTGGGCCGCGTCATGGATGTGCTCGGCAACCCGGTCGACGAAGCCGGCCCGGTGGACGCGGACAAGAAGATGCCGATTCACCGTACACCACCGAGCTACGAGGACCAGGCCGCCAGCCTGGAAATCCTGGAGACCGGCATCAAGGTCATCGACCTCATCATGCCCATCGCCAAGGGCGGCAAGATCGGCCTGTTCGGCGGCGCCGGCGTGGGCAAGACCGTTACCCTGATGGAACTGATTCGTAACATTGCTATCGAGCACTCCGGTTTCTCGGTATTCGCGGGTGTCGGCGAACGTACCCGTGAAGGTAACGACTTCTACTACGAAATGAAGGAAGCCAACGTGCTGGAAAAAGTAGCGTTGGTGTACGGCCAGATGAACGAACCACCGGGCAACCGCCTGCGCGTGGCGCTGACCGGCCTGACCATCGCGGAAAACTTCCGCGACGAAGGCCGCGATGTGCTGATGTTCATCGATAACATCTACCGTTACACGCTGGCCGGCACCGAGGTGTCCGCACTGCTTGGCCGCATGCCGTCCGCGGTGGGTTATCAGCCGACGCTGGCAGAAGAAATGGGCGCGTTGCAGGAGCGTATTACGTCCACCAAGTCCGGTTCCATCACCTCGTTCCAGGCCGTGTACGTGCCCGCGGACGACCTCACCGACCCGTCGCCCGCCACCACCTTCGCGCACCTGGACGCGACCCTGGTGCTGTCGCGACAGGTTGCCGAGCTGGGTATCTACCCGGCCGTGGATCCGCTCGACTCGACCTCGCGCCAGCTCGATCCGCTGGTGGTCGGTAACGAACACTACGATACCGCGCGCGCCGTGCAGGGCACGCTGCAGCGTTACAAGGAGCTGCGCGACATCATCGCCATCCTGGGTATGGACGAACTGTCTGAAGAAGACAAGCAGGTGGTGGCCCGTGCGCGCAAGATCCAGCGCTTCCTGTCGCAGCCATTCTTCGTGGCCGAGACCTTTACCGGTTCACCCGGCAAGTACGTATCGCTCAAGGATACCATTGCTGCGTTCAAGGGTATTATCGCCGGTGACTACGACGATTTGCCCGAGCAGGCCTTTTACATGGTCGGCACCATCGATGAAGCTGTCGAAAAAGCCAAGTCGCTGTAAGGACCAACAGGGGTTTAGACTATGGCTATGACCATTCATGTCGATATCGTCAGCGCCGAGGCCGAGATCTTTTCCGGCACCGCCAACATGGTGTTTGCGCCGGCGGAGATGGGTGAAGTCGGTATTGCACCCCGGCATACCCCGCTGCTCACCCGCCTGAAGGCGGGCGAAGTGCGCGTGCAGATGGAAGGCCAGGAGGAACAGTTCTTCTACGTCTCCGGCGGCATGCTGGAGATCCAGCCGCACATGGTGACCGTGCTGGCGGATACGGCATTGCGCGCCACCGATCTGGACGAAGCCGCTGCCCTGCGCGTAAAGGAGCGGGCCGAGAAAGCCATGACCGACAAAAAGAGCGATTTCGATTACGCCAAGGCCCAGGCCGAACTGGCCGAAGCGGTTGCCCAGTTGCGCACCATCCAGCACCTGCGCGACAAGACCGGGCGCTAACGATTCATGAGTGCGCCCGTGGTAGGTAAACACAAGGTGATCGCCATCACCTATTCCATAATCGACGAGACCGGCGTAATCCTGGAACAGTCGGATATCCCGGTGTACTACGTGCACGGTGGACCCAACCAGATGTTTCCCGATGTCGAAGAAGCGCTGGACGGTGTGGAGCTCGGCGGCTCTGTCGAGGTCGTGCTGGAGCCGGAAAAAGCCTTCGGTCCGCACGATCCCGGCCTGACCTTTACCGACCAGATCGACAATGTACCCCCCGAGTTTCGTCACATCGGCGCAGAAGTGCAGATGCAGAACGACCGGGGCGATACCCGCACCTTCATTGTTTCGAAAATCGAGAATGACCGGCTTACCGTGGACGGCAACCACCCCTTCGCGGGCAAAACGCTGACCTACGCCGTAACCGTCGCCGACATCCGGGATGCCACGGAAGAAGAAAAACAGAAGGGTGTTTCCAGGCCGGTAATGCACTGAGAGTGGCCGCTGCAGCACCGCTCATTTGAAGTATCATAACGCCATCAGGGTCAAACAGGGACAGCCACGTCCATGAAGCACCGGTTTTTGTCATGAGCCCCAGCGTCATTATCCTCGCCGCCGGTCAGGGAACGCGCATGCGTTCCGGGTTGCCCAAGGTCCTGCATCCACTGGGTGGCGTGCCCCTGCTGCAACACGTAATCGGCACGGCCCGTTCACTGCAACCGGCGGGCATCCACATCGTCTACGGCCACGGTGGCGAACAGGTACGCGAAGCGCTGGCGCAGGAAGGCGTGAACTGGGTACTGCAGGACCGCCAGCTGGGAACCGGGCACGCGGTCGACCAGGCCATGCCCTCCGTGCAGGACGATGCGATCGTGCTGGTACTGTACGGTGATGTACCGCTGATCCGCGCCGAAACCCTGCAACACCTGGTGAAGCAGGCCGAACAGGGCGCCCTGTCGGTTCTGACAGCCACACTCGATGAGCCATTCGGCTACGGTCGGATGTTACGCGCAGACGATGGGCGCTTGACGGGCATCGTGGAACAGAAAGATGCCAGTGAAGAACAGTTGAACATCCAGGAAATCAATACCGGTTTCCTGGCTGCGCCGGCAGGAAAGCTGCGCGCCTGGTTGCAACAGCTGGATAACCGTAACGCCCAGGGTGAGTATTACCTGACTGACGTGGTAGCCATCGCGGCCAGTGAAGGATATTCCATAGACAGCGCGAGCGCTGAAGACGAATTTGAAATTCTCGGCGTCAATGATCGCGCGCAGCTCGCGGTGCTGGAGCGCGAATACCAGCGTCGACTGGCGGAAGGCCTGATGCGCGACGGCACCACGCTCGCAGACCCCGGGCGCATCGATGTGCGCGGCAAACTGGTAACAGGCCGGGATTGTTTTATCGACGTCAATTGCGTTTTCGAGGGTCAGGTTACGCTGGGGGAACGAGTCCGCATCGGACCCAACTGCCAGGTCAGGAACGCGGAGATTGGTGATGATGTCGAGATCCTGGCCAATTGCGTCATCGATTCCGGCATGATCGGCCGGCAGGCGCATATCGGGCCCTTTGCCCGCATCCGCCCCGAAACCGAACTGGCGGAACGGGTGCACGTTGGCAACTTTGTCGAGATCAAGAAATCCCGCATCGCCACCGGCTCCAAGGTCAACCACCTGAGTTATATCGGCGATACGCACATGGGTTCCGGAGTAAACGTCGGTGCAGGTACCATCACCTGCAACTACGACGGGGCGTATAAACACCTGACGGAAATCGGCGACAACGTGTTCATTGGCTCCGATACGCAGCTGGTCGCGCCCGTCAGGGTAGGCAATGGCGCCACCATCGGCGCCGGTTCAACCATTACCCGGGAAGTGCCGCCCGGCGAACTGACCCTCAGCCGCAGCCCCCAGCAGACGCGCAGCGGCTGGCAGCGCCCGGTCAAGAAAAGCGAATAATGTCCGCTAGCTTACCGTACAGATGTAAGTCAGGATTGTAATCATGTGTGGAATCGTAGGCGCCGTTGCGCAGCGTGAAGTGGCCCCCATCCTGCTGGAGGGACTGAGGCGCCTGGAATACCGTGGCTATGATTCCGCCGGCGTGGCCGTCGTCAACAGGGGCGCCGAGCTGGAACGCCTGCGCACCACGGGCAAGGTTGCTGAACTCGCGAACGCCTATGACCGTAACCCGGTGCAGGGTGTGGTGGGTATCGCCCACACGCGCTGGGCAACCCACGGCAAACCCACCGAGCGCAATGCGCATCCCCACATCTGCGGAAACCGCGTCGCGGTGGTTCACAACGGTATTATCGAAAACCATGAAGCCCTGCGCGTTCAACAGAAGCAGCAGGGTTTCACCTTTACTTCCGATACAGACACCGAGGTGGTGGCGCACCAGGTATACCACCACCTGGAACAGGGCGATAACCTGCTGGATGCCGTCCGGCATACCTGCAACGACATGGCAGGCGCCTATGCGCTGGGTATCATCAGTATCTCCGAACCGGACCGGCTCATTGCGGCGCGTCGCGGCAGCCCGCTGGTGATCGGCATCGGCATCGGCGAATACTATATTGCCTCTGACGTTGCCGCCCTGTTGCCGGTCACGCAACGCTTCATTTTTCTCGACGACGGTGACATCGCCGACCTCACCAGCCAGGGCATGGTGATCTACAACAGCGAAGGTCAAGAGGTCGAGCGCCCCGAGCGCCATTCGGAATTGTCAGCCGACGCCGTGAAACGTGGCGAATACCGCCACTACATGCTCAAGGAAATCTACGAGCAGCCGCGCGCCATCGCCGATACCCTGGAAGGACGTATCTTCCAGGGACGTGTAGTGGAAGCCGCCTTCGGCGCGGAGGCTGAACAGATATTTTCCAGGGTGCAGGGCGTGCACATCATCGCCTGTGGCACCAGCTACCACGCCGGCCTGATCGCGCGCTACTGGATGGAGTCACTGGCCGGCATACCCTGCAGTGTCGAAGTCGCCAGCGAGTTCCGGTACCGCAAGCCGGTGGTGCGCAACAGCTCCCTGATCGTGACCATATCCCAGTCCGGTGAAACCGCCGACACGCTGGCCGCGTTACAGGAAGCGAAGCGCCTGGGATTCGGACAGTCGCTGACCATCTGCAACGTACCGGAGAGTTCGCTGACACGCGAATCCGACCTGGTACTGATGACCCGGGCCGGCCCGGAAATCGGCGTGGCTTCGACAAAAGCCTTTACCACCCAGCTCGCGGCATTGATGCTGCTGACCATCGCACTGGGTCGGCGCTTCGGCATGAGCGAAGAAACCGAACGCAGACTGGTGCACGAACTGGAACACCTGCCGCGCCAGATCGAGGACGTGCTGGCGCTGGATGACAAAATTCAGCTGCTGTCCGAGCCTTTCGCCGACAAGGACAATGCCCTGTTCCTGGGACGCGGCGCCCAGTACCCGGTCGCCATGGAAGGCGCACTCAAGCTCAAGGAAATCTCCTACATCCACGCCGAAGCCTACCCGGCCGGCGAACTGAAACACGGCCCGCTGGCGCTGGTGGACGCATCCATGCCGGTCATCGTGGTCGCCCCCAACAACGAGCTTCTGGAAAAACTGAAATCCAACCTCCACGAAGTCAGCGCACGCGGCGGCGAAATGCTGGTGTTCGCAGACCAGGAAGCCGGCATGGCGTCGGACGAAACCAGCACCGTGCTGCCCGTCGCACCCACCAGCGATTGCGTCGCCCCGATTGTATTCACCATCCCGCTGCAACTGCTGGCCTACCACGTGGCAGTACTGAAAGGCACCGATGTAGACCAGCCGCGCAACCTGGCCAAATCCGTTACGGTGGAATAAACCCGCCACCCGCCACCGTTTCCCCCGCTTCGGCGCATATCCGTTCCCGCGTATCATTGTCGTGTAAACACGCCATATAACACTCCTGAATCAGCGAGTCGTCATTCGTGCTTTGCTAACACCGCTGTTATCGAGGCATTTGTAATTTTTCACAACTTTTCAGTCTGATGCGGCGCTTTGATATCGCCTTTTAAGGGAGTTGTTATACGGCGCCAGCCATATTTGATCCGCTATCGCCGTTCGCGCAGATCAGGCCTCCTGACAATGACAGCTTGAATGTCTGCTCAATATTGATTAAAAGAAATAACGGGATAGCGTGAAATCAATTTGTGAAGTGTAGCGATGACATATGACGTTTCCCGGGTATCACCACTGATGCGGGTGTTTTACAGCGGAAGAGTCGAGTAATTTTTATGCGGCGTATGCCGTCTATTAACAGTTGAACAAATAGAAGG
>Ga0256841_1000899_pt1 | contig 27880 bp, 22 predicted proteins | sample 356308metaG_FD_185971 | JGI IMG/M metagenome (GOLD analysis project Ga0256841, IMG submission 185971) | Hydrothermal vent microbial communities from Mid Atlantic Ridge, Atlantic Ocean - 356-308 | ecosystem: Environmental > Aquatic > Marine > Hydrothermal vents | place: Atlantic Ocean: Mid...
ATTTGTTCAGTAACCCCAACCGGTTCTGAAAGATACACCGGTAAAAATGAACAGGATTGAGAGCAGTGTCACCGCTATGATATGCCTTGCCATGGGCTTCAGGTTGTCCTCGCAGAGATTAGGAAGGATACGGAGCCTTGCATCCATCGCCACGGCGATGGTCAGTAAAAGCAGGATGATTTTCAAAACCAGTATCTGGCCTACTGGGTTCGAAAAATCGAACCAATTAGTGAAATCAGGAACCATCCTATGGGCCAGCAGAAACCCGCTGATTATTTGAATGAACAAAGCGGGTATGCCGATTTTTTCATAGGCAGATTCAAAACATAACAATTGGTCCAGCGAGTTTTCCCGTAATACACGAGGCAGGATCACTAGCGAAAGAACAATATGTCCTCCCGTCCAGATCGTTGCGCCCACTACATGAAGGAATAATAAAACAAAGTTCATATATTATTGGACCTTGAGTTTGAAACCGGCATTTTTCAGGTATTCCGATTCCTGTTCCAGATCGGCGAAGGTCAGAGGGTGTTCATCCAACCAGCCCGATGGAAACTCCAGTTTGATTCTGTTCTGATTGGCGGTTAGTTTGATCTTTGGTAACGGTTCCTCAGACTGACTTCGGTGAAGCACTGCCGAAAGTCGGAGTAGGGTGCAGAGCTTTTCGGCTACGCTGCGGGATTTTTTGGGCAATAGCCCCATTTCAGAATGTGGAAATTTTCGTCGGTGGCCCCGGACAATGGTGGCTAACAGCTGTTGATCGCGGCGGGAAAAACCGGGCATGTCCAGATGTGACAGCAGATAATAGCCGTGCTTGTGATATTGACTGTACGAAATTGCGATCCCGATCTCATGGAGACGAGCAGCCCAGCGTAAAAGTCGAGCGTTTTCATCCAGATTCAGTTCCCAGTCTCTGTTAGCCTGCTTGAGAAAATACAAAGCAGTTTTTTCAACCCGATCAGCTTGCTCTTTGTTGATTCGGTAATGTTGCTCCAGTGTCTCTACGGTACGTTCACGCACATCTTCCTTTCTGATTCGGCCAAGCAGGTCGTAGATCACACCTTCGCGTAAAGCACCATCGGAAACTAGCATACGATCGATCTTCAGTGACTGGAACGAAGCCGCCAGAATGGCGACACCGCCGGGAAAGATAGAAGTCCGATCGGAGGTCAATCCGGTAAGCTGTATCTTGTCCACATGCCCTGTTTCGATCAGGTATTTTTTGAGCTTGCTGAGGCCTTCAGCTGTGATACCATCTTTGCTCCATCCCTGTTTGGTCAGGACCTCGTGGATCGCAAGTATGGTACCTGAGGCTCCGATGGCACTGTCCCAGCCCATCTTGCGGTAACGTTTTTCGATACTTTCCAGCTCCATCAGAGCCGCAAGTTCGGCTTTATACATGGAGCGAAGATCAATTTTACCATCGGCGAAAAATTTTTTACTGAAGACCACACAGCCCATGTGGAGGCTTTCAGCTCTTTGTGGTTTGAACTGTTGCCCAATGATGAATTCAGTACTTCCACCACCGATATCCATCACCAGCCGTCGCTTGCTGTCCACCTCCAGTGAGTGTGAGACACCGAGGTAGATAAGACGGGCTTCTTCGCGACCGGAAATAATATCGATGGGATGGCCGACAGCTTCTTCGGCCTTGGCCAAAAACTCTTCACTGTTTTTGGCCTTGCGCAATGTGTTGGTTCCGACGATACGAACGCTGCCCTTGGGCATATCACGCAATCGCTGGCCAAAGCGCCCGAGGCAGTCGATGGCCCGGTCCATAGCCTCCGCAGACAGGTGGTTCTTGCTATCAAGCCCTGCCGCCATGCGGATGCTCTCTTTTATCTTGTCCACTACCTGCAATCGGCCATCGGCTTGTTGCATGATGATCATGTGGAAACTGTTGGAACCCAGATCAACTGCGGCAACCCGGGTAAAATCAGGACTGGTCATGAGGCATTATTGTATACTATTAACAGGTTATGCTGCAGACAAGGTGTTATGGTTGTAAAAACGATTACCCCTCCACAAGCTTGGGAACGGTTACAGAAAGATGAAAATACTATCCTGCTGGATGTTCGCAGTACTATGGAGTATGAGTACATCGGCCATCCCATCGGTGCAATACATGTTGCGTTGATGGAAGCACCGGAGTGGAAAACCGAACCGGATTTTTGTGCCAAGGTCAGAGATGCTCTACACCGTTTTTCGGATGTCAACCCGGAAGATTTAACGATTCTTTCTATCTGCCGTAGTGGTAAGCGCTCACATACTGCAGCAGAATTACTGCAAGCCGACGGTTTCAAAGATGTCTATAATGTGCTCGAAGGGTTCGAGGGCGATAGGGATGAAAACCGGCATCGAAGTACGATCAACGGCTGGCGTTTTCATGGTCTGCCTTGGGAACAATCCTGATTACTAGAGAGGAGAAAAAATGGCGCGCATGGTGAAATGCATAAAATTGGGAAAAGAGGCCGAAGGTCTGAAACGAATCCCTTATCCAGGAGAGCTGGGTAAGCGTATTTACGAGAACGTCTCACAGGAAGCCTGGCAAATGTGGCTGGCGCACCAGACCATGCTGATCAATGAAAACCGATTAACGCCGATTGAACCCAAGGCGAGAGCCTTTCTTGAATCGGAAATGGAAAAGTTTTTCTTTGGAGAAGGTTCTGAAAAACCTGAGGGGTATGTTCCTCCAGAGTAAAAAATTCCACCGGGGGCTTGACTCAAACCGTCTCAAACGGTCTAATACCGCGCTCAGACAAATCCTCGCAGTGGCTTGGTAGCTCAGTTGGTAGAGCAGAGGACTGAAAATCCTTGTGTCGGCAGTTCGATTCTGCCCCGAGCCACCACATCTCATTCTGAAATGATTTTCCCTGTGATAAACCTGTAGTCACATAGTTTGGTATGTCGGACTGCCGGCTTGTTCAATGTCCCGGCAGGCTAGGAAAACCTTCCCGTTTTCACCCTGCGGGGTCAGTATCCAATCATTTTATCCAGTCAGCCCTCACTTTCTTCTGTCAATCTCTACGGAGTGCATCCGAAAAAGCGATAGGCGTTGGGTATTTCTTGACGATCAGCCAGGATGACATGGCCAGAGTGATCAAGGTTGACAGTTGTATCACATAGGATGCCTTGGAGTTGATAACTTCCAGATTTTGGGCCAAGACAGCGATCAAGAGGGAAAATTCGCTGAGTTGTCCAAGACGGGTTCCAATTTCTGCAGAGATGGTTGGTGTCTCGCCTGTTTTATTCAAGAGTAGTTTGAACAGAGCAGGTTTCAAGATCAGCATAGTAAATGCAAGTATGAGTGCCGGCAGTGCAACACCGCTGATCAGATCAAGATTGAAACTCGCTCCAAGAGAAAAAAAGAACAAGATCAGAAAAAAATCTCGCAAAGGACGCAAACTGTCTGCAATATAGACAGCAATAGGTGATGCAGCCAGGGTAATACCGGCAATAAACGCCCCGATCTCGGCGGAAAGTCCCATGTAGTCGGCTAGCTCTGCAATTCCCATGCACCAGCCGATTGTGATGAGAAAGATATATTCGTGGATCTGATCAAATTTGATAATGAGTCTGATGAGGATATATTTGTAGAAAAGCCAGGTAACAAGTATCAATGCTGGCAGGGCAACCATCATCAGCAGGAATTCCATCAGTGGTAATGTGCCTGCACCAATGCCTTTGATGATCAAGAGCAGGACGATTGCCATGATATCCTGCAAGAGCAGGATGCTGATGATGAGTTCACCCGTGTGCTGGTGGTGCAGGGTGGTTGTTGGTAACAGCTTCACTCCGATGATGGTACTGGAGAAGATCATGGCTGCACCAATCAAAAGACACTCGATTAAGGAATAGCCAAACAGCCAACTGACTCCAAAACCTACGATCAGGAAAACCAGAGAACTGAAAAGTGTGACCAGCATCGTCTTTTGGAACATCCCCAGTAGTTCTTGGGGATGAAGATTGAGGCCAAGGAGAAACAGAAGAAAGATTAACCCGATATGTGCAATTTCTTCGATAAGGGCCGGATCCGGGATGATGCCCATCCCCCACGGACCTGTGAGAACGCCCAGTAAAATATAAGCGAGCAAGATGGTTTGGCGAGTGTACAGAGCAAGGGTTGCAAGTACTGCAGCACCGCTAAAGATTATAAATATCGTAAAGACTATGGAGCTTTGCATTTCAGTTGCCCTGAAGTGGTGCTCTGTTTTGAAAAGGGAGAAAGCTGTATTTTGCTAATTTAACAGCGATGGATGCAAAAGTAGAGGATTATGGGAATTTTGAGTTATTATCGCACGTAAAATATAGCCAGACGAACCCTGACACTCCAGCAATTAACGAGCCCAGAATGATACCGGTTTTGGCCATCAGCAAATCCTGAGGGTAATCAGCAAAGCCCAGCTCGGCTATGAAAATGGACATAGTGAACCCAATCCCACCCATCAGGCCGGCACCGATAATATGCTTCATCGTCAGGTCTTCCGGTAACTGTGCAAAGCCTGATTTGACCACAAGCCATGAAAACCCGGTAATACCCAATAACTTTCCAACGACAAGACCACTTGTAACACCTATTGAAACCGGATGAACCAAAGTCTCTCCTATGGATGTCCAGTTGATACTCACTCCTGCATTTGCGAGAGCGAAAATTGGAATAACGATATAGGCAGAAGGCAGGTGTAACTTATGCTCAAGGATTTGCGCGGGTGCTTGTACCAGTTTTATACCATCACCGAGCGCTTTGACACGAGAGCGCAATTCCTGATTCTTGATAATGTTACTTTCCTTTAGGTACAAAAGTCGGATCTGTTCAGTCATTTGTTCTATTTCAGACAAAAGATGTTTGGGATCATATTTAGGACGGATAGGAATTGTGAAAGCTAAAAGGACTCCTGCCAAAGTGGCATGTACTCCGCTTTTCAACATGGCAATCCAGAGTATGACGCCCAGCAGAAGATACGGGGTTAAAGAACGGATTCCTCCTCGGTTCAAGATGATCAGGAGTAATAGAACGAGGGCCACAGTAAAGAGAGCGGACAGGTTCAATGTATCGGTATAAAAGAGCGCAATGATGATGACTGCGCCGAGATCATCCACGATGGCCAGAGCTACCAGAAAAGTTAACAGGCCTTTTGGAACTCTGTTCCCAAGCAAAGCCAGAGTGCCGAGTGCAAAAGCGATATCCGTTGCCATAGGGATGCCCCATCCATTGAGGGTGTGACCGGATGGATTGAAGGCGAGATAGATCAGTGAAGGGACAAGCATTCCCCCCAGTGCGGCAAAAATCGGTACCAGTGCCTGTTTGGGGTTGGAGAGCTCTCCGACCAGAAGCTCACGTTTGAGCTCAAGGCCCACCACCAAAAAAAATACAGCCATCAACCCGTCGTTGATCCAGTGGTGAATCGACTTGTCGATACGGAAGTTCTCAGAGCCAATGGTGAAATGCCTTTCGAGCAAATGATGGTATGCATCGCTCCATTGACTGTTGGCCAGAAAGAGGGAGAAAAGAGCAAACAACATCAAAAGGATACCACTCGTTGTCTGCCGGTGGATGAACTCTTCCAGCGGGGTCAGGACACGATCAAAGGCCTTCTCCCAAGGTGCGAGGTACTGTTTACCTTCAAGCTTCTTCAGGATCATCTGGCTCGTATCACAATGATTATGGCTTATTCAAGAATTATTCTAGCATTTTTTGGTTGAATAGGCCGGTTATTGGAATGCATGATTTTACGAAATGCCTTTAGTTGTTGTTCTGATGCTTCGATTGTATTCTTCATGACCAGCCATCGCACTCCTTCTGAACAAGGAGGCGTTGTAAGTGAGCCGTTATAGCGATAGTAATCTTTGGAGTCGGGAAGAAGATAAGTTAAATCCATTGACCCGATCGGTTTTGCCTTGCCGGGTTCCGATGGGATATTTTTCAAAATTGTATCCAGTGTTGGGTTGGTTTTGCCAGTAAGGAACAGGCTGCTGATGACAGCAAGATGACCATCCAGGCTTTTATGTACGAGATGAACCTCCATAGGAAACGATTTGTCATCAATCAAGTGCTCGGAAGGTGTATGGAAATGAAACTGCTTTAGTTCGAAGGATTGACCATCCAGAACAAGGCTGTTCCCCGAAGAAAAATTTACCTGGATGGTGTGGCCATTGTTCAAGATCTCGACGGAGTTTCCATTGTAATCGGAGTTGATTTCATCAAGTTCGGCATCCACCAGATCATCAATATTGATTGGAGACTGATTCATACCGGTTTTACAAACTTGGTAATCAAGACTGATTTTGCTCCACTGATCAGGTCCTTTGTCTCCATCATAGGTCCAGTGAGGGTTCTCTGCGAGAGCCGCAACCGAATACAGGACAGTCATCGCTACAAGGGCACGGATACTATTTCTCATACTTGATTACCCTTTATTGATTAATATGGATGTATATGAATTTATTAGAAAAAAGATGATCATGGGATCCAGCATTCTTAAAAAATATTCTTACAACAAACAAGAATGGCGAGGTCTTTCATTTATGATGAAACAGGTTCTCTATTACTTAAGGTCGCCACTAAGGTTATCACAAAGGGGCTGAGAAGCGAATTATAGGCTTTTGAAGTTTCCTCAATGAACAAACGGATTAGGCTATACTTTTGGATAAAGGATAAATCTTGATCCGAGAGGAGAACCAAATGAACGAACACACTTATAAAAAAGTTGAACTTACCGGGAGTTCAAAGGAAGGAACCGATCAGGCTATTCGTAATGCGATCACAAAGGCTGCAAAAACGATCCATCATATGGACTGGTTTGAAGTCGTGGATACACGTGGACAAATCGTCGAAGGAGAAATTGCTTACTGGCAAGTCACGATAAGGGTCGGTTTCCGACTAGATGACTAGGAATAGGTGGAGTTGAGCGAGCCTGTTCTTGCCGAGGTATTGGGAAGATGTTTGTTGCGGAAAGTTGTGGCACCCTGCACTGGATAAAAGGGGTGCCACTCAAGATCGATTCTTTACTTTGGAGGAACTGATCCAATTAAGCTGAAACACACGTCTGATTGGTGCTGCATTTTGCGGCATTGATTCATGAAACTTGATCAAGGTGTATGAGAGCACTGGAGCAGGATTAGCAAAGGTAACATTGCACAGAAAAACGATCATTCTTCCCTGAATTGACCGTAATTACTTTAGGTAAGTTTAAGATTTAGAATCTGCAATTTTTATCCTGGCCGAATCATTCTTTCCGGTCTTACGTAACGATCAAATTCTTCCGCCGTCACCAAATTTGTTTCGAGAGCTGCATCACGCAGCGTACAATTATTTTCCAGTGCGTAGCGGGCAATTTTTGCTGCATTATCATATCCAATATGAGGCACAAGTGCGGTGACAAACATGAGAGACTTGTCAAGAAATTCCTGGATACGATCCGTATTGGGATTGATGTCATCGACACAGTATTCAGTAAAGCTTTTGGTGGCTTCGGCAATCAGTTTTATGGACTGAAGCACATTGAAGGCGATGACGGGTTTGAAAACATTGAGTTCTAGATGTCCTTGGGCGCCAGCAACCGATACCGTGACGTGGTTGCCCATCACTTGTGCGCAGACCATGGTCAGGGCTTCCACCTGTGTAGGATTGACCTTCCCGGGCATGATCGAGGAGCCAGGCTCATTCTCCGGGAGCCGAAGTTCGCCAAGGCCACAGCGGGGGCCGGAACTGAGAAGGCGGAGATCGTTTGCGATCTTGTTGAGGCTGATGGCTAGGGTATTAAGAATGCCCGAAATTTCTACCAGTGCATCTTGTGTGGCTAGGGCCTCGAATTTGTTTTTGGCACTTGTAAACGGAAGCTCTGTGTACCGGCCCACCTCACGGGCAAATTCTTCCGCAAAGCCGGGTTTGGTATTGAGTCCAGTGCCTACGGCTGTACCCCCTTGCGCAAGTGGGTAGATACGTTTAAGCCCATCTCTGAGCCGTTCGATGCCGAGCTTGATCTGGGTTGCGTATCCTGAAAACTCTTGTCCGAGAGAGAGTGGTGTGGCATCCTGCAGGTGGGTTCGTCCGGTCTTGATGATGGAATCCCAGGTGGTGGTTTTTTCAAGCAGTGATCGGTGCAGTTCTTGCAGTGAGGGGATCAGCTGGTGGTGGATCTGTTCAGCTGATGCAATGTGCATTGCGGTGGGAAACGTATCGTTTGTTGACTGACTTCGGTTGACGTGATCGTTGGGATGAATGGGCGTTCTCGAGCCCGGCTCACCACCGAGCTTTTCGATCGCCACATTGGCGATCACCTCATTGATGTTCATGTTTGACTGCGTGCCGGAGCCCGATTGCCAGACAACCAGGGGGAAATGATCATCCAGTTTGCCTGCGATCACCTCTTCTGCGGCAGCGATGATGGCCTGGCCTAGGGTTTCGTCGAGGTTGTCGAGCTTAATATTGGCCACTGCAGCGCAGCGTTTGACGATCCCGAGTGCCCTGATCAGGGGTTTTGGGAGGCGTTCGTTGCCGATATTGAAATGTCTCAGGGCACGCTGTGTCTGAGCACCCCAGTATTTGTCCATCGGAACCTTGATCGGACCGAATGTATCCCTTTCGATCCGATACACCTTTTTCTCTTTGCTGGTCACGGGTACCCCGGTTATTCTTCGAAAGGGGCAATCTCGCCAGGACGTCTAAGCATCTTATTAACTTCGTCGAGGTGCATCTCCTCTTCAACAATCATCTCTCTTGCATACTCCTCTAGCAAAATCGATTTTCCTTCGACCAGGGTGAGCAGCTCATAATAGGCCCGGATGGCCTCTTTTTCATGCTCGAGGCTTTCCCGCAGGATGTCTCCAATATCGTGATTGGCGGTTTCCAGCAGCGGGCCAATTTTCAGGGACGGGTGTCCGCCCAGCAGCGTGACCATTTCACCTGCCTTGTGTGCATGGACCAAGGCTTCATCTGCATTACTTTTTAGCCAGGAGACAATAGGGATGCGGTTATAGCCATAGACCATCAGCGAGTAATGCGTATATCGCACTACACCTGCAAGTTCAAGCTCCATAATCCGGTTAAGGATATCGATTGCTGATTGTGTTTCTTGTTCATTCATTTTCTTGCCCTCCTGCTTTGGCTAATTAGGGTTTCTTTACAAGATGGTGTGGGATTGGAAAAATTCAAACTTCTTTTAGAACCCTCGCTTCTTTTAAGTATAGAAGGTATATACACTGGGAGAACCCGGATATTCAAAATGAAGAGAACCTACTGTTATTTGTTGATCTCGATCCTCCTGGCTTCGTTGGCGATCTTCCTGCTGCCTGTACGTCCTTATGAGGATCAGTTGATCAGGCTCCAGGCAGAGAAGGAGCTCAGGGAGCGTTACGAGATCATTCGCGGCGAATCGACGGAAATTCAGGCAGTGATGCTTGATTACGCAGATAACAAGGAGCTTGTGCTGAAAGCAGAACTCGCATTGATGAAATATCCTTATCAGGTACGCAAGGTATTTGCGTTATTCGGGGATGATCCGGACTTTCAGTTGATCCTGAAGAAATACGGAGAAGAGGTCATTCCAGTGATCCATTATTTTCTGATCACCGATATCAAACAGACAATTCGCCTGCTGGACAAAACCGGTAAACTTTTGCATGAGATCAGAAACTGGCGTGAGGAAAAGAAAGAGGAGCAGAGAGCCAAAGAACTGGGTTCAGAACAACAAGCGTGGTATGCCATTCAGTTCATAAAAAATGAAGGTCATGATTTTCTCGGCCAGTTCGTGATCAATGATCAGGGAGATGTAGAGTGGATCCAGATAGAGCGTGTGACTGAAGGTTTGTCTGCATTTTTCACCAGCGGATTGCGGAGCCTGGAAACACGCTATCGAACCGAGCAACCGATCACTACCCGAGATTTATTCTGGGCCGGGGTTGATATGCTGTTGGCTGCTAGTACATTGAAACTGTTGCGTGCTGGCAAGCTAGCAGCACGCTCGGGTAAGCCACTTGGTATGGTACGGACAACCAGCCTGTATGGAATGCGCTTGCTGAAAAGCGGAGTCGCCGGTCGCCTGTTGAAAGTCAGTACGATCGCCGCAATGGCTTGGGTGCTGATCAACCACCCCAGTCTAATCCCCAGTGCCTTCTACCGGATCGGTGAGTTCATCGGGATTTCACCACGAGCAGCACAGTTCATTGGAATCTCCATGCTGGCCTGGTTGCTCCTGTACCCGCTTGTCTGGCTGTCCCGATGGATTATCTGCCCTTTGAGGATAGTGTTAAGATTTCTCATCATGCTCATGAATCAAGTGGAAAAACGTCTGACGTGATCTCTCCACAAGCCAAACAGGGTCTTGCTGTCTGCCTGTGCCTGTTGTCTGGGTGCCTGAAGGAAACGGCGATCGATCGGCAGGCGGTCATTGAAAGTGAAAACTGGCAGGCCGAGAGCAGTGTGATCAGCCTCGAGTCGCCTCAGCCGTGGCTGGAGGATCTGGAATCACCGCGACTGGAAGTGTTGGTGAAGCAGGCGCTGGCGGGAAACCCGGTACTGATGGCGGCAGAGTCACGATGGCGCATCGCGCAGGCTCAGCGTGATATCAGTGGTGCACCCCTCAAACCCCGTTTCGAGGCCGGTGCCGAAGTGGGGCGCCAGCGGCTCAATCAGTTCACCCGTGATCGTTTCGGTCTGAACATAACCGCCAGTTGGGAAGCCGATGTCTGGGGACGTCTATCCAATACAGCGCGTGCGGCCATTGAAGATGAGAAGGCCTTTGCTGCAGATTATCGTGCAGCCCGGCTCTCGCTTGCCGCGAATGTGGCGCGGACATGGTTCGCCATTATCGAAGTGGATCTGCAAGAGCGCCTGGCAGGCAAGACGGCAGAGATTTTTCGCAAGAGCGAGCAAGTGATCGAGGAGCGTTACCGTCGAGGTCTCAACAGTGCTCTGGATGTCCGTCTGGCAAGAACGGATGTGGCCACGGCAGAGAATGAGATCACCCGTCGACAACGGGAAAAGGATGGGCTGATCCGCAAGCTCGATGTTCTTCTTGGGCGATATCCTGTTGGCCACTTGAAGATTCCGGACTATTTGCCGCCGATCAAACAACGTGTTCCGGCAGGGTTGCCATCTCAACTCCTTGCCCGTCGTCCTGATCTTGTCGCTGCCGAACATCGTTTGACAGCAGCAGGAGAGCGGTTGCAAGCAGCACGCAAGAACCGACTGCCTTCTATCCGTTTGACGACAAGTGGCGGATTGGCCAGCTCTGAGCTCGGACAATTGCTGGACTGGGACAGTCTGGTGTGGTCGCTACTGGCCGGAATCACGCAACCGATCTTCGAAGGTGGGCGGCTTGATGCAGAGCAAGCGCTGGCCGAAGCCCGCCACGGTGAAGCCTGGGCCAATTATGCACAGGCGGTACTGGTGGCTTTCAAAGAGGTGGAAACAGCGCTCGCTGCCGAGGATCATTATACCCGGCAGGCTGAGCAATTGTACCAGGCAACCCAAGAGGCATCGCAGGCGGCAGAACTGGCGCTGGAACAGTACCAGAACGGATTGATCGATATCATCACCCTGCTGCAGGCACAACGTCGCGCCTTCGAGACCGAAAGAAACCTGATCCGTATCCGCAGGGAACGCCTCGACAATCGCATTGCCTTATACCTTGCACTGGGTGGCGATTTTTCCCCAATACAGGCAGAATCCACCGGGAAGGGCAAACAGAATCCATGATCAGAAGATTTATACACATTCTATTGACAGTGCTCGTGCTGGCAGCAGGGTTGTTTGTGGGTGGATATCTCATTGAGACAGCGCCGAAAGCTAAACGGATTCTGCCAGAGAAAGCCGTCCCGGTAGTCGAAGTCATTGGGGCACAACCACGTTCCTATACGGTAGTGCTTGAGAGCCGCGGTACCGTCAAACCACGTACAGAAAGCACCCTGCTCCCGCAGGTTGCAGGGCGAGTGCTCCGCATAAGCGAAAACTTCCGAGACGGTGCATTCTTCGAAGCCGGTGAAGAGTTGCTCCGTATCGATCCAGTCGATTATGAGCTGACGTTGACGACAGCGAAGGCTGATCTGGCAAAGGCGAGGTTGGCGTTGAAAGAGGAGCTAGCCCGAGCGAGGCAGGCGGAAAGTGACTGGAAAAGGCTGGGTATCCAGGGCAAGCCGGATGCGCTGGTCTTGCGCAAACCGCAACTGGCCAATGCACGGGCAGCTCTTGCCGCTGCCGAGGCCAAGGTGAAAAGGGCGGAGGTGGATCTGCAACGCACTCGTATCAAGGCACCCTATGCCGGCCGGGTTATGGAGCAGCTGGTGGATGTAGGGCAGACTGTCTCCCCAAGTACAGCATTGGGCAAAATCTATGCTGTGGATTATGTGGAAGTCCGCCTGCCATTGACCGATCGGCAGTTGGCTTTCATTGATTTACCGGAGAACTTTCGTGGAGAAACTCCGGAACAGAAAGGGCCTCCGGTTGAACTGATCGCGACGCTCGGCGGCAAGGAGACGGTTTGGCAGGGGCGTATCGTTCGTACTGAGGGTACCATTGATACACGCAGCCGGCAGTTATTCGTCATTGCCCAGGTAGTCAACCCTTACGCGCGTTATGCGAGGGGCCGCTCACCACTCAAGATCGGGCAATTTGTCCGTGCCCGTATTCAGGGACGGGAGTTGAAAAATGTCTATGTCTTGCCACGATCGATTTTAGTGGGCACGGATTCGGTTCTGATTGTCGATAAGGAAAACCGAATCCACTATCAGCAGGTGGAAGTCGTCTGGCAGGATCACAGAGATCTGGTTATTCAGTCTGGTCTCACACCCGGCGATCGGATCATTGCAACACCCATGCCCTTTGCCACGGAGGGTGCCGAAATCCGGATTGCCGGTTCAGACGATCCGGCTGCCTCGCAAGTCACTCAGGCCGAAGAGTGACATGCATCGTCTAATCGACTGGTTCGCCCGCAATGATGTCGCCGCCAACTTGTTGATGCTCGTGATCCTTGCCTTGGGCGGCTGGAGTCTCACCACCCGAATCCCGCTCGAGGTTTTTCCTGCCTTTGAACTGGATATTGTCAACGTTGCCATGACCTATCGTGGCGCGACCCCCGCCGAAGTGGAGGAAGCCGTCATTCTCCGGATTGAGGAAGCGATTGCGGATCTCGAAGGAATAAAACAGATCAAGTCCTTTGCCTATGAGGGGGCAGGTCGAGTCAGTGTCGAAGTGGACAAGGGATACGATCCGCGAGAGATGCTGGATGACATCAAAAATCGTGTCGATGCGATCATTGGTTTTCCCGTTGACGTGGAAAAACCCATCTACAGTATCCAATCACGGGTACGCGAAGTGATCCGGGTGGCGGTTTCTGGCGATTTACCGGAAAAAAAACTGCGTCAGCTTGGGGAGCAGGTGCGTGATGATCTGTTGGCATTGCCGGAGGTTTCGCTGGTGGAGATGCAGGGCGTCCGGAATTATGAGATAGCCATCGAAATCAGCGAGACCACACTGGACCGTTATGGCCTCACTTTCGATCAAGTGGTGCAGGCAGTACAGCGCAATTCCCTTGACATGCCTGCCGGTTCGATCAAGACAGCAGCCGGAGAGATCCTGCTCCGCACCAAGGCACAAGCCTACACGGGAGATGATTTTGCCCGAATCAGCGTCCTCACACGTGAGGATGGAACACGGGTTACATTGGGGGAGATCGCCACCATCCGGGACGGTTTCGAGGAGGAGCCGAAATTCACGCTTTTCAATGGCAAGCCTGCAGTGATGATCGATGTCTTTCGTACCGGCAAACAGAGCGCGATCGAACTTGCAGCCACCGTCCGTGACTATGTGGCGGAAAAAGCACATCGGCTGCCCCAGGGTGTCGCGATATCCTACTGGCGGGATCGTTCGAAAGTGGTCAAGGCCCGTTTGCAGACCCTGGTAAAAAGCGCCTGGCAAGGCGGGCTGCTGGTATTGTTATGTTTGACGCTGTTTTTGCGACTGTCTGTGGCCTTGTGGGTCTGTGTCGGGATCCCCATCAGTTTTATGGGTGCACTGGCGTTGATGCCGGAGATGGGCGCCACCCTGAATCTGATCAGTCTTTTTGCTTTTATTCTGGTACTTGGCATTGTCGTCGATGATGCCATTATTACCGGAGAGAACATCTATAGCCACATGAAACGAGGTGAAAAGGGTGTCGAGGCAGCCATCCAAGGTGCGCGAGAGGTTGCTGTGCCAGTCACCTTTGGATTACTCACAACACTGGCCGCTTTTCTTCCCTTATTCATGGTGGAGGGGGTGCGTGGCAAGATTTTTGCCCAGATCCCGATGATCGTGATGCCCGTCCTGATCTTTTCGTGGATCGAATCAAAACTGATTCTGCCTGCGCATCTAAAGCACATCAGAATCCGACCACCGGAACAGACAAGGGGGGTGACCCGCCTGCAGGAAGCTGTCGCCGACGGGCTGGAGCGGGTGATGGTGTTTTTCTACCGACCGCTGCTGCGGATCGCATTGAGATGGCGTTATTTGACACTGGCCGTTTTTGTCGCAGTTTCCGTCGTAGTGTTGAGCTTTGTGATCAGTGGTCGCTACGGCTATACCTATTTCCCGAAAATACCCAGCGAGATCGTGCGTGCCACGCTGCGGATGGAGACCGGTACCAATGAGGAGATAACCGCACGGTATGTTCGCAAGATGCAGGCAACCGCCGAGGCCCTGCAGAAAAAATACACAGACCCGGAAACGGGTCAGTCCATGATCAAAAACATCATGACCAGTTTTGGCTGGACCTCTTCTGGCACTTTCGGAGGAGGTGGTCCGGGCAAAGGCAGCTCGGAACTGGGTCAGGTCAGCCTGGAGCTCTTGTCTCCGGAGGAGCGGACCATTGAGCTCGTTACTTTTGATCTGGTGGACGAGTGGCGTCGAATGATTGGGCCGATCCCGGGCATGCGGGATCTCCATTTCCGTGCCGAGATCGGTCATGCCGGATCGCCCATCGATGTTCAACTGACCGGGGATGATTATCGAACTTTGAAAAAGGTAATTGCTGAGATCCGTCAACGGTTAAAGGAATATCCTGGTGTGTATGACATCCAGGATACGTTGGAAGATGGCAAACAGGAGATCGAACTCCATCTCCTGCCAGAAGGAGAACTGCTGGGGATTACTGCCTCCGATCTGGGACGACAGGTGAGGCAGGCGTTCTTTGGTGCAGAGGCCCAGCGGGTCCAACGTGGCCGGGATGATGTCCGGGTCATGATTAAGTATCCGCTGGAAGATCGCCGTTCCATCGATAACCTTGACAAGATGCGAATCCGAACCGTTGACGGGAGAGAAGTCCCTATCGGCAATGTCACGAAGATTGAGACCGGATTTGGTTATGCCACCATCACTCGGGTCGATCGGCATCGTGCTGTGGATGTGAGTGCCGATATGGACAAGGAGAAGGTCGATATCAACAAGATTACAGCCGATCTGCGCACCCTGTTGGAAGATGTGACACGCCGTTATCCTGACATTCGCTATAGTTTTGAAGGTGAACAACGTGATCAGCGTGAATCCTTCGGCAGCCTCATCTACGGCAGTTTTTTTGTGTTGTTTTACATCTATGCACTGCTGGCAATCCCATTGCGTTCCTATGTACAGCCGGTCGTGATCATGCTGGTGATCCCCTTCAGTCTGGTGGGTGCGGTTCTGGGCCACATGTTGCTGGGGATGAACCTGAGCATCATGAGTGTGATGGGGTGTCTGGCGCTTGCGGGAGTCGTAGTCAATGATTCACTGGTGTTGGTGGAGTGGATCAACCGGAGGCGTAGCGAAGGGCTTTCCTTGATCGAGGCCGTGACCACCGCAGGTAGTGCACGCTTCCGCCCCATCCTGCTGACATCACTGACCACCTTTGCCGGCCTGACCCCCTTGATCTGGGAGAAAAGCACCCAAGCACAATTCCTCATTCCCATGGCGGTCTCGCTCGGTTTCGGGATCCTTTATGCCACTTTGTTGAGTCTGATCCTGGTGCCCACGGGCTATCTTGTTCTTGAAGATATGAAAAAACTTTTTCGACGTCCGGAAAAACAGCCTGCTGCTGCGTCACATTGATTCATTGTCCACAACCTTGTGTTTGTATGCCTGCCGAATACCTTCGAAGGAAAATTCCAAATAGAGCACCTCTGAATGTGGGCCCAGTTTGGCCATGCCTTCAAGGCCATAGTCTGCGGGCTTGATCGAGGTCGTGCCGTAGAAGCCGCGGCGGTATCCACCCCAAGGATCCTTACCATGGCCCATGTGTGTCACCTCGATAGTGATGTTTTTGGTGATACCGTGCAGGGTGAAGTCACCCTTGAGGAGGGCTTTGCCACCACCCAACTCCTGGAATGAGGTGGAGACGAAAGTCGCTTTCGGATAATTTTTTACATCCAGGTATTCCTCTCCGCGCAGATGTTTGTCGCGTTTGGCGTGGCCGGTATCCAGACTGTCGACGTCGATCTCGACAGCGATCTTTGATTGGGAGGGATCGGCTTCGTCATAACTGAACTCGCCAGAAAAATTTTTGAACTCACCATAGAGCCAGCTGAAACCAAGATGTTGTATCTTGAACTGGATGAAGGCGTGCTTTCCTTCCGTGTCGATCGTGTAGTTTTCCATCTCCGCCATCGAGCGGGTTGTGATACCCAGCAAAAGGGCCAATAAAAACGCTTTCATGGTATTGTGCATTTGTTTTTGTCCTCCGGTTATTTTCCCAACATACGTTTGAGTGTTCTGTCACGGTCAATGAAATGGTGCTTGAGTGCCGCCAGCGCGTGCAACGATGCCAGCATGATCACCGTCCAGGCCAGCAGAAGATGGATCTCGCCCGCCATGTCTTCCTGATTCTGGATCTCGGTCACGGTGGCAGGCAGACTGAACCAGGCAAAGACGTGTAGTGGCTGCCCTTTGGCGGTCACGATGAGATAACCGCTGAGAGTGACTGCCACGAGCAACAGGTTGAGCAATCGATGAACGAGATGGGCGCTGTGGCGTTCCCATTTCGTCATCGATTCCAACGGTGGTGGAGGTGGGTTGAGCCCGCGCCAAAGGATGCGGAACAAGAGCAGAAAAAAGAGTAGGCTGCCTATGCTCTCATGCAGGTGGGGGGCCTTGTTGTACCAGGCATCGTAATAATCCAGCTCGGTCATCCATAGACCGAGACCGAACAGACCAAAGACCGACAGCGCGATTATCCAGTGGAGAAAAACCGCAATCAAGCCGTAGTACTGTTCGTCATTCTTCAGCTTCATTCATGCCAGTTGATAACGTTTGTCGAAGGGGATCACGATGCCTTCACGATCAAAGGCTTCCTTAATTAGCATTCTCAGTTCACGTTGAACCTCTTCGTGCGCGCCGGGTTTCACTTTCGTGACGGTACGGATCAAGAGTTCCGGGCCATTGAAGTCTTCGATGCCTTCTATCTTCATAGGTTCAATGACATTGGGGTTATTTTGTTTGAGCATGGCACCAACCTCATTGAGGACCTCATAGACCCTGTTCAGATCGGATTCATGATCCACGCCCACAGTCACTACGGCATGGGCGAATCCACGGGAATAGGTCACGACATCATTGAGTTCTCCATTGCGCAGGATGAAGAGCTGGCCGTCGCGTCCACGCACTTTCGTTGTCCTGAGACCAATGGATTCTACGGTGCCCACGGTTTCTCCCACCTCGATATAGTCACCTACCCGCAAGGTGTTCTCGAAGATGATGAAAAAGCCGGAAACCAAATCGTTGATCAGCGATTGGGCCCCAAGGCCGATGACCATGCCCAAGATACCGGCACCAGCCAGCAGTGGAATCGGGTCAAAACCAAAACCGCGCAGGATGAGAACAAAAACGATGAAATAGACAACCCAGGCCAGGATGCTTTTGAACAACGGGATCAGGGTTGCCTGGCGTTGGCGCGCCTCTTCTGAATCTGCCTCTCCTGCGGCCATGCGATCAATCAGAAGATTGATCACCTCGATGGCGACGCGGGCGATGAAGAACAGCCCGATGGCCTGAATAACCCCAGGGCCGTATTCGGCGAGATGGGAGATGAATTCCAGTTGTTTGAGGACCAGCGTGGCAGCAATGACGTAGATGATGTATTCGAGTGTGCGTCGGAACAACGGCACCAGATGTTTCAGGCGATCATAAAAATGCAGTTGGCCTGTGGCTTCGGCATACCGTTTGGAGATCCCGTCCAGCGTGTCCACGATCACCGACATGACGTTGACCAGCAACAGGCCAATAGCGATGATCAGATAGACCTTCAGTGCCACGATCAGGGCGTGCCCGATGATGGGCGGGAGTCCGAAAAGCAAACTGGCGGCATAGAAGACCAGCAGCCAGACGACAACCTTCTGAATACTATTCAGACGCTTGAAGAAGAAGGCGATGCTTTCATCGTTGCCCTTGATCTGATCGGCATCCATTGCCTTTTGTGCCACAACCTGAAGCGTCCGGTCGTTGAAACGGATGAAATAACGCGCAGCGATCATCAGACCGATGACCTTGGCCAGTGCAATCCCGAGACCCTTCCAGAAGCCCGGAGGGATTCGGTTCAGCCAGTCGAGTGTCCAGGTTTTCAGATCGTTGCCGAGGTACCACTGGTAGCCATTGATCCCGATCACAGCCAGCAGTGCGAGAAGGAACACCATCCGCACGATAAAACGAAACAGTGTGCAAAATCCGGTGATCCGGTTTTCGAAGCGCGCCAGTGAAGGTGCAGTTTGCGCTCGTTTCTGGATAAAACGGATCCCTAGACTGAGGATGAAATAGAGAATCGCCAGGGCAATGATTTCAATGCCGATGATGGCGATATTCTGTAGATGTGTACTGCCAAGGTCGAGGTTTTTCAGCCAGGCCATTATTTTTTTCCCTCTTTTTAGTCTTGAATTGTAGAGATGAACAATCCCTACAACAAGCCATGGTTCAGTTCTTGATCAATTCCCTTTATTATGGGTTGCATGAATATTCCTTATCCTCATCTGTTGGCGCCACTCGATCTCGGCTTCACACAACTGAAAAACCGGGTTCTGATGGGATCCATGCATACCAACCTGGAAGAGCAGCCGGGCGGGTTTGAGCGTCTTGCGGCCTATTTTGCCGAACGGGCAGAAGGCGGTGTCGGGCTAATAGTGACAGGCGGTATCGCACCCAACGAAGAAGGTGCGGTTTTTACCGGTGCGGCCAAACTCTGCACTGTGGAGGAGGCGAAACGGCACAGAATCATCACCAATGCCGTCCATGCTGCCGGGGGGAAAATCTGCATGCAAATCTTGCATGCAGGCCGCTACGCCTACAGCAAACAGGCGGTTGCACCTTCATCCATTCAGTCACCTATTTCGCCATTCCCCCCACACGAATTGACACCTGAGGAGATCGAAAAACAGATCAGCGACTTTGTGAACAGTGCCTTGCTGGCGCAACAGGCGGGTTATGATGGTGTCGAGATCATGGGTTCGGAGGGGTATTTCATCAATGAGTTCATCGTTACCCATACGAACAAACGTCAGGATGCTTGGGGTGGTACTTACGAGAACCGTATCCGTCTGCCGATAGAAATCCTGCGCCGGACACGGGAAGCCGTCGGTGATCGTTTCATTCTGATCTTCCGGCTCTCGATGCTGGATCTGATCGAGCAAGGCAGCACACTGGAGGAAATCATTACGCTGGGCAAACGGATCGAAGCTGCGGGCGTGACACTGATCAACACGGGTATCGGCTGGCACGAAGCGCGGGTCCCGACCATTGCCACCATGGTGCCGCGGGCAGCATTTACCTGGGTGACAGCAAAAGTGCGTGCAGCGTTATCAGTGCCCACCATCACGTCCAACCGCATCAATGATCCCGCCGTTGCGGAAGAGGTGCTGGCACGTGGTGATGCGGACATGGTTTCCATGGCGAGGCCCTTCCTCGCCGATCCCGAGTTTGTCAAAAAAGCGGCCGAAGGCCGTGCCGACGAAATCAATACGTGCATCGCCTGTAATCAGGCCTGCCTCGATCACACCTTTGTGATGAAGACAACCAGTTGTCTGGTCAATCCACGTGCATGCAACGAAACCAACCTCAATTATGAAAAAACTGCTCAGCCCAAAAGGGTTGCCGTTATCGGCGCAGGCCCAGCAGGGCTTGCCTGTGCAACCGTTGCTGCCAGTAGGGGGCATACAGTGACCCTGTTCGAAGCCAGTGATCGGATCGGTGGCCAGTTCAATATTGCCAAGACCGTGCCCGGCAAGGAGGAATTTCATGAAACCCTGCGCTACTTTCAGCGCATGATCGAACTCCATGGCGTGGAACTCCGGTTGAACACCCCGGTTTCGGCAGAGACCTTTAACGCCGATTCCTTTGATGAGATCGTGATCGCAACTGGTGTGACTCCGCGCAAACCGCAGATCGACGGCATCGATCACCCCAAGGTGTTGGGGTATCTGGATGTCTTCCATGGCGCTGCTGTGGGTAAGACGGTCGCCATCATTGGTGCTGGCGGCATCGGTTTCGATGTGGCTGAATTTCTCACCTATGAGGATACACCCACCAGCCTCGATATCCCCGCTTTTATGGCCGAATGGGGCATCGACATGACCTTGCAGAATCGGGGTGGTCTGGCAAAAGAACGGCACATCCCGCCCTCACCGCGTCAGGTGACGCTGTTGCAGAGGAAGACCACAAAAGTAGGAGAGGGTCTGGGCAAGACCACCGGCTGGATCCATCGTCTCTCTTTGATCAACAAGGGCGTGAAAATGATCAGCGGTGTAACCTATAAAAGAATCGACGATGCCGGTCTTCATATTGAAGTGAACGGTGAGGAAAGATGTCTACTGGTGGACAACGTGATCATTTGTGCCGGTCAGGAACCAGAACGATCATTGGCGGGAGCGCTGGGAAGGGATGATGTCCACCTCATCGGCGGCGCCGATGTGGCCGTGGAGCTGGACGCCAAGCGTGCGATCAAACAGGGCAGTGAGTTGGCGGCCAGGTTTTGAGCCGGTTCCCAAACAGGACGTTGTCCTCCTTAAGGAAATCAGCACCGATCAAGGCTCGAGGTTAGGATCCGAAAATACCGGTTTTCTTTTCTCCATGGCCGCCCTCACGGCTTCCATCTGATTCCTTCCACCGATGAGTTTTGCCTGCAGGGTTTCTTCCAGTTTGAGTCCTGTCTTGTGATAGCCGTGCCGCGTTTTTTCCAACAGATATTTTCCGTAACGGATAGCATCCGGATTCTGATTGGCGATGCGCGAAGCCAACGACAGGGCGGCCTTACGCGGCGTCTCGCTCAATGCGGTAACGAGTCCAATCGCTTGCGCTTCCTTACCCTCGACTTCCCGTCCGGTGAAGGTGAGTTCTTTGGCAATGTCCAGACGAACCAGATCACGCAGTGTTTGTGACAGGCCCATGTCCGGGATCAGACCCCAACGGATTTCCATCACAGAGAGCCGGCTTGCAGGGTGGGCGATACGAATGTCCGCCCCAAGAGCGATTTGCAGACCACCACCATAGACAGTGCCATGCAAGGCAGCGATAATCGGGACCGGTAGGGTTTTCCATACCCAGGCCGGACGCTGAAAAAAGTTTGGCCAGTGGCCACCCCGTCCATCACCAAATGGATCATTCGTGATGGACGGATCGGAAAAGACGGACAGATCGATCCCGGAACAGAAACAGTCGCCTTCGCCCGAGAGCACGACCGCACGTACAGATCCGTTCTTTGCCAGCTGGTCACCGGCCTCTGCGATTGCCTCGAACATCTCGAAATTGAGAGAATTCATCTTCTGCGGCCGGTTGAGACGGATATCGGCGACATGGTTTTGTATTTCAGTCGTTACCAGATCAGTCATCAGGCTGCTCCCTTATTTTGCAATAGCCATAGTGTACGCGTTCGGTGTAAAGTAAGAAATCAGGAAAAATAAATCCCAAGTGGAGGAGCACTATGCGTTGGCGAGACAGGAGACGCAGTTCAAATATCGAAGATCGGCGTGGACAAAGAATGGGACGTGGCGCCACTATTGGCGGTGGTGGAATCATACTGGCACTGGTGGCCATCTTTCTGTTGGGACAAGATCCGGCAGAAGTCTTGCAAGGAATTCAGCAATCGGGTGGGCCGTCGCAGCAACAACAGCCCTATCAACCCAGCCCTCAGGAGCAGAGGGTGGCGGAATTTGTTAGCGTGGTCTTGGCAGATACCGAGGATACCTGGTCAGATATTTTTCGTCGGGCAGGTTATTCGTATCGGCCACCCAAACTGGTCTTGTATTCTGAGATGACGCCTACGGCGTGTGGAACGGGCCAGGCAGCTTCAGGTCCGTTTTACTGCCCGGGTGATCAGAAAATCTACCTCGATCTGACCTTTCTCAATGAACTACAACGCATGGGAGCACAGGGTGACTTTGCTGTGGCTTATGTACTGGCACATGAAGTGGGGCATCATATTCAGACCGTGACCGGCATGGCACAAAAAGTCCGGCAGTTACAGGCACGAGCATCGAAAGCCCAGGCCAATGCCATTCAGGTGCGCATGGAATTGCAGGCTGATTGCTATGCCGGTGTCTGGGCCAATCATACCCAACAGCGTACCCGTTTTCTTGAGCGGGGTGACATCGAAGAAGGCCTGCAAGCGGCCGCGGCAGTCGGGGATGATGCCATCATGCGCAAGGCGGGCCGTGTACCTCGCCGTGAAGCCTTTACCCATGGATCATCCCGAGAGAGGATGGAATGGTTCAACCGTGGGTTGGAGTCAGGTGATCTGCAGGCCTGTGATACGGGGATTTGACCCAGTAAAACCGCCAGGAAAATGCAAACACACGCTTGGCGTTGGGTGATTTCCGGGAATGGCTAGTCCCGGAAATCACCCTATTTTCGATCAGGCCCTTTCAAAAATGGTTGCGATTCCCTGGCCATGGCCGATGCACATGGTGGCGAGGCCCAGCGTCGCATCCTTGTCTTTCATGATATTCAGCAGGGTAGTGGAGATGCGGGCACCGGAGCAGCCGAGGGGATGGCCCAGTGCGATCGCGCCACCGTTGAGGTTGACCTTCTCGTCCATCACATCCATTAATCCAAGGTCTTTGAGGACAGGCAAGGATTGCGCGGCAAACGCTTCGTTGAGTTCAAAGACATCAATGTCATCAACGGTAAGCCCAGCTTTCTTCATTGCTTTTTTCGAGGCCGGAACCGGGCCATAGCCCATGATCGCAGGATCGACGCCCGCGAGTCCCATGGAGAGGACTCTGGCCATGGGCTCTAGGCCCAGGGACTGTGCCATTTCTGCTGACATCACGATCATTGCCGATGCACCGTCAGAGAGGGCCGAAGAAGTACCCGCCGTCACCGTGCCTTTCGGGTTGAAGGCCGGTCGCAGTTCTGCCAAGGCTTCAACCGTGGTTTCCGGCCGGATCACTTCATCGATTTCGCATACCTGTGGGGCGCCATTTTCGTCGTGCCCGGGTGTCGGGGCGATCTCGTTCTTGAAACGACCTTCCACGGTTGCGGCATGAGCAAGCCGGTGTGATCGGGCGCCAAATTCGTCCTGTTGTTCGCGTGTGATACCGTGTTGCATGGCCAGCAACTCCGCGGTCAACCCCATGGAATTGGAGGCCATGGCGATGTGTTTGGTCAGTTTTGGATTGATATCGACACCATGAGTCATAGGGATATGGCCCATGTGTTCGACGCCACCGATCAGATAGAAATCCCCATTGTTGGACTGGATCGATTGGGTGGCGATGTGCAAGGCCTGCATGGAGGAGCCGCATAACCGGTTGATGGTTTGCCCCGGTACCTCATGGGGGATGCGCGTCATCAATGACATCACCCGGGCAATGTTGAAACCCTGTTCCAGGGTCTGATAGACGCAGCCCCAGATCACATCATCCACTTTTGCCGGATCCAGGCTTTCATTACGATCGAACAGGGCCTCGACGAGGTGTGCAGAGAGATCTTCGGCACGGGTGATGCGGAACATTCCGTTTTTGGAACGCCCCATCGGGGTACGGACACAATCGATAATTACAGCATCTCTTGGATTCAGTTTCATTTTTATAATCTCCTTTTAGCCGAAGAAACGGTCATTTGTTTGTGCCATATCACGCAACAGTTTTGGTGGATGGTATGCTGGGCCGATGTCCGCATATTTGTCTGCGATTTCACAGAAGGTTTTCGCACCAAAAGAATCGATATAACGCAAGGCACCACCGCGGAAGGGAGGAAACCCGATACCCCAGATCAGGCCCATATCGGCCGCAGCAGGCGAATCGACGATCGCTTCTTCGAGGCAGCGAACGGTTTCCAGACACAAGGGCACCATCATGCGCTCGATGATTTCCTGATCGGTGAAGTCGCGGGAACCGGCAACAATCGTGTTGATCAGTTTGATCGCTTCTTCATCGACCTTCTTCTTCGGCTTGCCGCGTCGATCGGGTTCGTATTTGTAGTAGCCGCTGCCCGATTTTTGGCCAAGCCGTCCTTTTTCAAAAAGTAGTCCGGTTGCCGTGCGGAACTCCATTTTCATACGATCGGGGAAGCCTTCCGCCAGAACGGATGAGGCATGACAAGCCACATCGAGGCCGACCACATCAAGCAGGTAGGCCGGGCCCATGGGCCAGCCGAAACCTTCCATGACGCTGTCGATCTTGAGGAAGTCAGCACCATCATGCAGCAACCGTTCGAATGCATTGAGGTATGGAAACAGAACCCGGTTGACGAGGAATCCGGGACAGTCATTGACCACGATTGGATTCTTACCAATTGCCAGGGCGTAGGCGACAGTAGTGGCGATGGTTTCTTCAGAAGTCTTTTCACCCCGGATGACTTCGACCAGCGGCATCACCGGGACGGGATTGAAGAAATGCATGCCACAGACCCTTTCCGGGTGTTGGGTCGCGGAGGCCAGTTCAGTGATGGAGATGGTGGAGGTATTGGAGGCAAGGATGGTTTTTTTATCCACGACATCTTCCAGCTCGGCCAACACCTTTTTTTTGACCTTGACATTTTCGACCACGGCTTCAACCACAATATCGGTATTGGCCACGTCACCGTAGGTTAGTGTCGCATTAATGCGGGTTAGGGTGTCGGCCATCTGTTCGGGGGTCATACGACCCCGACTAACACGTTTTGCGAGCAGTTTGCTCGCTTCCTTAAGGCCAAGTTCCAGTGCTTGATCATTGATATCCTTCATGACAATAGGAATGCCCTTGTATGCACTCTGATAGGCAATTCCACCCCCCATGACACCGGCACCGAGGACGGCGGCCTTCTTCACCTCAGCCGCGGTCTGCGTGATCTTGCGGGCCTTTTTCTTCAGTATCTGATCGTTCATGTAGAGACCGACCAGGTTGGCCGCAACATCGGTCTTTGCTGCCTTTACGAACCCGGCCACTTCGACTTTCATTGCCTCGTCGCGATAGAGGTTGGCATGTTCCTGCATGGCATCCAGAGCAATTTTGGGAGCTGGATAATGTGGACCTGCCTTGCTCAGGATCATGCCTCGGGCCGTTTCGAAGGACATGATCTGTTCAATCTTGGCCAGCTTGATCGGCTCACACTTTTCCTGCCGGCGGCTTGCATAGTCCAGCTTTCCGTCCATGGCTCGTTTCAGAACGTGCAATGCCTCGTCACGGAGCTTGTCCGGCTCCACAACGCCGTCAACGGCACCGGCCTTGAGTGCGGCATCCGGGCGTTGAGGTTTTCCGGTGGCGATCCATTCCAGTGCCGTATCCAGCCCGATCAAGCGTGGCAGACGAAAACTCCCTCCCCAGCCCGGGAAAATCCCCAGCGTGATCTCGGGCAGACCGACTTTCGATTGGGTGGTGATGATGCGAAAGTCTGTGCTCAGGGGCAGTTCGAAGCCACCTCCAAGAGAGACACCGTTGATCGCCGAAACGGTCGGAAAGGGAAAATCCTCGATGGTGGCGAAAATTTTATGCACATCGAGAAGCTTTGATTGAAATTCATCTTCTGGCAACGCGAACCAGTCAACAAATTCCGTGATATCTGCTCCGACGATAAAGTCTTTCTTGGAACTGGTTAACAACAGCCCCTTGACGGCCTCATCTTCCTTGATCAGCGCCGCCACGGCCTCTTTCAGTTCTGAAATCGTTTCGAGATTGAGTTTGTTGACGGAAGAATCGTGTAGATCGAAATTGAGTTCAACGATACCTTTGCTTAGAGGTTTCGCTGTCAAGCACCGCCCTTCAAAGATCATTATTATTCTCCTTTGTTTGAATGTGAGAAGTAAAGCTAGTTTAGCTTACTCCAATTTCAACTGCATTTTTTCTTGGGTTTTATGTCCGTCGGGGTGGTAAGAAATTTGCGTGAAATTGAACCGGAAACAAATGCCATACTGAAAATATGTTTATGAAAAACATAAATAAACTTAAAGAATATTGGGTGCTAACCGATAACTGAAGGGTGATTTTAAAATTAAGTAAGGGAAAAAGATGTTCAAACTGAAACTCCGACAAAAACTGATTTTGACTTCTGTACTGTTAGGTGTTATTCCGGCGGCCATCGTTGCAGCGTATATTGGCTGGGTCTCTATCAATTCGGGCCGTACCGCAATCAAGGAACAAGCAATCGAGAAGTTGGTTGCCTTACGCGAGGCCAAGAAATCGGAAATCGAAGCGTATTTCGAAACCCTGAAAGATCAGGTAGTGACCTTTTCCAACGACAAGATGATTATCGATGCCATGCTCGCGTTCAAGCAGGCTTTTCGTGATTATCGGGATGAGGCGGGTGTCTATGATACGGAGAATCTGGAAAATGAACTCAGATCCTATTACACAGATCAGTTTTTGGCCAAATATAAAACCAGAAACAAGGATGTCCATTTCGACGTGGAAAAAGTCCTGAATTCACTCGATGCGGATTCCATTGCATTGCAGCATGCGTATATTTCTAACAACCCCAACCCATTGGGTGAGAAAGATGCTTTGATGAGAGCGAATGATCAGTCGGAGTATTCTGCTTTGCATGCAAAATACCATCCGCATATCCGGGATTTTCTGAAGAAATTCGAATATTACGATATCTTTCTGGTGGATCCTGAGACAGGCGACGTCGTTTATACGGTATTCAAGGAGCTTGACTTCACCACATCGTTGATCAATGGGCCTTATGCCAATACCGGTCTTGGAGAGGCTTTCCGAAAGGCCAATGCCAGTAATGATCCTGATTTCGTGGCCCTGACAGACTTTGCGCCTTATACACCTTCTTATGAAGATCCGGCCGCATTTATTGCTTCACCCATTTTCGAAAATGGAGAAAAGGTGGGCATCCTGATTTTCCAGATGCCTATCGATCGTATCAACAACATCATGACTTATGATCATGATTGGAAAGCGCAGGGCATGGGTGAGTCTGGCGAAACCTATCTGGTGGGTTCGGATTTTACCATGCGCAGTCTCGGCCGGTTTATCGTAGAGGATAAAGAGGGGTATCTCGAGGCATTGAAGAAGGTCGGAGTGGACGATTCACTGGTGGATCGGATCGCCATGAAAGGGACCACGATTGGATTGCAGCCCGTCAAGACGCCAGGTTCGGAGAAAGCCCTTGTGGGAGAGTCCGGCACCGGAACCTTTCCGGACTATCGTGGTGTAGCCGTGGTTTCTGCCTATGCCCCACTGAATATTGCTGGGCTGGACTGGGCCATCCTCAGTGAAGTGGACGAAGCCGAGGCGTTTGCTCCGGTTGCCGCGCTTAGCCAGAAAATCATTTGGTGGAGCCTCGCGGGGCTGCTACTCATGGCTTTGCTCTCGGCGGTTGTCGGCAAGTTGTTCGCAAAATCCATTCTCGATCCCATCTATTATGTGGTGGGAGCGGTGGAATATATCGCCAAAGATATTGAGGCAGGTCAATGTGATCTGACGCGACCTCTGGATCCAGGCTCAAACCCTATCGGTGCACGATTGG
>Ga0256841_1000900_pt1 | contig 27864 bp, 16 predicted proteins | sample 356308metaG_FD_185971 | JGI IMG/M metagenome (GOLD analysis project Ga0256841, IMG submission 185971) | Hydrothermal vent microbial communities from Mid Atlantic Ridge, Atlantic Ocean - 356-308 | ecosystem: Environmental > Aquatic > Marine > Hydrothermal vents | place: Atlantic Ocean: Mid...
CCTCCCTTTTCAGACACTTCACTTCAGGCTGTTGTCGTGCTATCCTGTTCTATTATCTTCTACGCAGGATTTAGATTAAAATCTAAAGCCTGTGGTAGAATTCGTAGCGAGGGGGATTTATGCAATATTAGAATGTGTTTTGCGTGAGTGAATAAAGAATCTTGTTAATGGATATATTACAATTTTTATGCGTATATATAGCTTTACTTTCCCATAAAAATGAAATTGATAAGTACGCTTACATTCCATGAGTGACCCCCTTGTCTCTATTCATCTAACAATTCGTCATAACGAGACGCATCTGTAGAGGAGGGGGAATCCTGCGCTCTAATTTGATCTGCAGCTTTCACATCCGGATGCAACCCCTCGATGGTATTTTCCTCCATTCCCAGTGCTTGCAGATTGTCCTTTTGCCATTGCTCCAACATCTCCAGGCCCTGCTCCTCATAAATTCCATTCTGAAGGTCAATCGTCTCAATAAAATGCTCCGACATATCCATAAAATGTTCAATTTTCCCAATTTTTCCTTGTACATCCTCAGAGATATCCGACATAGCCTGTTCAAATGCCTCTGTATGCTTAACATCTCCTTTCAGAATACTCATCGCATTTTTCATGGCAGAATGTCCTGAAGTAAGTGCCTCGCGCTCAAGAACTTTCATTTCGATGCGATCCTTTACATCTTCAACCATCAGGAATGCATGATCATACATTTTTGTAAGAAGAGCATCAAGGCCTTGCATTTTTTTGAGCAAGGTATTCAGACGCTCATTAGATGCTCTTTTGCGAGCGGCCTTTCTTGAATTAAGAATACTTTTATTTGTATTATTGGAGGTTTTCTGATCATGTGCCTTTTGTAGAAGATTTTGTATTTCAGCCGCATTATTGCGGACGAGCTCCATGAGCTTGTGGATCTCAACTTTTAAGGTATCTCGTTGGATATGCATATCTTTCATGCGCACCTCAAGGTGTTTGATATTATCGTGAAGTACATCTACTGGATCTATCTTAACAAACCAGCCGGTAACCCATCTCATCAGACTCATGTACATATACCTAAAAAGTGTCCGGGTTGGGCCATCCAATGCCATGAACAATATCGCCCCCAATACCAATAAAATAACAGAAAGCGTGACCGGACTAGCTGCCGCAATAATCAAATACGCCCAATACGTGGATAGCAAAAATCCTAAAAAAGCAAACACCCCGAAAGTGACGATAATCGCGGTCACCCGTTCGGGTTTGAAGCGCTTCTTGGTCAGGGCTCTTTCCATAGTTAAATTAATTACAGGTTGAAGTATTATTTACCCAAATATTGATCTACTTTTTTCAAATCTAAAAGAATAACCTTTTGCATATGTTGATAAGTGGCCTCAAAATCTCCTTTCGCCTTTTTTATTTTCTTTTCCTGCGCCTGGGTCTCGGCGTTTAAGGCATTTACTTTTTGATCTATAAGCGTCATCTCTTCTTGAAGTTTTTTAATCTTTTCTGCTTTTTCCCGCTTTTCCTTTAAGAGCATTTCCGCTTTTTGCAAGGGTTGTTCGACATAGGTAGCCTTGCGTTTCTTTAACGTATTTTGAAAAACCAAATACTCCCTTTTGAGAACATCCAGGTAGTGTCCTGCACTTTGCTTCACTTGCTCCAATGTTCCCCCCATCGCCTTGGACATCGTGAGAACCGATTTGTATCTTGTCTCCTCGTCCATTTCCATATTTTGCAGGGAGAGAAGGGCTTGTTTAAACTCTAGATAGTCAAACCCCTTAAGATTATTATTCTCCATCGCCTTGAGGAGCAATTGGGTCATTCGCTTACTGACTTTCGGAGTCATATCCTCCGTCAAATCTACATTAGGAACAACCGACTCCACCGGTTCAGAATCAGAAGACAGCTCCTCTATTGTCGGACTTTGGACTGTTTTTGGCTTCGTATTCTTCCTGGAGCCCTCACCTTCATCAACGACAAAGATAGAAGTAAACTTTTTTAGAAAATCACTCATTTTATCTATTTTTCTCTCTAATGGTCATTCGAATCTTTCCTATTACCCTTCTACTTTTTTTCGGGTATGAAATGGTTGCATCCAAACTATGGATTCAACTATGATGACTTTTGACAGTAAAGGTACAATTTCATACATTACTAACCCGAAATAGTTCACCCAATCTTTTCTAATAGGCAAAAGCTATATTCTTTCTGTGTGAAGATAAAAGGCCTCCTTCCTAGATATCGCAGCACTTTTCCCCTTTGTGGGCACTCCGCTGCCTACCATTTCATACCAGAAAAAAACGCCATTGTGTGTACCTATACGATATTCATTTGAAGGCCATTAAAGACACGCATTTACAGAATTAAAAAGGAGAATATGGATCTTGGCATAATTTTAGTATGCCAATAAGCAGGACAAATCCATTAGATGAGCCCGGCCAAACAACTCCCTCTAGGTATCTGGGGGAGACAAACGCTAGGCCAGCCATCAAATGACTTAAAATCAAGACAGATGAATATCGAGGAAATGAACAAAAAGCATTTATTGCGCTCTGATATGTTATACAGGGTTAGTTTCGGCCTTTCGTCCAAACTTCTTGCTTTCAAAAATGGTATTATCTCCATAGAAGTCCTTTACGGTAAGCGTTGGAAGAAAAGCTATAAAGAAACTGCACTTGAGATGGCTTACAATTGGAGAGATAAAAATCCCGAATTAGGTCAAGCCATCGGCTGTAAAGTCTATATCGTAGATGCCCACAAATTCCCATACAAAAAGGATCTTTACCTCAACACCGGAGTTGTAAGTTACGACGCTAAGGAAGGCGTTCTATTCTACAAAAACATATCCAATTAGTCTACCCATTCTGCTAAAAACATATTGGTATCATGTGTGCCACCGTTGTTGCGATTAGAGGAAAATACTAGGTATTTGCCATCATAAGAAAACATCGGAAAAGCATCAAACACACCATCTCCTGAGATGCGCTCAAGGCCCGTACCATCCTCATTGATCATATATAGATTAAACTCAAATCCCCGCTTACCGGCATGATTGGAAGAGAAGATGATTTTCTTGCCAGAAGGATGAAAATACGGTGCCCAGTTGGCTTTTCCCAGGTGAGTAATCTGTTTCAAATCCGTACCATCTACATTGACCGTATAGATCTCCATATTTGTAGGTTGAACTAGATTTTTTGCCAGCAGATCTTTGTACTCCTTAATCGCTTCTGGTGTTTTAGGACGAGAGGACCGGAAGACCAATCGCTTTCCATCCGGTGAGAAAAAAGCCCCTCCATCATAACCCAGTTCATGGGTAATTTGCTTGACATTGGACCCATCAATGTCCATCGTGTAGAGCTCTAAATCACCTGAGCGCATAGAGGTAAAAACGATTTTGTCCCCTTGGGGCGAAACAGTCGCCTCCGCATCATATCCATCAAAATCCGTAAGCTTTTTAACGATATTCCCATTTAGATCTGCGACGTATATATCAAATGTAGAGTAAATCGGCCAAACATATTTCTTGTTATCTCGTGGAGGCTCCGGCGGACAATCTTCCCCTCCTTCATGGGTAGATGCATATAAGATGAGGCTGTCGCCGGGCATAAAATAGGAACATGTCGTTCGCCCCTTACCTGTACTGAGCATTTTGGGCTGTCCCTTTCGCAAATCATCCGTGAGATTCATATAGAAGATTTGATCACAATGCAGTCCCCAAGCTTTGTTGTTGGATTGAAAGACCAGCTTTGAATTATCGAAACTAAAGTACGCCTCGGCATTGTCGCCACCAAAAGTGAGTTGCTTAACATTCTTAAAATGTCTTTCTAACGGATACTTCAAGTCAGGTGCTGTTGTAGTGTCCGAGGAAGAAGACATTGCGGAAGACGCGGTAGACTCCTCTTTGTCTGTAGCGGTTTTATCCCCGCAACCACTTAAAATGGAAATCGCAAATAATAATGTAATGTATTTATACATGCTGTGATTTATTAAGCTTGATAATGGAGTAAGAAATGGCTCGCAATCGCTTCCACAGACTTCCATCTCAAGGGTTTAAAAATATATTTCTCCCTATCACTACGTAAAAGGATGCACAAAAGAACAATTTTTTTTCAAATTATCGGCCTTATGCTGTCCAATTAACGTATTATTGTGCCGTTTTTAACTCAAGTGTTATACCTATAATTATTTCCTATATCATACCATGGCGAAATTCCCAATTGAGACCGATTCAACCATACGATATTCTGTCTACGGGTGTTTCCCCTAAACTCTAATCTGACGGATAAATTAACATAAAAAATAGACTGATGAACCTAGACCTTAAAATAGCGCGAAGTATAACGCCCTACCCCATTCAAGACATTGCCGCCAAAATTGGAATCTCTGAAGATCAATTAGAGCTTTATGGGAAATACAAAGCGAAGGTTCCCTTATCTCTAATTGATGAAGAAAAAATAAAATCGAACCATCTCATATTGGTTACAGCTATCACTCCTACCCCGGCCGGAGAAGGAAAGACAACGGTAAGTATCGGCCTAACAGAAGGTCTAAACAAGATAGGCAAACAAGCTGCTGCTGCCCTTAGAGAACCCTCTTTAGGGCCAGTATTTGGCATCAAGGGCGGGGCTACCGGAGGAGGACATTCACAGGTGATCCCCATGGAAGATATCAATCTACATTTTACCGGAGATTTTTCTGCTGTTGAAAAAGCTAATAATTTATTAGCTGCACTTATCGATAACGAGTTGCATCACAACAGCAAAGGGCTCCAACTCGACCAACGGAGAATTCTATGGAAACGCGTTATGGATATGAATGACCGTGCCCTTAGACAAAATGTACTCGGCTTGGGAGGAAAGCCCAATGGGGTTCCCCGTGAAGGAGGATTTGATATTACTGCCGCCTCAGAAATTATGGCAATCCTTTGTTTGAGCAAGGATATTGTCGATATGAAAGAGCGCTTTGGTAATATCCTAATCGGATTTAGCCGCAATAATGAACCTGTCTATGCCCGCCAACTAAAGGCGCAAGGCGCTATGGCTGCCTTGATGAAAGATGCGATTAAACCCAATCTCGTTCAAACCTTGGAACACAACCCGGTGTTTATCCACGGTGGACCTTTTGCCAATATTGCTCAGGGTACCAACTCCGTAATTGCTACAAAGACCGCGTTATCTCTAGCCAATTATGTCGTTACAGAAGCTGGATTTGGTGCCGACCTCGGGGCAGAAAAATTTTTGGATATCAAATGTACTGCTGCCGGCCTTGTTCCTGAAGCCGTCGTCATTGTCGCAACCATCCGGGCATTGAAATATCATGGCGGTGTCGCCCTGGATACTCTTGCTACCCCCAACCCGAAGGCAGTTAAAGCCGGATTGCCAAATCTAGCAAAACATATCGAGAATATACAGGGTTTTGGGATCGAGCCCGTCGTAGCTATTAATAAATTCTCTTTTGATACGCCTGAAGAGATTCGAGAAGTACAGGATTATTGTCAGTCCATCGGAATCCAAGCCATTGAATCTGATGGATGGGCTAAAGGAGGAGAAGGAACACAATCCCTGGCAAAAGCCGTCGTTCAAGTTATCGACCAAAGTTCGCGATCCTTTTCTCCAACTTACCTTCCTTCCGACGATATCCCCACCAAGATAGAAAAGATAGCAAAAAAGATCTATGGAGCAAATGCCGTCGAATATACCGCCAAAGCCAAAAAAGAACTTCGCACTATCGCAAAGCTAGGACTGGAGCATCTTCCTGTCTGTGTCGCCAAAACTCAAAAGTCTTTTTCAGATAATCCAAAATTGAAAGGAAGACCTACTGATTTTAATATTACTGTCAAAGAAATTGAAATCGCAGCCGGAGCAGGATTCATCATACCAATCACCGGAACGATGATGCGAATGCCCGGACTACCCAAGGTTCCTGCAGCAGACAGTATAGACCTTGACGCCGAAGGCAACATCACGGGATTATTCTAAATTTAATCCTATCTTCATCTAATTTATATCCCTTTTAAAACACCAGGGTCTTGTTTCAAATAAATTTGAAACGCCCTTGGAACCCCGTTTAAACAGGGAAAGGCGGGGGATTTTTACTAACGGATTTTAATGTAGAACATAATGTGTAGACGGGATAAATCCCGTCTACACATTATGTTTCCTTTTTAAAATACCAGGATCTTGTTTCAAATAAATTTGAAACGCCCTTGTAATGCCCTTGGATTAAAAACCTCCACCTAAGGCAGCGTTTCTGTGTCACCAAGTAAAGTCAGGTAAAACTCCTACCCTTACACGCAGGTTATAAAAAGGCTATTGGACAACTATCTTGTGGACACTTTCATCAAATAGTGTTTTGATGCGTAGCAAGTAAATACCCGGAGGAAGTCCTTGGACAGAGAGTAGGCTTGAATGCCTTGCTGTTCGTACGATCTTGCCTTGTAAGTCGACCATTTCATACCGAATCACATCCTGCGGTGTCACAATATGAAGAACATCCGTATTGGGAGGAACAGGATTAGGGAAAATCTTGATCGAGGACTTCAATGCGGTAAAAGTAGTTTCTGAAAGGACATCACCATACATCAAACCATTGCCAAAACTAGTGACCCACATCTGGTTCTGCTGGTAGGGGTTGAAGATAACCCGTCTTGGAGCATGGTAGGGATAACTCTGCACGGGATACCATTCCCCTTGCGTCGTATCGCTATAATTTCTTGCCCAGAGGCCTTCTGTCTCCGTCGTAAGATAAATCCTCCCCTCCTGTTTTGGTGCTACTGTAACAGAATAAACACGATGAAACTGTCCCGGGAGTGAAAAGCGCGTCCATGTCATGCCTCTATCTGTGGTCTTAAAGACCCCTCCCAGATCATTGGCGGGGCCACCCCATCCACTCCATACACAGGCATACCAGGTATTTTGATCGGGATCTAACGGATCTATTACGACATCCTGGGTCCAAAATCGCATATCCGGGTGGCTTCGATTCACCCATGTAGCACCGTCATTGGTACTAACAAAAACACCTGAACCGGGATAAAATACAGATTTGTCATTGTCCTTGCGGACTCCCCAACTTACAACCAAGGTACCATCATTGAGCACCCGAATATTGTTGGGCCTGCCGATGTTAGCACCGGGGGGATTGGACAGTTTTTCCCAGATGGCATTCATCGGATCACTAATTCCTCTCGCACGCCAGATCCCCCCTTTGGCATCCGGGGAGACTACTGAGGCATAGAGCACGTCCGGATCCTTAGGGGAAGTAGTCACCCATTTGACGGGTGTGCCAAAGTCTCTCATTTCTATCCAGGTTTTGCCTTTATCCGTGGAAAATAAAACCTTCCCTTCTCTCCCATTCCGGCCCAGACGGGCATCAGTAGTGTAGGTGGTCTCATACATATCATGAATAGACGAGGTAGCAGCGTACCAAATAGGTTTGGTCTGATGTTTTTCGATATGATAGAGGGTATTCAGGTCATGTCCGCTGTAATCCATACTCCATGAGCGTCCACCGTCTGTGCTTCTTATCCCTTTAATATCGGTAAAGCATCCAAAGAGTCTCATTGAATCAAACCAATACACCTGCCAAACACTGGTAGGATGTAACCCAACTCCACGGTAGGTTTTCTTTTTAGGAGTAGGCTGACCAGCCGGATTTTCATCTTCTGGGGCTAGATATTTTTGATGCCAGGTCCCACCACCGTCCGTCGTCTCATGGATAAATCCGAGATCGGTTATGATGGCCTGATTAGAATGCATAGCATTCACCGTGAAGCCCTCTGCAAATTCTCCCCACCAATAATCCAGATCGCCTTGATAACCTTGATATCCGGTGTAAATATTTTCATTATTTTGAGTGAGAAAGACCTCCTTCCAAGTAGCTCCGCCATCAGAGGTTTTCATCACAAGCGGTTTGGTATAGGGTTCTGTAGTCGCACCGGCAATGTAACAAGTATTCGGATCATTGATCGCCATACTTAGATAGACAGCAAAATGTTTTTTTGTGTCGATCCCGGACATGTTTTTAGTCCAGGAGCCCTTGAGATTGTCCATTGTATAAACTGCGCGAATTGCGCCCCAATAATCAGGTCCCAGATTGCCTGCCCACACATCACCGGAACCGCCGGTCAAGGCAAAAAAACGAGTTACCCCTCCTTTTGTTCCTCCGCCAAATCCCATAATCCGCTCATCGTCAGGTATTCCTTTAAAACCTGCATTTTGTAGGGTATTGCCACCATCGTAAGATACTAAAACCCCGTCATTGGTACCAAAGTAAATCGTATCCCCCATAAAGTAGACACCGGACAAAAGTACTCCCCCGCCGGTCTTGGCGGTGTAGAGTTTTTTATCCGACTGACCTCCATCCTGAGAGATCCAAATCTCATCATAGGTTGTCCAAACTACTCGTTGAGGGTGTTGATAATCCGCATAGAGGAAGTATTTGCTTTCCCAGGGCTGTGAATCTCCGGAAAGAAAACTCCATTGCTTCCCCCCATCATGACTTATAGAGGGGCGTGTGGCATAGCTTTCCTCATCCCATCTAAGTAAGTATCTGGTAGCGGGATCACTGGTAAATACGACCTTCCCAAAAATATCTATCACCGAACCCGAGACATTTTCATATCTCTTTCCTTCATTTTTAGTATGAAATAGTGCCCCGAGGTCACAGCCCACAAAGAATTCGCTTGGATCTTCAGGATTAATTGAGGGACTAAAGAGTCCTCCTCCTCCTCCGATACCTGTAGACTCAAAATGTACAGGCTGTGCTAAAATCAATGAGTAAAAGCTACTCAATAGAACGACCAGTGCAAATTTTGCATTAAACATAGTAATAATTTTTAAGGTGAAAGCAGATGGATATTGAATAGATGGGAATATTTCTAAAGGCAAATATACAAAAAATATTAAAATAATATTTCCTAAATCTCGATTTAATGCCTATCTAAAAGATTAAAACCTAAAAAATGTATTTATAATTCGCATCGATATGCACTGATAGTGAAGAGCAAATGCATTTTACCGAAGGGGCATAATCTGCTGTGGCTACAAGGATAAATGCACCATTTTAAAATCGAAATGTAACGTTGTAGGGTAATGAATAAGGTTCACGCTACCTAGTAAATTAGGCTTTTCCCCAGAGGTAAAAATAATGCCATGTATTAGACTCCCAATCAAACCAAGTAAATATATTATTGATAATGTTTAATTTACACCATCATATAGAAATTAATTAAGAGTAAGCTTTTCACTTGAAGGGATACTACTTTTCTCTCTATTTGAATTTTAAATTATTACATTCATTTAACACTGGGGTATTCTTCTACTGCGGCACGTTTTGACTTCATAATGCGCCTTGTTGCGAATTCTAATGTGTATTTTGTATTAAATAAGCATGATGATTGAATTAATGCAATATAAAATCATCTAAAAAAAATCCAACACTACTCACGACTCCCGATATTTAGTTATTTTTGCAACTTGTCAATGGTAATCAATATGCATCATAAACTCCAATTTCTCCCCCTTCTTCTGTTACTGCTTTTAGGCTTTCACCTCAGCGCCCAATGTCCTGTGATCAGTACGACGACTATGACACCTGGCGGATGTGACATGGGGTGCACCCTCTGTGAAGGAGATATCATCACACTTACGGCCACGGGTTATAATTTACCGGATGGCGGCAAGGTGGATTGGTATATAGATGAGAACCCGGGTTTTGATCCGTATAGCGGGGAAGGCACATTACTGGGCAGTTCTACCATTAGTACTCCGGTCACGCCCTGCAACCCACCCCCTTCCTTTATCGGCATGATGATCGATGCCTGTGGACCGGAAGCCGCCAATGAATTTATGGTATTTGATGCGGGCGGGGGATTTGACGTCAACGACTTGTTGGTAGATTTTGATATGAATAACAATGGCGGGGCCGGCAATGAGGATTTGGGCAATGGTTTCCCCTGTGGATTTGCCCCCGGCAATCCGAATCTGGTACAAGGATGTGACGATGTATTTTCCATTGGACCGGGGGAGCATGTTCCAGCGGGCGCAATACTTGTTCTCTTCACCAGCACCGGATCCTCGACCACCTATGATATGAGTGGCATCTGCCCGGACTGCAGGAAGGTATATGTTCTATCGAGTAATTGTGCCAGGACGAAAGGCGCATTCTCCAATCATACCAGTTCAGGCACGAGAACGACCAATTGGAGTGTTGCATGTGGAGGCGGAGGCTCTATCACCTACGACTGTGCGGACCTTGTCGGAGATGGAGACCAGTGGGCGAATGGAGGAGTAACCAATGGAACTTGTGATTTTGAAGGAGGTGCCAGCCCTTATCAGGCACTTTCAACCGTCACGGTATTTACGACTACAGTACCCAATGCTTGGTGTGACAAAGATTATGAAATTGTCGGCATCATCTCCCCTTGGATGGGTTCCAATTGTTGTGACGACCCCTATACAGATAGATTTACACTTCACATCTCCTGCCCAGAAGCTTTCCCTGCTCGAATCGAAGCATGCGATAAAGGAGATGGAACGGCAGATTTTGACCTATCCTCGATCGAGTCTGATGTCAATGGAAATTCAGGATACACCGTAGAATGGTATGCTGATCCGGGGCTTAATACCCCAATATTAATTTCGCCTTATACCAGTACGAGCAAAATAATATATGCTGTGGTGCGAGATGGCAACTGTGTCTCGGCTTCCTCTCAAGTGGAACTAGTCGTGCTCCCCCTTCCTGTTTTTGCCGGCAATCAGCAGGTAGAACTCTGTGAAGTCCCCTCCGGATCCGGCACTGCCCCACTCAATATAGATAGTTTAAGAAATGTACTCAATCTAGGGGACAACAGTCTTGATATTAGGTTTTGGGAAGATGAAACACACACGATCGAGATTCTAGATGACCCGTATAACACAGGTTCAGGGGTCATCTATTTTACAGTGAACAACGGACAATGCACCGCAAAAGGGGACATAATTATTATCATCAACCCGACACCACAAGCATTTCCTCAACAACTCATGGTCTGTGAATCCCCTCCGGGTAGCGGTTCTGCCTTAGTAGATCTCAATCAACTAAGGTCTAAAATAACTGTCGGAAATCCCAACAATGTCTCTTTTTATGAACAAAAGGATGTAAACACCAAAATCTCCTCCCCATACAAGACGGAATCCACAACTCTGTATGCCCGTGTAGAAGAGCAACCCTGCGCCTCTGAATGGGTCGAAATAGAAGTGACCATACTGGGCAATATAGACCCAAATGATGCGGTAGTACGGCTATGTGCCACCTCTTCGGACAGCACTGCGACCTTTACCCTTCAAGAGATCTACGATCAAATTAACCACGGCAGACCACTAAGAGTTTTTAGTGATTCGATGGGGGCTGACCTTGGGATTTTCCCCTACACCGGGAAGGACAGTATCTTCTTCGGGCAACTCGAAAATGACTCCTGTACATCCGGAATTTTCAAAATCAAGTTGGATGTCACAGCCAGACCTATTTTACAAAACAATACTGTAGCACAAATCTGTACAGACACTAACGGTTTGGCCACCTTTGACCTAAAGGGTTTGCGAAAGGTCGTAGCTTCGATTGATAGTACCATCGAGTTAATTATCGCGTATGACTCTCTATTTGCAGACACTATTCTGAGTGATACGGTATGGACGGTCAAAGACACGACGCTCTATGTCGTCGGTTTCAATGGTGGATGTTACTCCGATACTATAACCATCCAACTTCATCCTGTGCGATCCCCTTACATCGTACCTATGGATATAGAGGGGTGTGATTCAGCCATTCTTCCACCGATCACAGGAAAGCGTCTAACCGGCAAGGAAGCCTATTACAGTCGTTCACAAGGAGCTGGTATGAAATGGTTGGCCGGCGACGTCCTGTATACTTCCGGCAAGATTTATGCTTTTGACAAAAATAGATTTTGCCCTTACGAGAATGAAATCAATGTAACTATTCACTCCAGTGTACACGCAGGAAAGGATGTAAGGACTTCTGTCTGCAAGGGCACGCAAGTAGATTTGTCCACCCTCTTGGACGGTGCAGACTCCGGAGGTGCTTTTAGAGATGTAAGCGGGATGGGCAATCTGGCAGGAACCATGGTCAACACAACCACTTTAGCCAATGGGGAGTACCCATACAGATACACGAGATACAGTGGTACAACTTGTCCGGATGACAGTGCCACCATCACCCTGGTCGTGGTAGATCAAGTAAATGCAGGACAAGACATCGACGCAGGCGTAATATGTGAGATGGATACGCTTTTCCTCAGAAGCCTTTTAACGGGAGATTTGGGAGGTGAAATACATCTATTGCCAAGTGGTCAAATGCTCAATAACACTGATTTTATCCCCGCACAGGACCTCGGAGTAGGCGCACATCAACTTCTCTACATTGTAGGGGATGGCAATACCTGTCCACGAGATACCGCCTATATTGATATTCGGGTAGCCCCGTTGGTCAGCATTCCTCCCATCCTAGATACTTCCACATGTGGTCCGTACATTCTTCCGCCTATAAAGCATATAGGTGGAGCCCCTTTTTATTATAGCCAACCCTCCGGCTCCGGAGTGAGGTATTCTCCGGGAGATACACTTTTCACAAGTCAAGATGTCTATATCACAGACCCCGGTTCTCCCTGCTCGGAAGAAGTCGTTTTCCACGTCAGGGTGGGTGCCATTTCATACAATACCATTAACGGTATGCTATGCCCCGGGACAAGTATTGTCATCAATGGAACCACTTATGATGAAACACATCCTTCCGGCAAAGAGGTGCTTCAAGGACAAAATGCAAATGGATGCGACAGTATCATTACCATATCGCTGACGTTCTATCCTCCGGCTACCTCCATCATCGACACTATCTTATGCCCTGGGGAATCTCTTCAAGTCAATGGCACAACCTATGATGCTAATCATCCTGCCGGCACCGAACTACTCCCCAATGCCTCGAGGAATAATTGCGACAGTATGATATCTATACAGCTGGCATTCTACAAGACGGATACTACTATCATAGACCAGTATTGTACTGGAGATGAAATAACCATAGGTGGAGTGGTGTTCAATGAAGTACATGCGACAGATACGATCAACCTACTCCAATCAGCCAAAGGAGGATGTGATAGTACGATCCGGGTAAATCTGACATTTGCCGACGCGGTAGAAGCCATGTTTTCCGAGACCATTTGCCAAGGGGATTCCCTCATTGTCAACGGGACGACATACAATGAAAACCACCTTACCGGAGCAGATACCTTTCCTAACCAAAGTGCCAAAGGGTGTGATAGCATTCTTCACGTCATGATCTCATTGCAGGCACCATCCATACATTCTATCAGCTCTACCCTTTGTCCTGAAGCATCGCTCGTCATCAATGGCACGACTTATAATACATCACACTCTTCCGGAACAGAAATCATCCAAAATGGAGCCTCCAATGGATGCGATTCAATAATCGAGGTCAATTTGGCCTTTTACGAGTACTTTCTGGATAGTGATCAGAGCCGTTATACGATCGAAGAGGGAGAAGAAATTCAGCCCAAGATATCAACCGACATGAACTACACCAAAATCAATTGGAGTCCGAAGACCGGGCTAAGCTGTGCAGATTGTCTGGAGCCGGTGTTTAGTCCCACACAGACGACGACCTACACCTTGACATTAATCGATGCTAATGGTTGTGAGATAAGCACCTCCTTAACCATCGTGGTGAAGGAGAAACTACAAGGAGGACTTTTCATACCCAACACTTTTTCCCCTAACAGTGACGGACAAAATGAGGTGTTTAGAGTTTTTGCAGATAAAAATGGGGGGACAATAGCGCTATTTGAGATATTTGATCGTTGGGGAGAAAGACTTTATGTGGAGCAAAATACAGCTGTCAATGATCTCAATTCACATCGAGGCTGGGATGGCAAATTCAAGGGCAGTGCAGCACTACCCGGTGTATACATTTACCATATTGTATTCAAATTTCCCAAAGGAGATAAAGTAATTGAGAGGGTCGGGAGCCTTACCCTCTTGAAATAAAAAGTGGTTCTATCTTAATTAACTATAAAAACAGTATCATGTCCTCCATACATCAAGATCCATATCACGAGCTCAGATTTCCGGTCGGTGAATATATTGCCATTAAAAGCCCCTCTACCGAACAGATAAAAGAATGGATTGAGATCCTAAGAGATTTTCCAAAAAAATTGGAATCAACCCTTCAGGGAGCTACCCTTCAACAATTAAATTGGCCCTATCGGCCCAAGGGTTGGGCGGTCAAACAAGTGGTCCATCACTGTGCAGATAGTCATATGAATGCCTATATACGTTTCAAATTAGCCCTAACGGAAGATCGCCCGACGATCCGGCCTTATTTCGAAGATCGATGGGCACTTTTGAAGGATTATCAAGAGGAAGATCTTCAATCTTCGCTAGACATACTCCGAGGGCTCCATGCTAGATGGAGTCGTTTTCTAGAAGGGCTTTCCAAAGAACAACTCTCCAAGGAATTTATCCATCCGGAGCATGGCAAAACATTTAATCTGGCTGAAAATATCGGAAACTACGCCTGGCATTGCCGCCATCATTTGGCACATATAGAGCATGGGCTCAACTCAGGTGGTATCTACTTGTAATTCCTCCCCAGTCCTCAGTTCGGGTTTGAAAAGGGATCCCTCTTTGATTCAGTTGCGTATAAACTAACGTTATTGGATTTCATTTCGGACGTCGGCGAGGGGACAACTATCATAGTACACTACTCCATTCTCTTGATAAATGATGGGGCTATGTGCGGGATGAACTAAAGCTCCATCCACCCAAGCGGCTCCTTTGATGCGCAGACATAAATGTTTATCGGAATCTACTGTGGCGACATATCTTACCCAATACCCATACACGTCTACCGCTTGTTTTAATGGGATGAGTTGCGTCCCGGTAGCATCCCCGCCAAGAGAATAGTCGTTATAAATCAAGGGTTTTTTATCCGATTTAGGGTCCAGATAAACCCAAATGGACATTTCATAAAACTGACTATCCTTAGGGATATCTACACAGAAGATGGTGGTGTCCTTGACCCATTTTGCCCCTTCCCCATTGAAAGCTACAGGGGCATCCTTATTTTTCTCGAAATTATCCCAATAAGTGAACCCCGGAGCCTGTTCGAACAGAATAGTATCCGCTGGCACTTCACCGTACTTTTCAGTTAGTTGTGATCGGTTGGACCGCAATCGATTCACCGGAAGTTCCAGCACTTGGAATTCATTATTATGGCCCAGCAATTGAGCTTTAGAAAGCAGCGATTTTTCATTGGGACGCAGTAGATCCGGATCTGCAATTAAAAGTATGGGGCGTTCATCCATGTGTTTTAATCGCTCTTTTTCCAGGGGAAGGTCTCCAAGCAAGCCCATCAAATCCAGTGATTGGCGCAGAGAAGTCCGAGACATCATAATATCCATGATGGGGATCCCTGTTTGATGAGAACACCTTGCCGCCTCTTTAAAATCCCATAATCCGGCCTCTAAGGTTATCCATTCCGGTCCTAATATCACATAGGGCAATAATAATATGGCTTGAAAATCTTGCGGTTTCTTATCGGCTTTCTGCAAAATATCTAGATAGGTATGGTCCCTGTCCGTCAAAATTCGATTCGGTTTAAAAATAGCGTGAACTGCATGATTGGTATGTAGTCCGGCTTCATGCTGCCAGACGACTGCGGTCCCTAACAGCGCTAGGAAGGCATAGTTATACTTTCCCTTTTCATACCATTTTATAAAATAAACATATAACCAGTAAACTCCAAAAATTAAGAAGGTATAATAAAACACCCATCCAAAACGGCCCAAGCTCCTAAATTGGCCCAAGGGGCCTAAATGTTGCAATATACCCAAGACATCGATCCAATGAAAGAAATGAGCACTGTAAAGCAACGCCACAACACCGGATAATAAGGTGGCATAAAGATGTGGTTTAGCTTCGAGTAAATGGATCAGAGCCTTAGGTTTAGTAATTCTTTTAAGAGTACTTACAATAAGCACAAGCAACAAACAAAATCCAAAGCATCCAACATAATTCCATCCTTCCCACTGTTGGTTGCCAATGTGGAGTGCATCATGGAGGGGGCCCAAATGCGGCCAAAAGACACTTTCAAAAGAAGATTTATACACCCCAGCTCCATAGGGTTGATTCGGGCGATCCAACACGTTGTCTGACCCATAAATCCAGGTCACTATACCCATTGTAATGACACCTACAATAGCTAAGGTAAATAACACTTCCTTGGTAGGCCGTCTCTTTGGACTAAGAAACCAGAAAATTGTCACAAAGCTTCCGATCAACAACAAATTAATCGCCATGAGATATAGATGGGTCATCCCGGCAAACAAGTACAATACACCTAGGGCGATCATTGACAATAGGGGCTTGTCCCTGTCAAAGATTCGCCATAAATAGTATAAGATCGCCGGGATATAAAAACCATAGGAAAGCGCATAGTGTGCCCCCAAGCGTTCTAATTGGGGAGACAAAAAGGTAATGAGTAAGGTAAAAACCAAGGCAAATCCTCCTGTTATGCCCATTCGCTTTAGCAAAAGAAGGATAAACCATCCCGTCAGGTATATTGAAAAAATCATCCAGATATTGAGAAAGCCGATGATATGATTATCCATCGAAATAATATGATTATTTATCGCTTTCAGCAAAAAAGAAAGGATAGGTTGGTTGTCTGTAAATACAACATGTTCGCCATACGGGTAATTCATCCCCGAAAAGTGATTACCAGAATCATTTCGGACATAATGAGTAACGACAAAATAGTTTTTGAGGCCATCTCCCGAATCTGAGAAAAGGTAATGTTCCGGATCAGCAAACACGGGTCTAAAAATCAGAAATAAGACGAACCCCATGATGAAGATATAAAGTAAGTCTGTCCTTTTATCAAAAAAATTTGTTGACATCAGAGTGATTTTGATTAAGACAACAAATATACACTAAGTTTTAATCATTGGGCTTCCGAGTTAAAGCAGAGAATTGAACGAGGGGCATTACCTTAAGTAGCGGTAGCTAAGAAATACAAACGCCATTAAGACGAAGATAGAAAATCTAAAAACATCAGGGATCCGATGGCTTTACTCTTAACTTACCGGTGAACCTATGATCCTAGAAAAAGTTTGTATCTTTACACAGCTAATTCCCATCATGATAAATATCAGTTCAATATACAAAGCTCATTTGACCATAAAAACCATCAGAATCTATGCGTCGTAAAATATTCATTCTCTTCCTACTTCATCTTTTACTTCAAGTTCATTGCCTCCCTGCTCAAAATCAGACCATCGTCTTACGACATGCTAAGATTCATCGAGGAGATGGATCCAAGATGGAGGAGGGCATCATCGCTTTCAAAGGGGGCAAAATCGTCTATGTCGGACCTTCGACCGATTGGAATACAGCAAAAGATGCCCGATGGTATGATCTCCAGGGCCAACATGTCTACCCCGGACTCATCGCTCCAAGCACGACATTGGGGTTGCGAGAATTTGAACAAGTCAGAGCCAGCAATGACTTTAAGGAATTAGGGGAAAACAATGCCAATATTCGCTCCATTATCGCCTACAACACCGAGTCGGATGTCATTCCGACTTTGCGGTCTAATGGAATCATCTATGCTCAAATCACTCCTCAAGGCGGGTGGATCTCCGGACGTTCGAGCATAGTAAAATTAACCGGGCACAACTGGGAAGATGCAGTTGTTCTCGATGACCATGGCTTACACGTCCACTGGCCTACTGATCAAATTCGACAGGGTTGGTGGGGCGCTCCCTTACCGGACAAACCCAACAAACATTATCAAGAGCAAAGAGATAAGATTATAAAATATTTTCAGGAGGCGAATGCCTGGTGCAAGAACGCCATAGGAGTAAATATCAAACTCCAAGCACTCTGCCAACTCAAGCAAAATAATGGCCTCCTCTTCATCCATGCCAACCGACCTTTTGAAATCAAAGATGCAGTCACTTCTTTAGCCTATCTCCAACTCCCAATGGTCATCGTAGGAGGTAAAGAAGCATGGAGAATAAGTGATTTCCTCAAAAAAAATAATGTCTCTGTCATCTATATCCAGCCCCAATCTCTACCTGAAAGACTAGATGACCCGGTTCATAGGTCTTATAACATTCCCCGATTGCTCGACAGTGCAGGTGTACGTTACTGTATTGGAGTAAAAGGGTTTTGGCAAGTGCGCAATCTGCCCTTTCAGGCGGGCCAAGCAGTGGCAAGTGGCTTGCCAAAAGAAAAAGCTATACAGGCCATCACCGGTTCTACCGCTGCGATACTGGGGATGGGCGACAAAACGGGAATGTTAAAACCCGGATTATCTGCTGACCTCATCGTATCCAAGGGGGATTTGTTAGATATGAAAAGTTCTACTATTACCCGAGCGTATTTACAAGGAGAGCCGGTTGATTTAACGGACAAACAGCAAGCGCTATATCATGAATACATGAAGCGTTATCAACTCAAATAAAGTCGTAAAATGTGCGAATTTCGCTGTCTGAATATCGATTAGTTTACCTAGAACAGGGAAGCAAATATTTGAAAACTACGTGCTATTTTCTAATACTTACCGATAATTTTTCTTCCAAGCTTTGGATTACTTTGTTCATAATCTTTTCAATATCTTTATCTCTTAATGTCCGCTGTGTATCCTGAAAGATCATCTTGATAGCGTAAGAGATTTTGCCTTCCCCTAAATGCTCCTTGCTCTCATAAATATCAAAAACGGTCATAGACGTCAGTAATTTACCTGCAGCTTTTCTAATGGTTTTTTGAAGATCTACATATCGAGTCCCTTTATCCATGACAACGGCAAGGTCTCTTCGGACGGTTGGGGTCTTGGGTATCTCTTTGAAAATCACTTTAACTTTTTCACTTGCTTTAAGGATATTCTCCCAATGGAGCAGTGCGCCGAAAACGGGTTGTTTGATATGATGAGCGGAGATAAATTTCTTGGAAACACATCCTACTTCAGCCAAGAGTTGTTTACCTCTAAAATACTTCATCCCATAATCCCATCTTAAATGTTCCATCTCTTCCTCTTGAAAGGAGTCAATACCCAATCTCTTGAGTAATGCCCGAGTTATGGATTGGACATCATAATAATCGGAATGCCGGTCGCCTTTAGTCTTCCAATGTTCCGGGCGGTACTCACCGGTCACCAATATACAAAGCAAGTCTTCTTCTTCAACAGTTGATGCATCCAGTCTTCGATAAACTCTACCCCATTCAAACAATTTGAGGTCCCTTTGTTGTCGTTTGAGGTTGTGAGCTACAGACTCTAGACCGGAGAGTATCAAATCCGGTCTCATAGTATCCAGGTTCGTATTGGAAGTATTGTGGATAAGTACGAGATTCTCAGCTTTGACGTTCAAGGTATCCATCGCCGTTTGGGAAGACATAAGAGACAAGCCCATCATTTCAAGGTATCCCTGGCCGGTCAAGATATCCCCCATTTTTCTCTTGGCAGATAGTGCTTTATCAGAATCCTTAAAAGACAAAACATAAGAGAGGGTATCCGGTATCGGAACTTTATTATATCCATAAATCCTCAGTATTTCCTCTATCAAATCTACTTCGCGGAGTACATCCGATTTATTAGTCGGCACTTCAACTATTACAGACTGGTCATCATTAGGAAGGATATTCATATCCATCGCACGGAGAATATCCTCTATTTCACTCGACTTAAGTTGAGCACCAATTAATCGGTTTACCATTTCATACCTTAGCAAAATCCTAGCGGGAGCAACAGGTTTCGGATAATTATCAAGAAAGCCATCTACTACTTCCGCATCGGCGTACATCTCCATCAAATAAGCTGCTCTTCGCAGGGCATCTAGCGTGATATTAGGATCTGCCCCCTTTTCGAAGCGCATGGCTGCGTCTGTGCGAAGCTGATGCTTAAAACTCGTCTTGCGAATAGACTTCGCATTAAAATGAGCAGATTCCAGAAAAATATGGGTAGTAGCCTCTGTCACACCTGTATCCAAGCCACCAAAGACACCGGCGATACACATCGGTGTTCCTTCTCCGTCACAGATCATGAGATCTTCATCAGAGAGCTTACGTTCGACCTCGTCAAGCGTAACAAAAGGCGTGTTATCGGGTTTTGTTTCTACAATAATTTTTCGACCTTTTATTTTATCCGCATCGAAAGCATGCAGCGGCTGACCGTACTCATGGAGGATGTAGTTTGTGATATCCACGATGTTATTAATCGGGCGAACACCGATGGCTTTCAATCTAAATTGCATCCAGTCCGGAGACGGTGCAACTTTGACATTTTTTAACAATAGTCCCGAATATCTGGGGCAACGTTGTAAATCTCTAATCTCTATTTGGAATTCAATATTATCTGCCGGTGGCAAATCTCCAATTGTTTCCGGGAGGGAGAGGGCTTCAACGGAAGGGGTGTTAACTTTCAAGAAGGCCCAAACATCTTTAGCGACACCGATATGACCGGTTGCATCTGAGCGATTTGGCGTCAAACCGACATCATAAACGGTATCTCTATCCAAGGAATAAAGTTCAGAGGCAGGGGTACCCGGGGTGGCCGTTCCATCCAATACCAAGATACCCTCATGTGAGGTCCCCAATCCAAGTTCATCTTCTGCACAGATCATCCCTTCAGAGGTTTCACCACGGATTTTTCCTTTCTTTATTTTCCAAGGAGTGCCAGACGCATCATAAAGTGTAGTTCCTATGGTCGCGACCAAGACGGACTGTCCTGCAGCAACATTGGGAGCACCGCATACGATTTGGAGCGGGGACTCCCCACCGACATCTACCGTAGTGAGACTTAGTCTATCCGCATTGGGGTGCTGTTCGCAGGTAAGGACCTTCCCCACCTTTACCCCTTCGAGGCTTCCTCTAATCTTTTCAACGCATTCCATTCCTTCGACTTCGAGACCGATATCGGTGAGTATTTCTCCAAGTTTGCTATCTTCTATAGATACGCCCATCAAATAGTCCTCCAACCAATTCTTTGAAACCTTCATTTAGATCTGATTTTATACCAATTATTCTAGTCACCCGTTGAAAAAGGGATGATTTTCCAAACATCCCGCAAAGATACATCTTCCTGCTTATTGTCAGGTATGAAATGGTTACAACAAAAGAAATGTAAAAACCAAGTCGATGGTGTAGCCCCTCCGTCAATAATGACGCTCATTGAAGGACCAATCCCCTTATTCAATATTTTTACGCAAAATAAGTACTCCATTATCAGACAAAGCACTACCTTTGCGTGACTTTTCAAAAGCGAGCGCGGGTGTGGCGGAATTGGTAGACGCGCTAGACTTAGGATCTAGTGCCGCAAGGCGTGGGGGTTCAAGTCCCTCCACCCGCACTTTTTAACAATAACAGTTGCTGTAAAAGGGGCTGTTATTTTTGTTTAGAGGGTAATTATTGCCCATTATTTTACCATTTCATACCATATCAATATCGATAAAAGCTGCAACCATGAACATAGAGAAGAAAGATACCAGGGCAAATGAAGCGACCCTCTTCATACAAGTGAACGTAGAAGATTACCTTGAGGAACTCAACAAAAAACTCAGAGAAAAACGTCAGCAAGCGGATGTGCGAGGCTTTCGAAAGGGGAAAGCCCCTATGAGTCTAATCAAACGCATGATTGGGAATGACCTCCTTTTCAGAATTGTCTATGATAAAGCACTGGAAGCCTTTAACACCTATATAGAAGAAGGGGACCTCAATATTATAGGACAAGCCCTCCCCTCTGAGGAGCAGGAAGAAATGGAATGGGACATCCATCATCCCTCGGATTATACCTTTGCCTTCGACATTGGAATGGTTCCACCTTTCGAGCTCAAAGGACTTAGCAAAGAGGATGCCTACACTTATTACGATATTGAGATTGATAAGGAGAAAATAGAAAGAGATATTGAGGCGCATCTTTTAGCTGCAGGTACTTGGGAAAAGACAGAAGAACCTATCGGGGAAAATATGTCTGTAGTGATCGAAGCGACTGAATCCTCTCCATCAGAAGGAAAAGAAGCCTGGGAAACTGCTTTTGAAGTGAATACATTGGAAATCACCGAGGAGTTTTTCGCCCTCTTAAAGGGTAAGCAGGTAGGCGACAAAATAGTACCTTTCAATATTCAAGAGGTCGTGAAGGGGGCTACTCCCGAGATGGTAAAAAAGCAGTTACTCAATCTTGACCAAGAGGATGAGGAAAATGAAAATATCGAAATATCAGACACTTTCAGTGGTGTCATTAAAGAAGTTAACAAAAAAATCCCAACGACCGAAGACTACGCTTTTTATCAACAAGTATTTGGTGAGGGAACAGAGGTAAAGGGTCATGAAAGTGCCATTGAGGCTATTAAAACCCACAGAAAGAAAAAAGCTCAAGAGCTTGCCGATGACTTCTTTATAAGCCAAGTAATGGAAAATATCTTTGAACAAACCCATATTGATCTTCCCGAACCATTTTTGATGAGGTGGATACCTTTAGCTTTCGAAGGAGAAGAGGAAGAGCCTTCCCTTGTAGCTTACAAAACAGCAATGGTCAGATCAATAATTGAAAGTGAGATTATTCGAAAATACAAAGCTGAAATCACGGAGCAAGATGTCTATGATGAATTAGCAAACGCCCTCTACTCACAATATCCGATGCTCAGACAGTCCCCACAATATTTGAATTATTTCTTAGAGCCCATGCTAAAAGATTCTAAGGAGGTGGAGATGGCTCAAAAAAGGGCCATGATAAAAAATTCACTCCTTTTAGCGAAAGACTCCTTAATCTCAGAAACGAAGGAAATAAAGGAAGAGGACTTCTATAATCTGGTTAGCGAAGCAAACAAAAAAGTCCTTTACCAAGAAGAAGAGTAATTTGAACTCTCATTTATCTTGAGACTTTATATCGGATATTGTCTTTCTATTTTTCCTCTCTGAAATAGAAAGACAAGAGGCTCTTTTTTTAATCTGCAATTATTAAGTTTCACTTCGGATATGAACCTAAATTGTATTTATAGGTTATACTCTACATATTAATTGAATCTAACGAAATACCAAATCAAAATGCAGGATAAAAAAGAGTTTTTAAAATATGCGACCAAGCACATGGGATTGTCCGGAATGCATCTGGAAAAATATATCGCCAAGACCTACCCAAATATTGTGGGATTCACTCCACAGGTCATAGAAGAGCGACAAATGAACGTGGTAGGAATGGATGTATTCAGTAGACTGATGATGGACCGGATTATTTTTATGGGCGTACCGGTGAATGATTATGTCGCCAATGTTATTCAGGCACAGTTGCTCTTTTTACAATCTACAGACCCCAAACGGGATGTGAGCATGTACATCAATAGCCCTGGGGGAAGCGTCATTGATGGAATGGGCATTTACGATACGATGCACTACATCAGTCCTGATGTAAACACGATTTGTACCGGACTAGCTGCGTCGATGGGCGCCGTACTTTTAGCTGCAGGAACCAAAGGTAAAAGATCTGCTCTCCCTCATGCTAAGGTTATGATCCATCAACCCTCCGGTGGTATGCAGGGACAGTTCAAAGATATGGAGATCTCCTACAACCTCATCAAACACCTCAAAGATGAGCTCTATCAGATTTTGGCGAATCACACAGGACAGGACCTAAACAAGATAGAAGAAGACTGTGATAGAGATAACTGGATGAGTGCAGAGGAGGCGAAGGAGTATGGATTGATCGATGAAGTGCTGGGCAGGTAACATAAAGTAGTTATCTTTCTTCAGAGTTCATTGCTATTGACACAATACCTTATATGAAACGAACATGAATTTTATTAATTATAAATTCACACAAAAATAATTAAAAAAATTCATGTGAGAGCGAAGCGGTTCTATATGTGCAGGAAATTTGTAATATATTTAATTTCAATTTATTATAATTTTTCTGCACATATGAAACGAACATGAATTTTATTAATCATAAATTATGATTTGGGGTTAAATCAGATATATGTGAGACGATTATTCTTGAATTTCAAGAGAGTAAAGAACCTGGATAAGGAGATAATTCAGTTAAAATTATTATAGAATTCATAAAAACAATTACTGCTTTCAGGTGTATTTATTGTTAGAGTTTGTCGCCATTGAAAAGTTTATTCAGATGGAGAGAGCCCCCTCTTTTTAATAGAAGATTTTAAGCTTTTGGCAGGTAAATTAAGAAACTTTTATAGTCTATAAAATTAAACCAAAAGGATTATGTTTGATGATGATTTTTATTGTTCGTTTTGTGGACGGGAAAAAGAAGATACAGACATGCTCATCGCAGGCATTGATGCGCACATATGCGAAATGTGTATAGAGCATGCCTACAATATTGTCCAAGAAGAAAGCACCAACAAAAAAGAGGCACAAGGTCCCATTTCTACCAAAATTTCAAATGTTACCCCTAAAGATATCCATGCCTTTCTAGACCAATATGTCATCGGGCAGGAAGATGCCAAAAAATATCTTTCGGTAGCTGTATACAACCATTATAAGCGCATAAAATCATCTGATAATCAAGATATTGAAATTGCAAAATCCAACATAGTATTAGTGGGTAACACAGGTACAGGAAAGACCCTTTTGGCAAAGACGATAGCTCGGTTCTTAGAAGTTCCCTTTGCGATCGTAGATGCCACAGTATTCACGGAGGCAGGATATGTCGGCGAAGATGTAGAGAGCATGCTCACTCGTCTGTTACAGGATTGTGATTACGATGTAAATGCTGCAGAGCGGGGCATTGTCTATATTGACGAAATTGATAAGATCGCCAGAAAAACAGACAATCCCTCCATTACAAGAGATGTCTCCGGGGAAGGGGTACAACAGGCGCTTTTGAAAATTCTTGAGGGAAATCTCGTTCGTGTACCTCCTCAAGGTGGGAGGAAACACCCCGAACAGAAAATGGTTGAAATCAATACAGAAAACATTCTATTTATCTGTGGAGGGGCTTTCGACGGAGTGGAAAAGCACATCGCAAGACGTCTAAATACTCAAGTAATCGGATTCAATAACGACGAGGCGATAAAAATAGACAAAGACCACCTCTTACAATACATCAGCCATCGGGATCTCAAAAATTTCGGTTTAATCCCTGAATTATTGGGTAGACTTCCCGTCCTGACTTACCTCCGTCCTCTAGATGAATCCGCGATGATCAGGATCCTCACAGAGCCCAAAAATGCACTTGTCAAACAATACCAATATTTATTTGAATTGGAAGGGGTCGAACTTATCATTCCGGATGACACCCTGCATTTCATAGCTAAAAAATCAATGGAATACAACTTAGGAGCAAGGGGGCTTAGGTCTATCTGCGAGGCCATAATGACGGATGCCATGTATGAAGTCCCCTCAGATCCGGACAAAAAGTCTGAATTGACCATCACCTTGGAATATGCCAAGGATAAGTTGGAAAAGAGTCATCTCAAGTCACTATTGGCAGCCTAAAGGTAGATTAAGGGGCCGTATACTCTTGCGCTTCTTTAAAGATTGGATTTGAACGATTTCATACCAAGATTTGATGTAGGAATCGAAGGTAAAGTGTATTTTTGCGCCTTGTATCAATTACTCCAAAGAGGGTGTTAGGGAAGTGCCGCAAAAATACATACTGTATGACGACCGAAAACCTTCCCGGATAAGACGCTCACCATATACAAATCAAGCATATGCAGATAAAAAGGCAAACCGTAAAGTCTATCCTAGAGGATGACCGGACTGAATACACGACCACGGTCAAGGGATGGGTTCGTACTTTTCGCAATAATCAGTTTATAGCGCTTAATGACGGCTCCACTGTACAACCCTTGCAAGTCGTAGTGGATGCCACCAAGTTTGGAGAAAATACACTTAAAAAGATCACGCCCGGCGCAGCTATTGGAGCCACCGGTCAAATTGTTCCTTCTGCAGGGAGGGGCCAACGGGTAGAGCTTATCGCCGAGCATTTAACTATCTATGGAGCGTCCGACCCTTCGACATATCCCTTACAACCTAAGCGACACAGCCTGGAGTTTTTGCGAAGCATTGCTCACCTAAGGATAAAGACCAACACCTTTGGTTGTGTTTTTCGTCTAAGGCATGCGATTGCATTTGGGATTCATAAGTTTTTTAATGAGAGAGGGTTCTTTTATATGCATACTCCGATCATTACGGGTTCGGATGCGGAGGGCGCCGGAGAGATGTTTCGAGTATCTACCCTTTCCCCTTCCTCCCCACCTAAGACAGCATCCGGTGAGATAGATTGGTCCAAAGATTTTTTCGGGAAACAAACCAATTTAACGGTATCCGGGCAACTTGAAGCAGAGTTAGGGGCCATGGGACTGGATAGAGTGTATACCTTTGGTCCTACTTTTCGTGCAGAAAACAGCAATACAACCCGGCATTTAGCTGAGTTTTGGATGATAGAGCCTGAAATAGCTTTTGCTGACATACAGGATGATATGGATCTCGCGGAAGACTTACTCAAGTTTATCCTACGATATGTATTGGACAATAACAAGGAGGATTTGATGTTTTTACAAAATCGGTTGATCCAAGCTGAAAAGTCACTTCCTCAACATCAGCGTTCCGAGATGGAACTCATAGAGAAGTTGGAGTTTGTTTTAGCAGAGCCTTTTGAGCGCATTACCTATACGGAGGCCTTCAATATATTGCGTAATTCAAAGCCTAATAAAAAGAAAAAATTCAAATATGTCCTCGACCAGTGGGGAGCTGACCTCCAATCTGAACACGAACGCTATCTAGTAGAGAAGCATTTTAAAAGACCTGTAATAATCACAGATTACCCTGCGTCCATCAAAGCCTTTTATATGTATTTGAACGATGACGGGAAGACCGTACGAGGCATGGATATCCTCTTCCCTCAACTCGGTGAAATCGTAGGAGGCTCTGAGAGAGAAACCAGGATGGACGTGCTCCTCAAGAGGATGGAGGAGTACAATATTCCACCTGAAGAATTACATTGGTATCTCGATATCCGGAAGTATGGTTCTTGTCCTCATGCAGGATTTGGACTTGGCTTTGAGCGTCTCGTCCAATTTATTACCGGAATGAGCAATATCCGAGACGTTATTCCCTTTCCACGTTATCCGGGTTATGCAGAGTTTTAAGTTGTATGAAATGGTGAGATTCAAGGTAATCAATAACCTCGAACCGATCGATGGCATACAATGGAGCAAATTGGATCCGATAAATAAAATAAACTGGAGGCATGAACGTTTGTTGTGCGGATGTTTTAGCATCTTTGCAACCTTATTCAGAGAAATATGAGTGGCTTAAGTCTTAGTTTTCCGTATTGGTTTTTAGGGGTCAGCTTGATCGGAGGGGCACTCTATGCCTTACAATTGTACTATAAGACAAGAGATTTTGAAGGTAAGGCCAAGTGGATTAAACCGCTGCTAGGAGGTCTTCGATTCTTTTCAATTGCCACTTTAATTTTTCTACTGTTGAATCCGATAATACGAAGTTTAAGCAAGCGAGTTAAACGCCCCATCGTACTATTGGCAATGGATAATTCAAGCTCGGTCAAAGGAGGATTTCACAATGCAAAGGACAGCCTTCACTTTGTTCAGTCTATTGATAATCTCATTCATCAGATTGAAAAAGATTACCAAGTAGAGCCCCTCCTATTTGGAGAAACGGTCAGAGCAGGAGACACTTTGGATTTTAAAGACAAAGAGACCGATATTTCACAAGTATTGGAAACGGCTTACCGCACCTACCGCAATGAAAATATAGGGGCTATCCTTCTTGCAACAGATGGCAATTACAACAAGGGCTCGCACCCGCTTTACACCAACCCTCAACTACAAGC
>Ga0256841_1000901_pt1 | contig 27847 bp, 24 predicted proteins | sample 356308metaG_FD_185971 | JGI IMG/M metagenome (GOLD analysis project Ga0256841, IMG submission 185971) | Hydrothermal vent microbial communities from Mid Atlantic Ridge, Atlantic Ocean - 356-308 | ecosystem: Environmental > Aquatic > Marine > Hydrothermal vents | place: Atlantic Ocean: Mid...
GGGCGCGCGAGATCGCGGGGTGACAGATCGCGCAGCGCGTCGATCGCCAGGGCCAGGAAGCCTTTCATGTCCGCGGTGCCGAGTCCGTAGAGCCGGCCTTGACGCTCGGTGAGTGTGAACGGATCCGAGTGCCACAGCCCCTCGTCCCAGGGAACCGTATCGGTGTGTCCGGCCAGGACCAGTCCGTCGTCTCCGGCGCCCAGTCGGGCGATCAGATTGGCCTTGGCGGGGGTTCCGGGCAAGGGGACGACTTCCACCGCCCAGCCCAGGGATTCCATCCAGTCGGCGAGGCGTTCCACCACGGGCAGGTTACTCATATCCAACGCGGGGTCGGCGCTGCTGACGGAGGGAATGCGCACCAGATCGCGAAGGAGTTCCAGCGTGCTGGGCAGAGTCACGGTTGCGCTGTATCAGTGCCGGCGATGTCCTGCGGCGTAGAATATACTTCCTTGTGTGTGGTGGTGTTGCGTTCTGAAGAGGGCTTCGGGGCCGGGTTCCAGCGACGCGTGGATCGAAAGCTTGTGATGGAGTGGGCTACAGGGTGGTTGCCGTCGTGGATGCAGTGGGCCCTGGGGCTTTCGGCCCTGGTCTTGCTCGCGGCGGCCGTGCGCTTCGCTCCCTGGCGTCGTCTACGGGACACCCAACAGCTTCACGTGTTTCTGGGATCGTGCGTCGTGGCGCTCGTCTTGTGGAACCTGCGGGCCGGTGTGATGCCGGGGCTGGATTTCCACGTCCTCGGGGTCACCGCGCTCACCCTCATGTTCGGACCGGCATTGACGCTGGTCGCGGTTTCGGTGGTGCTGGCGGGCACGGTCCTCAACGGGGCCATGTCCTGGGAGTCGATGGGGGTGGGATTTTGGGCATTGGGGGTGGTGCCGGTCGTGAGTACCGCCGTGCTGTTGCGGCTGGCCCAGCGCCTGCTGCCCGCCAACTATTTCATCTATGTGTTCGTGAACGCCTTTTTCGCCGCTGGCGTCGGTTCGATGCTGGCCAACCTCACCCTGGCGGGGATCCTCCTGTCCGGTGGGGTGTACGATTTGGCGCAGCTCAGTTATCTGTTCCTGCCCTACATCCCGATGATGTTCTTCGGCGAGGCATTCCTCAACGGGATCCTGCTGGCCATCTTCGTGGCCTATCGGCCGGGCTGGGTGGGTTCCTTCGACGACGCCTTCTATCTGTATGGAAAATCGCGCAATGCCCCGCCCTGAGCTGGATCTTCAACGGCGCCGGCGGACGCGCCGGTCGGTCACCACCAGATCCATCGGCTGGTCGTGGGGTTCGGCGGGGACGCGGTCGATGATCTGGGTTTCGTAGCACAACCCCGCGCGGGTGCAGTCCGGCCGAAGCTCGCCGAGCAGCCGGTCGTAGAAGCCCTGGCCGCTTCCGAGCCGCCCTCCGCGCGGGTCGAAGGCCACTCCCGGCACCACCACGAAATCGACGCGCTGGGGCGGGGGCTCGCGGCCGGAATCCCCGCGCAGGGTCGGCGGGGGCTCCAGGATGCCGAAGGCCCCCGGGCGCAGTTCCTCCAAGGCATCGATCCGCCAGATGCGCAGGTTTAGCCCGTCCACGTAAGGTACGAGCACGGTGCGCCCGCGCGCGAGTTCCTGCCGGATCGCATCGTGCGTGGGCAGCTCGTCGCCGTGGCTCACGTACCACAGTACCCTTCGGGCGCGTCGGTATTCGGGCAACGCCATGAGCCGTGCGCAGGCCCGGGCACCGGCGGCGGCCGCGTGCCGTGCGGCGGCGCGGCGGGCCTGACGGCCACGCCGCCGGGCGACGTCCTTGGCCGTGTCAGTCGTCAAAGGCGTCGGTGACGGCGCCTCGTGAGGCCGAGGTCACCAGGCGGGCGTATTTGGCGAGCACGCCACGGCGGTAGCGGGGGGGTGGTGGCGTCCAGCCGGCTCGGCGCCGTTCGAGTTCCGCCTCGTCCACGTGCAGGGTGATCTCACGGGTCTCGGCATCAATGGTGATTTCGTCGCCGTCCTCGACCAGGGCCAGTGGACCGCCGGTGGCCGCCTCGGGGGTGATATGGCCGACCACGAAACCGTGGCTGCCTCCGGAGAAGCGTCCGTCGGTGATCAACGCCACGTCCCGACCCAGTCCCCGCCCCATGACCGCCGAGGTGGGGGCCAGCATTTCGCGCATGCCGGGGCCGCCCTTGGGACCTTCGTAGCGGATCACGATGACATGGCCCTTGCGGATCTTCCCATCCAGGATCGCGCGCAACGCCTCCTCTTCGGAAGCGAACACCCGGGCCTGGCCGGTGAAGCGCAGCCCCTCCTTGCCGGTCAGCTTGGCCACGGCGCCCTCGGGGGCGAGGTTGCCGTACAGTACCACCAAGTGGCTGTCCTTCTTGATGGGCTGGTCGAGTGGGCGGATGATCTCCTGGCCTTCGGGATAAGGCGCCACGTCGGCCAGGTTCTCGGCCAGTGTGCGACCGGTCACGGTCATGCAGTCGCCATGCAACAGTCCGGCGTCGAGCAATCGCTTCATGAGCGGCAGGATGCCCCCGATCTCCACCAGCTCGGCCATCATGTGCCGCCCGCTGGGCCGCAGGTCGGCCAGCACCGGAACGCGGCGCCCCACCTCCACGAAGTCGTCCAGGCCGAGCGCCACGTCCGCCGCATGGGCCATGGCCAGCAGATGGAGCACGGCGTTGGTGGATCCGCCCAGGGCGATGACCACGGTGATGGCGTTGAGGAACGCCTCGCGCGTCATGATGTCCCGGGGGCGCAGGCCGCTTTCCAACATGCGCACCACGGCCCGCCCGGCCTCCTCGCAATCCCGCGCCTTTTCCGGTGAGATGGCCGCCTGGGCGGAGCTACCGGGCAGGCTCATGCCCAGGGCCTCGATGGCCGAGGCCATGGTGTTGGCCGTGTACATGCCCCCGCAGGCGCCGGCGCCGGGAATGGCTCCCTTTTCGATGGCCCGCAACTCCTCGGTCGGGATCTCGCCCTTGGCGTGCCGGCCGACGGCTTCGAACACGGAGACGATGTCGATCTTCCGGTCGTCGTGGCAACCGGGCAGGATGGTGCCTCCATAGACGAACACGGCCGGACGGTTGAGTCGCGCGATGGCGATCATGCAGCCGGGCATGTTCTTGTCACAACCACCGATGGCCACCAGTCCGTCGAACCCTTCGCAGCCGGCCACCGTTTCGATGGAGTCGGCGATGACCTCCCGGGAGACCAGGGAATATTTCATGCCCTCGGTGCCCATGGAAATCCCATCGGAGATGGTGATCGTGTTGAAGATCACCCCCTTGGCGCCAGCCCGGTCGGCACCGGCCTCGGCATGACGGGCGAGCTGGTCGATGTGCATGTTGCACGGGGTCACCATCGACCAGGTGGAGGCGATGCCGATCTGGGGGCGTCGGAAGTCCTCGTCCTCGAACCCCACGGCGCGCAACATGGCCCGACTGGGTGCCCGCTCGACACCGTCGACCACGATGGAAGACCAGGGGCGTTTGGGGTTTCGGGAGGTCAAGTCTGAATCGGCCATGAGGAAATACCGTCGCAATGAGGAAAGAGAAAACGTCATCGAAGGACCGGCACGGACTCATTCCGGCCGGTCCATGGATGCCACGCCCCGTTTCAGCGAGGCGGCGAAGTGCCCGGTGGGTCCGGTCGCGCGGGTGACGCCCGAGGGGCGGGCCGTCCCCACAAGCCCCGCCGCTGGGACCGCGCCTCGCGCTCGGCCTGTTCATAACGACGGCGCAGTGGTGGGTCCAGACGGTCGGCTTGTTCGGGGTCGATCCGAGCGAGCCCGGCGAGCAGCAGATCCAGTGCCACGTCGCGGTCGGCCACACGCACCACCCCGTAGCGCACGGGGCCGGCGGGCCGCCCATTCCAGGCGATCACGGCGAACCGCCCGGCGACCCTCCGGAGCAGCAGGTCCACGGCGGCCTTGCCGAATGGTTCTCCAAGGGCGGGTAGCCTGATGCCGGCCAGGGCGACCGTGTATTGGGCGCCGCCTCGATCCGCGATCACGAGGCGGCCATTTCCGTCCACCCGCAGTACACGCCCGGTGAGCACCGCCGCCCCCACGCCCGAGCAGAGCACTGCGATCAGGCAGGCAAAGAGCGTCGTGGTGCTTGCGCTGCGCCGCAGGCGGATCACGGGCAGGGATAGGCCTCCTGTATCGATGCGTACACCAGCGTGAGGGCCGGGCGATACCATTTGTTGCGGTGCGCCTTGAGATAGCGGGTCACCGTGTCGGCCAGGTCGGCGGCCTTCGTGCCGTTGGGCACGCAAACCTTGTAGTCGTAGACGTCCGTGACGCCCTGGATATAGCCGATGTACTTGCCGGCGAGCTCCGCATCGGCGCTCTTGTCACCGTCGCGGAACTTCTCGTACTCCGCCATCAGGCCACCCAGCACGGTGCCATCGACGTAGTAGCGCGCGCCGGCGGGTGCCGCGCCTGACCCGAAGACCAAGGCGACGACCAGTGTGCTCAGGATACGAACTCTGTACATCATTTTCTGCTGCGTTCCGAGTGGGGATCCTTGGGCCGGTGGCCCGAGCCCGAGTAGGCGTCCGCGGATCTGGCCCGTCGGCAGGTCCGCAGCCAGCGGGTGCCGGGGCGTGCGCCGGTCCGGCGGATCCCGGGTGTCAGAGGCGAGGGGGCATTCTACCGCGAAATCCAGGCCCCGGGGACGAAGTGTGGCGCTTAGGCAAAGAGGTGCGCGGCCGAGTCCACCTCGGTGTGGTTTTTTTGCAAAAATCAGACGAAAGTGTATAAATTACGAGACACGGGACTGCTTTTACGCTACACTAAGTCTCAGTTTCGACATTCGGTCGAAGGTCCCCGCGGCGAGGGGAACGCTGGTCTGGTGGTCCGCAAGCGCATGGTGCCACGCCGTTGGTCGAAAGGAATGCCCGCGATATCAAAAGGATATGTAATATCCGGGGCGGGGCGAACCAGCGCTGACGTGGACACGGGCGCCAGAACCAGCCGATCCCAAGGGGAGATCGGTTCCATCCAATGAAAGTCTGTAGGGGGTAACTCTATGAATAAGATCCATCAGGGTACGGCGGCCCTGGGCCTGGCCGCTTCCATGCTGCTGGCCAGTGCCTCGGCGTTCGCTCACGAGGGCACTGACCGGTACTGGGGCGATTCCAACGGCAATATCTGGCGCGACAGCTGGGGCGAGTGCTGGCGTACCAGCCACTGGACCGCGCCCACGGAAGAGAACTACGTGGAAGGTTGCGATCCCGAGATGAAGAAGGCCGAGGCGCCGCCTCCGGCGCCCCAGCCGGTGATCCACGAGGTCACCATCAGTGCCAAGGCGCTGTTCGACTTCGACAAGGCCACCCTGCGCCCCGACGCCCAGGAGGTGATCCGGGATCTGGCGGCCAAGATCAAGGGCCTGAGCCAGGTGGACAAGATCGTCGTCCGCGGCCACACGGATAGCATCGGCACCGAGGCGTACAACATGAAGCTGTCCGAGCGGCGTGCCGAGGCGGTCAAGCAGGCGTTGATCGCCGAGGGGATCGATGGATCCATCATCGTCACCGAGGCTTATGGCGAGTCGCAGCCCGTGGCGAGCAACAAGACCCGCGAGGGCCGTCAGCAGAATCGCCGCGTGGAGATCGAAGTGATCGGTCTCGCCAAGGAGTGACGCCGAGCGCTCGATAGCTCGGAGGTCCAATAGCGGATCCAAGGGAAGCGGAAGGCCGGCGCTGAGCCGGCCTTTCTTTTTTCTCGTTCTCACCCGCCCATCTGAGCTGGAAACGCGCCCGGCCTGTGTGCCGGGGGCTCCCGGAGCCATGCGCCTGGGAGCTATCCTGCCGCGTCGGGTTCGAAACCTGGTTCCAGTTCGGCTCGACGCGCCAGGATCCAGGATTCCACCTCGGCGCTGATCTCCTCCGGGGTGCGCCCCGAGGTGGAAATGGGGGCGCCGATCACGACGCGGATCGTTCCCGGTCGCTTGATGAACTCCTTGCGCCGCCAGTACAGGCCCGCGTTGTGCGCCACCGGCACGACCGGCGCGCCGGTGCGCGCGGCCAAAATCGCGCCGCCCAGTTTGAATCGACGTCGGATGCCCGGTGCGACCCGCGTCCCCTCCGGAAACACGATGATCCACCGTCCCGCTTGCAGCCGGGCGCGACCCTGTTCCACGAGTTGTTCCACCGCCCGGCGTCCCGCCCCCCGGTCGATGGCGATGGGGTCGATGAGGGCGAGTCCCCACCCGAAGAACGGAATCCAGAGCAGTTCTCGTTTCAGGACCCAGGCCATGGGGGGGAAGTGGCGTTGCAGGGCCATGGTCTCCCAGGCCGACTGGTGATTGGACATCACGATGGCGGGCCGTTCGGGCAGCGGGGCCTCGAACCGGACCTGGTGGCGCAAGCGGCAGCTGCGTTCGCACCACCACACGACGAAGTCTCCCCAGGTGGTGAGCACCCGGTAACGCCGCGCGAAAGGGAGCAGGGCGGCCACGGGCACCACGACCAGGACATATCCGAGCAGACTGAGCACCAGGCCGGTGTAGAAGGCCAGCGCCCTGAGCACGAGCAGCCAGCGCGGGGGTGTCGCGCTCGTTCCGGAGGGCGGAGGGGTGCTGTGCATCGTGCTGGCCACGAAACGGTCGGGCGGTGGAGTGCTATGCGTCCGGTGTGGCGGCGAGAAGCGACTGCACGAAGGCGTGCAGGTCGTCGAACACCTGGGTGCCGGGCGGCAGGCCACCGTCGGCTTCGGTGCGCCGTCCCTTGCCGGTGCGCACCAGTACCGGTCGGGCGCCCACCCGCGCCGCGGCCTGCAGGTCCCGCAGCGAGTCGCCCACCGCGGGTACCCCCTCCAGGTTCACATTGAGCCGTCGTGCGATGTCCTGGAACAGGCCGGTGCGGGGTTTGCGGCAGGGGCAACGGTCGCCGGGACCGTGGGGGCAGAAAAACACCCCCTCCACGGTCCCCCCGAGCTGCGCCAGCAGGGCCTGCATCTTGTTCTGCATGGCGTGGAAGGTGTCCACGGTGTAATAGCCCCTGGCGATCCCCGACTGGTTGGTGGCCACCACCACACGCCAGCCGGCGGCGTTGAGCCGTGCGATGGCCTGGAGCGAGCCGGGCAGGGGCACCCATTCGTCCACGCTGCGGACGTAGGCGTCCGAGTCCGCATTGATCACCCCGTCGCGATCCAGGACCACCAGCTTCACGGCACGCCGCCCGGAAGCCGGGAGATGTCGGCCACCTGCAGAAACAGTTCGGCCAGCGCCGTCAACAGTGCCAGCCGGTTGCGCCGCACGGCCTCCTCTTCGGCCATGACCAATACCTCGTCGAAGAAGCGGTCCACGGCGGCGCGCAGCCCCGCCAGCCGTTCCAGACCTGCGGCGTATTCGCCCGCCGAGAACAAGGGCTCGACCTCGGCGCGTGCCGCTTGCAGCGCCTCCCACAACGCCCGCTCGGCGGGCTCGGAAAGCCGCGCCGGATCCACTTCGGTCCCGTGTTCGGCAGGCGGTGCCTTGCGCAGGATGTTACGGATGCGCTTGTTGGCCGCCGCCAGCGCGGTGGCCTCCACGAGCCTTCGGAAGGTCTCCACCGCTTGCAGCCGGCGGTCGAAGTCCAGGGGTCGCGTGGGCCGTCGGGCGGCCACGGCCTCGATGCTCTCCACGGGGATGCCCTGGTCGGCGTAATAGGCGCGCAGGCGCTCGAGGCAGTAGTCGAACACTTCTCCCACCACGGCGTGGGCGTCGAGCGCGGCCGGGAACCGTTCGGCGGCGGCTTCGAGCAGCGCTTCCAGGTCCAGGTCCAGCCGCCCTTCGATGAGGATGCGCAGCACGCCGAGGGCCGCGCGGCGCAGCCCGAAGGGATCCTTGAGCCCGCTGGGACGGATGCCCGCGGCGAAGATCCCCACCAGGGTGTCCAGGCGGTCGGCCAGGGCCAGCACCCGACCGGTGGCGTGGGCCGGCAACGGGGCCCGGCCGCCACGGGGCTGGTACTGCTCCTCGAGCGCCCAGGCCACCTCCTCGGGTTCGCCGTCGTGCAGCGCGTAATAGCGACCCATGACACCCTGCAGGGAGGGGAACTCGTAGACCATGTCGGTGAGCAGGTCGCACTTGGCCAGCTCGCCGGCGCGCCGGGCCAGGGTCGCATCCTCGTCCAGGGCGGCGGCGATGTGCGCGGCCAGCACCATGAGCCGATCCGATTTGTCGAGCAGCGTGCCGAGCTTTTCCTGGAAGATCACCTCCGCCAGCTTCGGGCGACGCGCGACGAGCGGGGTCTTGCGGTCCTGGTCCCAGAAGAATTGCGCGTCCTGGAAGCGGGGCCGGATGACCCGCTCGTTGCCCTCACGGACCCGTTCGGGCTCGCGGCTGTCGATGTTGGCCACGGCCACGAAGTGCGGCATGAGCTGGCCCTCGGCGTCCACCACGGGGAAATATTTCTGGTTGTCCTGCATGGTCGTGATCAGGACCTCCGGCGGGACTTCCAGAAAGCGTGTCTCGAAGTGGGCCGCCAGGGCCACGGGCCACTCCACCAGGGCGGTGACCTCATCGAGGAGGTCCGGGTCGATCAGCGCCCGGCCGCCCACTTCGGCGGCGCGGGCTTCCACTTGTTCCCGGATGCGGCGGGCCCGTTCGGAGCGGCTGGCGAGGACCCGGCCGGGGTCGCGGAGCCGGGATTCGTAGTCGGCCGGGGTCTCCAAGGCGATGGGTCCGGGGTGATGGAAGCGGTGGCCCCGGGTTTGCCGGCCGGCATGCACCCCCAGAACCCCGGCTTCCACGACCACCGTGCCGTACAGCATCACCAGCCAGTGCACGGGGCGGGCGAATTCCACGTCCCCCTCGCCCCAACGCATGCGCTTGGGGATGGGAAGACGGCCCAGGGACTCGTTGACGAGGCCGGGCAGGAGCTCCATGGCGGGCCTGCCGGGCCGCACGGCCCGATAGAGGAGCCGCTCGCCCTTGTCGGTTTGGATGCGCTCGAGATCCGTCACTTCCACGCCGCAGGACCGCGCAAAGCCCAGGGCCGCCTTGGTGGGCCGGCCGTCGGCGTCGAAGGCGGCTTGCACGGCCGGCCCCTTGCGCTCGACGGTGTGTTCGGGTTGACGCGCGGCCAGCTCGCGCACTCGCACCGCCAGGCGCCGGGGGGTGGCGAAGCTGTCCACCTCACCGTGGTGCAGCCCCGCCTGCGCCAGCCCCTCGACGAGGGCGTCGCGCAAGGCGCCCTCCAACCGCCCCAGGGCCTTGGGGGGGAGTTCCTCGGTGCCGATCTCCACCAGGAAGTCGCGTGGGGGCTCCAAGGCGCTCATGCGGCGGCCTCCTCGCGGAGCATGGGAAAGCCGAGCTTCTCGCGGCTCGCGTAGTAGGCCTCGGCGACCCGCCGGGCCAGGGTGCGGATCCGCAGGATGTAGCGCTGGCGCTCGGTCACGGCGATGGCGTGACGGGCGTCCAGCAGGTTGAAAGTGTGCGAGGCGCGCAGGAGCTGCTCGTAGGCCGGCAGGGCCAAGCCCGCCTCGATGAGCCGCTGGCTCTCGCGCTCACAGGTCTCGAAGGCGGCGAACAGTCCGGACACATCGGCCAATTCGAAGTTGTATACGGATTGTTCCACCTCGTTCTGGTGGAACACGTCACCGTAGGTGACGGTGCCCTGCGGGCCCCGCGCCCAGACCAGGTCGAAGACGCTCTCCACGCCCTGCAGGTACATGGCGATCCGTTCCAGCCCGTAGGTGATTTCGCCGCTCACCGGCCGGCATTCCAGCCCACCCACCTGTTGGAAATAGGTGAACTGGGTCACTTCCATCCCGTTCAACCATACCTCCCAGCCCAGGCCCCAGGCCCCCAGGGTGGGTGACTCCCAGTTGTCCTCCACGAAGCGGATGTCGTGCACCAGCGGGTCGATGCCCAGGGCACCGAGGGAGTCGATGTACAGGTCCTGGATGTCCAGCGGGGCTGGCTTGAGCAGAACCTGGAACTGGTAGTAGTGCTGGAGACGGTTGGGATTCTCGCCATAGCGCCCGTCGGTGGGCCGGCGCGAGGGCTGCACGTAGGCGGTACGCCAGGGCTCGGGGCCGATGGCGCGCAGGAACGTGGCCGGATGAAAGGTCCCCGCACCCATCTCCATGTCATAGGGCTGGACGACCACGCAGCCCCGGCGTGCCCAGTAGTCCTGCAGCGCAAAGATCAGTTCCTGGAAGGTTTCGACGGCGTAGGCGGCCATGAACTCGTCGGTATGGGGCGAAAGCCCCTCAGTATACCCGCTCACCGTGCGGTTTCGATTCCTGGCGTCCCAAACCCTGCGCTATACTGGAACCCCGCCGCGGCGAAGCCGCGGGCGGCGTTTCCATCACCACCTTCGCGGTTTCGTGTCCGCGCAGCGATCATCCCGATGTCCGAACCCCGCAAAGCCGTGGCCCTCATTTCCGGCGGACTGGATTCCATGCTGGCCGCGCGCATCGTCCAGGAGCAGGGCGTGCACGTCGAAGGGATCAATTTCTTCACCGGCTTCTGCGTGGAGGGCCACACCCACGCCATCCGCAAGCGCGACCGGGGCCGCCCCAAGCGCAACAATGCCTTGTGGGTGGCCGAACAGCTGGGCATCAAGCTGCACATCGTCGATGTGGTGGAGCCCTACAAAGACGTGGTGCTCAATCCCAGACACGGCTACGGGGCCAACCTGAATCCCTGCCTGGACTGCAAGATCTTCATGGTCTCCAAGGCCCTGGAATGGATGCGCGACCACGGCTTCGATTTCATCGTCACCGGGGAGGTCGTGGGCCAGCGGCCCATGTCTCAGCGCCGGGACACCATGCCCGTGGTGGCGCGCGAGTCCGGCGCGGAGGATCTGCTGTTGCGGCCCCTGTGCGCCAAGAATCTGCCCCCCACCCGGCCCGAGCGCGAGGGCTGGGTGGATCGGGACCGGCTCTACGCCATCTCGGGCCGTTCGCGCAAGGTGCAGCAGGAGCTGGCCCGGCGTTTCGGCATCACCGATTATGCGCAGCCCGCCGGCGGCTGTTGCTTCCTCACCGACGCCAACTACTCGGCCAAGCTCCGGGACCTGTGGGCCCACCGCCCCGGGCGGCGCTATGAGCTCGACGATCTCATGCTGCTCAAGGTGGGCCGGCACCTGCGTCCCCGGCCCCATTTCAAGCTCATCGTCTCGCGCGAGGAGGGCGAGACCCGCTTCCTGGAAGGCTACCGCAAGCGTTTCGCCCACGTGCGCACCGTCAGTCACCCGGGGCCGCTCACGCTCATCGAGGGCGAGGGCCTGAGCGAAGAGGACCTGGCCCTGGCCGCCCGGATCACGGCACGCTACAGTCAGGGGCGTGGCGCCCCAGGCGTGGAGGTGGAGGCGGCATTGCCCGGCCAGGCGCCGCGGCGGTTCACGGTGACACCACTGAGCCCCGAGGCCATTCCCAGGGCGTGGTACCTGTGAGCGGGCGGCGCGAGGAGCTCGACCTGCGCGGGTTGCTCTGCCCGCTGCCGGTGATCCGGGTGCAGGACCGGGTCGCCGGACTGGCCCCTGGCGACGAAGTCATCGCCGTGTGCTCGGATCCCGGCGCCTTGAACGACATCCCGGCATGGTGCAAGATCAACGGCCATTTCGTCCTGTGGAAGGGCGAACGCGGGGGAGATTACGTCGTCCATCTGCGGGTGGGCGCGGCGTGATGCACCAGACTGGTGCGCGCATGACCTCTTTGTGCGCCAAAATGGTTCCCATGGGGGGGTTCCCCCGCGGCCGATACGTGATTTGTGGATGGCACGCGACTTGCATCCCCATCCGGCCGATGCATTGAGCCATGCACGCCCGTGGACTGCGGCGTGCCCATTCTGACCCGTTCGATCTGGAGGAGTGTCCATGTCCGCTAGCGACGTGCTGAAGATGATCAAAGACAACGACGTGAAATTCGTCGACTTGCGTTTCACCGACACCCGCGGCAAGGAGCAGCACGTGACCGTGCCGGCCCACACCGTGGACGAGGATCTGTTCGAGGACGGCAAGATGTTCGACGGCTCCTCCATCGCGGGCTGGAAGGGCATCAACGAGTCGGACATGATCCTGATGCCGGACGCCGGCTCGGCGGTCATGGATCCCTTCTTCAACGACCCGACCCTGATCCTGCGCTGCGACATCATCGAGCCCTCCACCGGCCAGGGCTACGAGCGCGACCCGCGTTCCATCGCCAAGCGCGCCGAGGCCTATCTGAAGTCCACGGGGGTGGCGGACACGGCCTACTTCGGGCCTGAGCCCGAGTTCTTCCTGTTCGACGATGTGCGCTGGGGCTCGGACATGCAGGGCGCCTTCTACGAAATCGACTCGGAAGAGGCCTCCTGGAACGCCGAGAAGGTCTATGAGGACGGCAACATCGGCCATCGTCCCGGGGTCAAGGGGGGCTATTTCCCGGTGCCGCCGGTGGACTCGCTGCAGGACATCCGTTCGGCCATGTGTTTGATTCTTGAGGAGATGGGCGTCACCACCGAGGTGCACCACCACGAGGTGGCCACCGCCGGACAGTGCGAGATCGGCACCAAGTTCGCCACCCTGGTGCGGCGCGCCGACATGAACCAGATCCTCAAGTATGTGGTGCACAACGTGGCCCACAACTACGGCAAGACCGCCACGTTCATGCCCAAGCCCCTGGTCGGAGACAACGGCAACGGCATGCACACCCACCAGTCCCTGTCCAAGGGGGGCGAAAACATCTTCGCCGGGGAGCTCTACGGCGGCTTGTCCCAAGAGGCGTTGTGGTACATCGGCGGGATCATCAAGCACGCCCGAGCCCTGAACGCCTTCACCAACGCCTCCACCAACAGCTACAAGCGCCTGGTCCCGGGCTTCGAGGCCCCCACCCTGCTGGCCTACTCGGCCCGCAACCGTTCGGCCTCCATCCGCATTCCGTTCGTGGCGAGTCCCAAGGCGCGGCGCATCGAGGTGCGTTTCCCGGACGCCTCGGGCAATCCCTACTTCACCTTCGCGGCCATGCTCATGGCGGGCCTGGACGGCATCCTCAACAAGATCGACCCGGGCGAGGCCATGGACAAGGACCTCTACGACCTGCCCCCGGAGGAGGAGGCCAAGATCCCGACCGTGTGTTATTCGCTGGACCAGGCCCTGGAGGCGCTGGACCAGGATCGGGATTTCCTCAAGGCGGGTGGCGTGTTCAGCGACGATGCCATCGACGCCTACATCGAGCTCAAGATGGAGGAGGTTACCCGCCTGCGCATGACCACCCATCCCGTGGAGTTCGACATGTATTACTCCGTCTGAGGCAGGTGCCTGCGGCAGTGGTACCATGGAGGCCCCGCTTCGGCGGGGCCTTCGCTTTGGTGCCGGGGAGATATGGAATCGATGAGGACGGTTGCGCGGGCGGTGCCGGTGGTCGTGCTGCTGGTGGCACTCCTGTCCCAGGCCAGTCTGGGGGCGGGCACGGCGTACCGTTGGGTGGACCCCACCACGGGGGCGGTGGTGTTCTCCGACACGCTCCCGCCGCAGGACTGGCCGGTGCGCGACCTGGAACGCATCGAACTGCCCCAGCCACGCACCGTCCCCGCCTTTCGCCCACCGCCGCCGGCCCGTACACCGCAGACGTCACGCGCCGCCCCGCCCTCCCCACCTCGGCCCTATGAACGGATCTGGATCGCTTGGCCTCCGAACGACGAATCGATCCGGGACAATGCCGGCAACGTCACCGTCCAGGTGGGTCTGCAACCGTCTCGGTTGCGCCCCGGCGATGCCGTGGTGCTCTACGTGGACGGCCTGCCCACGGTGCGGGCGAGCCGGCTGCAGATCCAACTGGAAAACATGGACCGGGGCACGCACGAGCTCCGCGCCGCGGTCGTGGATCCGGCGGGCAATACGGTCATCCGTTCCGACCCGGTCACCTTCACCCTGCACCGCTATTCCCGTCTGTTCCAGGGTGGTCCCGCGAACCCCGTGGAGCCGAGGGGCGCGCCGCGCGTGGGGCCTCCCGGCAAGCGGTGAACGGGCGGCGGGCGCCGTCCGGGCATACGTGCCACGTCCTCCGAGGTCGGCCCGCGGGAACTCCCGTCCGAGGCACGAGTCTTGCAAAAGCGATGCGCATGAGCGATGCGAAGCGATGCTGCGAGCTGCTGGAGCAGCTCACCACCGCCGTGCTGGTACTGGACGAGGATCTGCGTCTGGCCCATCTGAATCCCGCCGCCGAGGCCCTGCTGGGGCACAGCGCCAGCCATGTGAGGGGGGTCTTCCTGGACGAGCTGCTGAGCTGCGAAGACGGCGGACTCACACAACGTCTTGGTGCCTATCTGCTGGCCGGCCGACCCTATACGGAGCACGAGGTCCCCGTGCGCACCTCTTCGGGGCAACGGGTGGTGGTGGACTGCACCGCCACACCCATCTTCGACGGGGCGCTGGCGCCCGCGGCGCTCATCGAGATGCGGCGCGTGGACCGGGAGCTGCGCATCCGTGAGGAGAACCGTCAGCTCCTGGCCCATCAGGCGTCTCGGGAGATGATTCGGGGGCTGGCGCACGAGATCAAGAACCCCCTGGGCGGGATCAAGGGGGCGGCCCAGCTTCTGGCCGCCGAACTGCGGGACGCCGGCCAGCGCGAGTTCCTGGACGTGATCCTGCAGGAGGCCGACAGGCTGCGCAACCTGCTCGACCGGATGTTGGGTCCCAGCGGCCGTCCCCGCAAGGCGGACCTGGAGCTCCACAGCGTGCTGGAACACGTCCGGCGCCTGATCGCGTCCGAAGCGCCCCCGGGCGTGACGGTGCAGCGCGATTATGACCCGAGCATCCCCCGCATCCACGCCGACCGTGACCTGCTGGTGCAGGCGGTCCTCAACATCGCCCGCAACGCCCTGCAGGCGGTGGGTCCTTCTGGCCGGATCCTGTTCCGGTCCCGCATCCGCCACCGTCTGACCCTGGGGCGGCGGACCTGGCGGCTCGGCGTGCAGGTGGACATCGTGGACGACGGGCCCGGCGTGCCGCCGGAGCTGGCCGAGCGCCTGTTCTATCCCATGGTGTCCGGGCGTCCGGAGGGCACCGGGATCGGCTTGTCCATCGCCCAGATGCTGCTCGCCCAGCATGGCGGGCTGATCGAATTCGAGTCCGAACCCGGGCACACCGTCTTTCGCATGCTCATGCCCGTGGCCAACGGTGGGCGGGAGGACGTTTCGTGAGCGAGCCGTGCAACGTGTGGGTGGTGGACGACGACCGGTCCATCCGCTGGGTCCTGGAGCGGGCATTTCAGAAGGCGGGGATGCAGGTCCGGGGTTTCGAGCACGGAGAAGCGGTCCTGGAGGCCCTGTCCCGGGCGCGACCCGACGTGGTGGTGACGGATATCCGTATGCCGGGAATCCAGGGGCTCGAGCTCCTGGAGCGTATCCGCGAGCGGTATCCCCGGCTTCCGGTGATCGTGATGACGGCGCATTCGGATCTGGAACACGCCGTGGACTCTTATCAGCGGGGGGCCTTCGACTACCTGCCCAAACCGTTCGACATCGACGATGCCGTGGGTCTGGTGCGCCGCGCCTGTACGCTGCGCACCGAACAGGCCGGAGACCGGCGGGCGGCCGAAATGGCCCGATCACCCGAAATCATCGGCGAAGCGCCGGCCATGCAGGAGGTGTTCCGCGCCATCGGGAGGCTGTCGCAGTCCCACATGACCGTGCTCATCACCGGCGAGTCGGGCACCGGGAAGGAACTGGTGGCCCGCGCCCTGCACCGGCACAGCCCCCGCGCCGAGCGGCCCTTCGTGGCGGTCAATGCCGCGGCCATTCCCCGCGATCTGTTGGAATCGGAGCTGTTCGGACACGAAAAGGGGGCGTTCACGGGCGCGCAGAGCCAGCGCCGAGGTCGGTTCGAACAGGCCCATGGAGGCACGCTGTTCCTGGACGAGATCGGCGATATGCCGGCGGAGCTCCAGACCCGGTTGCTGCGGGTGCTCGCCGAAGGGGAGTTCTATCGCGTGGGTGGGCACATGCCGCTCAAGTGCGACGTGCGGATCATCGCCGCCACCCATCAGGACCTGGAGAGCCGGGTCCGCGAAGGCCTGTTCCGCGAGGATCTCTATCACCGTCTGAACGTGATCCGGATCCACCTCCCGGCGCTGCGCGAGCGCAGGGAAGACATTCCCCGGCTTCTCGATCACTTTCTGGCCGCCTCGGCCGAGGAACTCGGCACCGAACGCAAGATCCCGCGCCCGGAGGTGATCGAATACCTCAGTGGACTGCCGTGGCCGGGCAACGTTCGTCAGTTGCAGAACGTCTCCCGGTGGCTCACGGTCATGGCCGCCGGACGTGAGATCCACCTGCACGATCTCCCGCCGGAGATCCGGGAGGCCCCTGCCGAGCGGGTCGGACAGGCGGGTTGGGACATGGCGCTGGCGGGCTGGGTGAACCAGCGCCTGAAGGCCGGGGACCAGCGGCTCGCGGAAGCCGTGGTCAGCCGGGTGGAGCGGATCCTCATCCAGGCCGCCCTGGCACATACGGGGGGGCGGCGGCAGGAGGCGGCCCGTCTGCTGGGTTGGGGCCGTAATACCCTCACCCGCAAGATCCGCGACCTGGAGCTGGAGCCGGACGTGCCGGGAACCGACCGGGACTGATCCGGGTGGGGCCCGTGTCGAGTTCCCCCGGCCTCCCTCTGGCTGCGTACCGTCTGGCATGGCTGGCCGCCGCGCCGGTGGTGGGCTGGCTGCTTCGGCGTGGGGCGCGGGCGGATCCGGAGGGGCGTTACGTGGCCGAACGCTGGGGAAGGCGATGGCGCAGTGACGTCCGTGGCCCGTTGTGGGTCCACTGCGCGTCGGTGGGCGAGGTGACCACGGCCTGTCCCGTGGTTCGCGAGCTTCTGGGGCGCGGGCGGCGTGCGGTGTTGCTCACCACCAACACCCCCACGGGTGCGCGGACCGTTCGGCGGCTGCTGGGTGGCCGGGTGGCACAGGCCTACCTGCCCCTGGACACCCGGCGACGGGTGGCCGCCTTTCTGGACCGGTTCGCCCCGGCGGCGTTGCTGGTCTGCGAGACGGAGATCTGGCCCGAACTGTACCACCAGTGCCACGCGCGGGGCATCCCGGTGGCCTTGTTCAATGCCCGGCTCACGCCGCGTACCCTGCGCGCGCCCCGCTGGGTCCGCAGCCTCTATGCCGAGGCGCTGCGGCCGGTGCGCGCCGTGCTCGCCCGCACCGATGCCGATGCCGCCCGGTTCCGTGACCTGGGGGCCGTGCGCGTCCGGGTCGTGGGCAATCTCAAGTGGGCCTGGTGTGCTCCCGCTCCCGCAGGAGCGCCGCCGGTGGACCCCCCTTACTGGCTGGGGGTTTCCACCCACGAAGGCGAGGAGGTGGCACTGGCGCGGATCCAGATGACCCTGCCGGAGCATGCGCCGAGGCTCGTGCTGATGCCCCGCCACCCGGAACGCGGTGGGCAGATCGCCGAGACCCTCCGGCGCGCGGGCATCCCGGTGTCGCGCCGATCGCTTGGGGAGCCGGCGGTGGGGCCTGTGCATCTGGCCGACACGCTGGGTGAGGCCATGTCGTTCATGGGGCATGCCGAGCTGGTCTTCATGGGAGGCTCGTTGGTGCCGGCGGGCGGGCACAACCTGCTGGAGCCCGCCCGTCTGGGGCTTCCGGTGGTGGTGGGGCCGCACATGGAGGACTTCGCCGAAGAGACCCGGGCCTTGCTGTCCGCAGGCGCCGTGGTACAGGTCCGGGACGCGGCCGAGGCCCAGGGGGTGGTTCGTGGCCTGCTCGCCGACGGGCCGGTTCGGGCCGAGCTGGGGCGCGCGGCGCGGCGGGTGGTCGCGGAGCACGCGGCCGGCGTGGTGCGGGACTACGTGAGCGCGCTGGAGCGTGCGGGCGTGCTCCCTTGACGGGAGGCTCGCGCCCCCTTCGAGGTTCCGTCTCCATTCGTTCCCAAGACCATGCCCGGACGCGGTTCCCGAGCGCGAGCGCCCACCCTGCGCCGCCAGCCGCGCATGGCCGCGAACAGGCGCATCGACGGGGGTGGACGGCCGGGGAACGGCGCTCGGCGCTCAGGCCCCCCGTTCGAGCAGGCGGAGATAACCGGAGGTGATGGGATAGCGCCGGTCCTTGCCGAAGGCTCGGCGTGTGATGCGTACCCCGGGCGGGGCTTGGCGGCGCTTATATTCGTTGATCAGGATCATGCGCGCCACGCGCAGCACGGTGGCTCGGTCGAAGCCCGCGGCCACGATCTCGTCCACGGATTGGTCCCGCTCCACGAAGCGCTCGATGATGGGATCCAGGATCTCATAGGGAGGCAGGGAATCGGTGTCCTTCTGATCCGGCGCCAGTTCCGCCGAGGGTGGGCGGGTGAGGACGCGCTCGGGAATGACCGGGGTTTGCGCGTTGCGCCAGGCGGCCAGCCGGTAGACACGGGTCTTGGCCACGTCCTTGAGCGGCGCGAAGCCGCCGGCCATGTCGCCGTAGAGCGTGGCATAGCCCACGGCCATCTCGCTCTTGTTGCCGGTGGTGAGCAGCATGAGTCCGAACTTGTTGGAGAAGGCCATGAGGAGGACCCCCCGGATGCGGGCCTGGATGTTCTCCTCCGTGGTGTCGCGCGGCAGGCCCGCGAAGGCGGGTTCCAGCAGGTCCAGGAAGGCACCGAAGGCCGGTTCGATGGGGATCTCGTCGTGGCGCACGCCCAGGGCCGCGGCCTCGGCGCGGGCGTCTTCCAGGCTCATGGGCGCGGTGTAGCGCGAGGGCATCAGCAGTGCGCGTACCCGGTCCGCGCCCAACGCGTCCGCCGCCACCGCCAGGGTGAGCGCCGAGTCGATTCCGCCCGACAGCCCCAGCACCACGCCGGGGAAGCGGTTTTTGTCCACGTAGTCGCGCACCCCCAGCACCAGGGCCCGGTAGATGCTCTCGGTCTCCTCCAGCGGGGCGCGCGGCGGGGCGGCGGGTACGAGATCGCTCGAGGGCACGTCGTACTCCACGCTCAACAGCGCCTCGGCGAAGGCGGGTGCCCGCAGGCGCAGGGTTCCGTCGCGGCCCACGGCCAGGGATTCGCCGTCGAAGACCAGTTCGTCCTGGCCGCCCACCAGGTTCACGTAGACGATGGGCACGTGCAGCTCGGCCACGCGCGCGGCGAGCACCGCCTCCCGTTCGGCGTGCTTGCGGGTGTGGTAGGGCGAGGCGTTGAGGTTGACCAGCAGCTCGGCGCCGGCCTCCACCGCCATGCGGGCCGGGCCGGGTTGCCAGATGTCCTCGCAAATGGTGACCCCCACGCGGGTGCCCTGGACATCCACCACACAAGGCGTGGTGCCGGGCTCGAAATAGCGTTTTTCATCGAAGACCAGGTAGTTGGGCAGAAGCATCTTGCGGTAGACACCCCGTACCGTACCGTCGCGGAGCCAGAAGGCGGCGTTGTAGAGGCGCCCCTGCTCGCGCAACGGCAGGCCCAGCACCAGGTCGATGCCGCGCACTGCCTCACGCAATCGGTCCAGGGCCTCGCGCACACGCTCGTGCAGGGCCGGGCGCAGGAGCAGGTCCTCGGGGGGGTAGCCGGTGAGGGTGAGTTCGGGGAAGGCCACCACGTCGGCCCGCAGCCGGTCGCGCGCTTCGGCGGCCGTCTTCGCCACCCGGGCCGCATTGCCCTCGATGTCACCGACCAGAAGATTGATTTGGGCCAGGGCGACCCGCAGCCGCCGGCTCATGCGCCGCCCAGCACGTCCTTCATGCGCGCGCCCATCTCCGCCGGCGAGCGCACGGTGTGGACACCGGCGGCTTCCAGCGCCGCGTATTTCTGCTCGGCCGTGCCGCGGCCGCCGGCGATCACGGCCCCCGCGTGGCCCATGCGCCGGCCGGGCGGGGCGGTCACCCCGGCCACGTAGGCCACCACGGGCTTGGAGATGTGCCCGGAGATGACCTGCGCGGCCCGCTCCTCGGCCTCGCCACCGATCTCGCCCACCAGGATGATGCCCTCGGTCTGGGGATCGGCCTCGAACAGGCAGAGGCAATCGACGAAGTCCATGCCCTGGATGGGATCGCCGCCGATACCGATGCAGGTGCTCTGCCCCAGGCCGTTGCGCGTGGTCTGGTGGACCGCCTCGTAGGTCAGGGTCCCCGAGCGCGAGACGATGCCCACGCGCCCCGGCCGGTGGATGGCGCCCGGCATGATGCCGATCTTGCACGCGCCCGGGGTGATGATCCCGGGGCAGTTGGGGCCGATCAGGTGCACCTCGTCCATGCGGTCGAGCACCGCCCGGACCTTGAGCATGTCCAGCACGGGGATCCCCTCGGTGATGCACACGATCACCCGGATGCCCGCGTCGGCGGCCTCCAGAATGGCGTCGGCGGCGAAGGCCGGGGGCACGTAGATCATGGTGGCATCGGCGCCCGTCTCGCGCACCGCTTGCTCCACGGTGTCGAACACCGGCAGGCCCAGATGGCGCTGTCCGCCCTTGCCCGGGGTGACGCCGCCCACCAGTCGGGTCCCATAGGCCAGCGCCTGCTCGGAATGGAAGGTCCCCTGCCGGCCGGTGAAGCCCTGGCAGATGACGCGGGTGTCCTTGTCGACGAGGATGCTCATGGGGTTTCGGGTCCAGTCGTTCGCGCCGCTCCCCGGGCGGCGGCCACCGCCTTGCGCGCCGCATCGGTCAGGTCGTGGGCGGTGATCAGGTTCAGGCCGCTGGCCGCCAGCAGGGCCCGGCCCTCGTCCACGTTGGTTCCCTCCAGGCGCACCACCACCGGCACGGCCACGTGGATCTCCTCCATGGCCTGCAGGATGCCGCGGGCGATGAGGTCGCAGCGCACGATCCCCCCGAAGATGTTGACCAGGATGGCGCGGACCTGCTCGTCGGAGAGGATGAGCTTGAAGGCCTCGGCGACGCGCTCGGCGGTGGTGCCTCCACCCACGTCCAGGAAGTTGGCCGGTCGACCCCCGTGGAGCTGGATCAGGTCCATGGTGGCCATGGCCAGCCCGGCCCCGTTGACCATGCACCCGATGTCGCCGTCCAGGCGGATGTAGTTCAGCCCGTGCTCGCGCGCCTCGGCCTCGGCGGGATCCTCCTGCGAGATGTCGCGCAGCGCCGCCAGCTCCCGGTGACGATACAGGGCGTTGTCGTCCAGGTTGATCTTGGCGTCCACGGCCAGTAGCCGACCGTCCGCGGTCAGTCCCAGCGGGTTGATCTCGATGAGGCTCGCGTCGCTGGTGACGAACAGCCGGTAGAGGCCGAGCAGCGCCTTGGAGAAGGTCTTGAGGGTTTCTCCCGCCAGGCCCAGGGCAAAGCCCAGTTTACGCACTTGATAGGGTTGCAGGCCCACCACGGGGTCGACGTGCGCCTTGAAGATCCGCTCGGGACGCTCGGCGGCCACCTGTTCGATGTCCATCCCGCCGCTGGCCGAGGCGACCACCGCCACCCGACGCGCCGTTCGGTCCACCAGCAGTCCGACATAATATTCGGCGCGCAGGCGCAGGGCGGGCTCCACCAAAAGCGCCTGGACCGGCAGCGCGCGCCCGGCCGTCTGGCCGGTGGCCAGGGCCGAACCCAGCAGCGCGTCGACCATCTCGCGCAGTGCCGTCTCGCCCTCGACCACCACCACGCCGCCGGCCTTGCCCCGACCGCCGGCATGGATCTGGGCCTTGACCACCCAGGGTCCGGGGCCCAATCGTTGCGCCACCTCCTCGATCTGCTCCGGCCGTTCCAGCAGCACGCCCTCCGGCACGGGAACGCCGTGGGCGCGGAACAGCGATTTGGCCTGATGTTCATGCAGGTTCATCGGGCGGCCCCGGTAGTCGCGCACGCGAGCGCGAAGAAACCCCTACTATATACCCCCCGCCACCGGCTTTTCAGTACCCGAGGAAACGCCCCGCGCCGGAAAGCCCATGTCCCGGCCCGCACCAGCAACGCTCCACCCGCCGCGCGCCTCGGCCGAGGAGAGGACGCTGCTGGTGTTGTTCGCGGGTTACCGGTTCACGGTTTCGGTGATCCTGCTGGTGCTGTTCATTCTCGATCGGCCCCGCTACTTGGGTGAGTGGCACCCGGAGTGGTTCCTGGTCGCGGACCTCGCGTATCTGGTGGCGGGGGCGGTACTTCTGGCAGCCGCCTTCCTGAAACGCCCGGGCAGGACGGGGCAGGTCTACATGGGCGTGCTCACGGATCTCCTGGTGATCGGGATGCTCACCTTCGCCAGCGGCGGGGCTGCTTCGGGGCTTGGCCTGTTGATGCTTGCTCCCGTGGCCGCCGCCGGATTGCTGTTGCCCGGACGCCATGCCCTGTTCTTCGCGGCCGTGGGCACACTGGTGCTGATCGGCTTCGAGGCCTACGGCATGTGGACCACTCCTCGACACGACACGGCGTTCAGCCACGCGGGGACCGCGGGCGGTGTGCTGTTCGCGGTGGCCCTGCTGGCCACCGTCCTGGCCGAGCGCGCCCGGCGCAGCGAGGCCCTGGCCACGGCCCGGGGTGTGGACCTGGAAAACCTGGCGCATTTGAGCCAGGAGGTGGTCGACCAGCTCGCCCAGGGCGTGATCGTGATCGACGCACGGGAGCGCATCCGACTCATGAACCGCGCGGCCTGGCGGCTGCTGGCCCCCCATGTGGAAGGCGGGCGTCCGCGGGTGCTGCGCGAGGTCTCCTGGCCGCTTCATCTCCTGGCGGAGCGGCAAGGTGGTTCGTGCGAGGATTACGGCCCCGATCCGGACGTGATCCAGGGTTTGATCGTACACATGAAGCGCATTCGCGCAGGCGCTGAGGGGGAGTGCGGGACCATCGTCTATCTGGAGGATGCCGAGAGTACCCGCAGGCAGGTCCAGGAGACCAAGCTCGCCGCGCTCGGCCAGCTCACGGCCAACATCGCCCATGAGATCCGCAATCCGCTGGGGGCCATCAGCCATGCCGCGCAGTTGCTCGGCGAGTCGGACACGCTCGGTCCGGCCGACCGCCGCCTGACCGCCATCATCCACGAACAGACCCGGCGCATGAACAGCCTGATCCACGATGTCCTGCAGTTGTCGCGGCGCGACGCCACGGCGCCAGAGCCGCTGCAACTGAACACCTGGCTCGTGCATTTCGCGCGGGAGTTCAGCCAGCGCCAGGAGCTGGATCCGGGGGCGCTGGATGTGGTGTTGCCGGATTCGACCATCACCGTCACGTTCGACGCCGCTCATCTACAGCGCGTACTCTGGAACCTGTGCATGAACGCCGTGGCGCATGCCCGGCCCGATGCCTCCAATCCGGTGCATCTGGTGCTGGGGGGGCCTGTGGACACCGGAGCCCCGTACATCGACGTGATCGACCACGGGCCCGGTGTGCCTCCCGAACACCAGCACCGGCTCTTCGAACCCTTTTTCACCACCCGCAAGGACGGTACCGGGTTGGGGCTGTACCTCGCCCGACAGCTCTGCGAACGCAACGGGGCACGGCTGGAGTTCATCGCGCAGCCGGCCGCGGGGAGTTGCTTCCGGATCCAGTTTCCCGTGCAGGGGGCGCGCCGAGGCCCCGGCGCAGGTGCCGCCGGCCGGGAGGGGGTGTTACCATGAGAGGACATCCCTGCGGAACGGGCGCCTTCGGGGCGGGTGGTTGCGGGGATGGAACAAGAACGCAGACGCAAAAGGCATGCGCCGCGTCCGGTGCGTGCGGTTGGTCCACACAGTGGGAGGACGAGCGATGGCCGAGATTTTTTCGGAGGAGTGGTGGCAGAAGTTGTGCGAGGCCTGGAACAACGACCCCGAGGTGTCGGGTGCGCTTGCCGAGATCGGGTTCTCCTCGGTGATTTGCGCTGGATTCAAGGACGAAGAGAATCCCAGGGGCGTGTTCGTGGTGGAAAACGGCAAGTGTGTGCGCGCCGGTCCCTGGAACGGCGAGGAGCCGGACTGGGACATGCGGGCCAGCCTCAAGGACTGGGAGAAGTGGATGAAAAAGCCGCTGGGCATGGCGGGCATGGGCATGGCCTTCTCCACTGGCAAGCTCAAGTTCAAGAAGGGGGATTTCAAGTCCATGATCAAGGATCCGCGCATGGCCGGGCCCTTCGTCAAGAGCTTCGGACTGATGTCGCAGATCTCCGGCTGATCCCGGAGGGACCGCATGGCGGAGGCGGCCGCCCGCCGCGCCGCCGGCGGTCTTCTCGCGGCCGCGGCGGGCGCCTCGTGGGTGGTCGCCTGGCGGGCGCTGGCCCCGTCCGGGGGCTGCTGGGTGTGGGTGCTGCCGCTGGTGGTCTGGGTGCTGCTCGCCGTGGCGTTCGCCCGCCCCGCCCTGCGATGGCGCCGGTGCCTGGTGGCGTGCGTGCTGGATGCGGCCTCCCCCTGGCGTCGGTGGCTGCGCGGCCGGCTCTGGTTGCCCCTGCGCGCGGCGGTGGGTGCCGCACTGGTGACGGGGGTGCTCGCCCTGGAAGTGCTCTCCTGGCCCACGGGATGGACGGCGGTGGTGCTCGTCACACTGCCGATCCCACCGCTCGCCGCGTCCTGGCTGGCGCGCCGGCTGGCTGACGCGCGCCCCCACTGGCGGGAGGTGATCGCCGCAGCGGCGGTCGGCCGCGCTTACGCGGTGCTCATGGTCGTGCTCTTCGCCGGTATGCAGTTGTTCTCCCCGCCGCCCGTGGTGGTCCATCCGGGGCTCGTGGACACCGTACGCGAGGCGCGCGCCGCGGTGGCGGCGGTCTGCCCGGCGTTGCGCGAGGTGGCGGGGCTGCGCGCGGAGATCGCGGCCAGCGCCTGGTGGCTCCTGGCCACGGAGGGCGCCCGGCTGGACACGGCTTGGTTGCGGGCGCTGGCGTGGGCCGGTTTCCTCCTGTCCGGCGGACTGGCGTTCTACGGTCTGGCGCGGTCGGTTCTGGAGCTGACCCGATGGGTGGCGGGGGGAGGCGCAGCATTCCAGCGGCCGTCGGCGCCGCCGTCTCCCTGAGGGAGCGATGCGTGTGTCGTCGGCCGGGGTGATCTTCTGGGCGACACTCGGTCTGTTGGCCTTGGGGGTCTTGGTGCTGGCCGTGCTGGGGCTGTGGCGGGTGTCCGGCGTGGGTCCGCCCGCCACCGAGCGACACACCCGGCTCCCGGTGGAGCTGCTGCACGCCCTGGAGCAGCGCGCCCGTATCCACCGGGTGGTGGACGAGAGCCTTTGCGGGGCCGCGCGCGCGCACATGAGGGAGCAGGTCGCGCGGCAGGTGGAGGTGGTGTTCGCGCCGGTCTACGCACGGATTCCGGAACTGGCCGACTGGCACTATTCGGTGGCGGGCGAATACGTGGAGCTGGGCCAGGCGGCCGCCGGACACCTGGCCGCCGCCTGGGAGCGACGGCTGTTCCGCGGCGCCGATCTGGAGCGACGTCTACCGCACGTCCTGCAGGCCTTGGACGCGGAGCTCGCCGGGACCCTGCGCGCGGGCGAACGGCGGCTCCGCGTCGCGCTGCCGGCGGCGCTCGGCTCGTCCACGCCGGCGCTCGGCCCCTTGCTCGATCATGTGCTCGCGCCGCTGCGCGACGACATCCGGCAGCGCACGGAACTGCAGATGGCCAAGGTGGGCGCCCTGGGCGGGGCCTTGGCCGTGCGCAAGCTGCTCATCACGTTGGCAGGGAAAACGCTGGCCGCGGCCGGCACCAAGCTGGCGCTCAAGACCGGTTCCAAGTGGGCGGCGAGCGCGGCCGGCGGGGCGGGGGCGGCCGCCCTGTGCTCGGTGGTGCCGGTGGTGGGCACGGCCGTGTGTGGCGTCGGTGGAGCGCTGGCGGCCTGGTTCGCCATCGATGCGCTGGCCGTGAACGTGGACGAGGCCCTGCACCGGGCGGCGTTCGAATCCGAGCTGCGGGCGGCGGTGGACGAGGCGCGCGCGCGGACCGCGGCCACCATCCTGGCCCTCTACACGGAGCGGATCGACGGGCTGTGCGCGCGGGTGCGCGGGCGGATCCGGGAGATGGACGAACAGACCCTGCTGCGCCGACTCAACCGATCTCCCTATGCGCAAATCCGCGAGCATGCGCGGTGAATGCGGCGCGCTCCGGGTGGAGCCGTTTCGGCGTCGAAAGGGGATCCCCGACTGGATCGTGTGAGTGGGAGCGGGGTGTCGGTCATCGGCGCCGCTCGGCCTCGCAGGCGGCCCATTGACGCGCCAGGCGTTTCTCCGAGACCGGCTCCAGGGTGCCGAGGCGTTGATCGAACAGCGAGACCCGGAACTCCTCCACCATCCACCGGAACCGTGCGCAGGCCTGCGGGGGGGTGTTGGGGGAGGGATCCGCCAGCGGTCGGGCCTTCTCCCACCAGGGGGCCACCTGCGCGTACAGGCGCCGGTCGCGGGTGGGATCCTGCTCGAGCTTCTCGAGCCGAGTGAGCGCGGCCTGCAGGTAGACGGGCAGACGCGTGAGGCGTTCGGGCGGGGTGGCGAGCAGGAAGCCCGGATAGACCAGGTGCCGGAGCTGGTCGTGCAGGTCGCGCCGGGCGGCCAGCCCGGCCGGACCGCCCGGGCCCTGCAGCCGCTTGCGCAACCGGTGGTGAGCCTCCAGGATGCGCAGCAGGCGTGCGGTCAGCTCCTGGCCGGTGGTGACCACGGCGCCACGGTGCTCCCGCAGGCGGGCCTCGAACGCCTCGCGCTCCGTGGGCAGTGGGCGAGCGGCCAGAAACACCTGTTCCAGCAGGGTTTCGATGAAGTCCTCGTGCAGCGCCGCGGGTGCCCCCAGGGGCCTCCAGAGTTGGCCGATGCGTTGCCATTCGGGCGTGTGGCGGGTGAGCAGCCTGAGCGGCTCGCGCAGGCGTAGGCGCAGGAGGCGGCGGATGCCGGCCCGGGACAGGTACTGGGCCTCGTCCGGGGTGTCCACGTGGCGCAGGACGACCCCTTCCCCCTCGGGAACCAGCGCGGGCCAGGCCCGCACGGGGATGCCGGCGTGGCGCCTCTGCACCGATGCGGTGAGCGGCCCGAAGTCCCAGTCGAGGTGGACCTGGTCCGATGGGGCGCCCACGGCCTCCCGGAAACCGGCTTGTACCGCGCCGGCCAGCCGCTCGCGCAGCGCCGCCAGGTCACGTCCCGTGGCCAGGGTGCGGCCTTCGGCGTCCACCACCCGCAGCCGCATGCGCAGGTGCTCGGGCAGGGGCAGCGCTCGCCAGCGCTCGGCGGGGATCTCGTGACCGGTCATGCGGCGCAGGGCCTGGGACAGGCCCTCGTAGAGGTCGCCTTCGCCGAAGCGCAGCGACTCGGCCACCGCGCGGGCGAAGTCGGGGGCCGGAACGAAATGGCGCCGGTCGGCCTTGGGCAGGGCGCGGATCAACGCGGCGAGCTTTTCCTCCAGGAGCCCCGGCACCAGCCACTCCATGCGCCGACCGTCGATCTGGTTGAGCAGGGCCGCGGGCACCACCCCGGTCACGCCATCGGCCTCGTCGCCGGGCTCGAAATGGTATTCCAACGGCAGGCGGGCGCCGGCCATCTCCCAATGCCGTGGGAAGCGGCGTTCGGCGTCGGCCTGGGGGATCCGGGCGCGCAGGTCCGCCTCGCTCCAGCGCAGGCGGGCGTCCAGGTTCGGATCCCGGCGCAGGGCGCGCGCCAGGCCTGGGCCGTCGTGCACCCGAGGCGGCAGCTTGGCCTCGTACCAGGCCGCCAGCCGATCCTCGTCCACCACCAGATCGCGCCGCCGCAGGCGGGCCTCCTCCGCGCGCAGGCGAGCCAGGGCGCGGAGGTTGGCGCGCAGGAAGGCGGGCGGGCGCTGCCAGCGGCCGGCCACCAGCCCCTCGCGGATGAAGATCGTCCGCGCGCCCGCCGGGTCGACGGCGCCGTAGTCCACCCGCCGGCGCGCCACCAGGGTCAGTCCGTAGAGCACCACGCGCTCATAGGCGCCCACCCGGGCGCTGCGCGGCTGCCAGTGGGGCTCGAAGTGCTCGCGGCGAACCAGGTGCCCGGCGGCCCGGGCCACCCACTCGGGCTCGATGCGCGCCGCGGTGCGGGCGTAAAGGCGGCCGGTCTCCACCAGCTCGGCGGCCATCACCCACTTGGGCGGTTTGTCCGCCAATCCCGA
>Ga0256841_1000902_pt1 | contig 27847 bp, 22 predicted proteins | sample 356308metaG_FD_185971 | JGI IMG/M metagenome (GOLD analysis project Ga0256841, IMG submission 185971) | Hydrothermal vent microbial communities from Mid Atlantic Ridge, Atlantic Ocean - 356-308 | ecosystem: Environmental > Aquatic > Marine > Hydrothermal vents | place: Atlantic Ocean: Mid...
TAATAATAAGGAAAGGGTCTTGTCAGACGGGAACTGTACGACTAGAATAGGCGCCAGCACTTACCGTAGAGGCGTGGAATCCGGTGGAGCAACCGGTGAATGCGGTTAAGATGGACCCCGTTAGCGGGGTCTTTTCGTTTGTGTGAGCGAGGCAATATCGCCTCCGGCTGTGGGTATCCCCGGCGGGTGGGTGATTCGGCAGCTTTTTTGAAGTGGGCCTCGGGCCCATTTTTTGTTTGTTATGAAATTTCAGGTGTGAATGCGGGCTGTACCGGAAAAACTGAAAGAGTTGGTAAACGGCGTTGTCCAGTCTCTGGGCTATGAATTGGTGGGCGTGGAATTGCTCAATCGGGCCAAGTCCGGCCCATTGCTTCGCGTCTATATCGATCAGGAAAAGGGCATTACGCTGGACGATTGTAGTGGTGTGAGTCATCAGTTGAGCGGTGTTTTGGATGTGGAGGACCCTATTCCGGGACACTACGTGCTGGAAGTGTCGTCCCCTGGCCTCGACCGCCCGCTGTTTGCCAAAGAGCATTTTGAACGTTTTCGTGGCCATAAGGCGCGGCTGAAAATACGTTCCAAGATCGAAGGTCGTCGCAACTTCGTCGGCCAATTGGAAGGCATCGAGGGTGACGCGGTGCTGATTAGAGAAAATGACGAGGTCTATCGGTTGCCGTTGAGTGAGATCGATACGGCGAGGCTGGTACCGGAATTCTGACTGGGAAAAGTGCAGAGATGAGCAAAGATATTCTGCTGGTTGTAGATGCTGTTTCCAATGAAAAGGGCGTCGACAAAGAAATTATTTTTGAGGCGATAGAGGCGGCGCTGGCGTCGGCAACACGTAAGAAGCACGGCGGCGAGATCGATGTGCGCGTGCAGATCGACCGGGAAACCGGAGATTATTCCTCGTTCCGCCGGTGGAAAATCGTGGAGAATCAGGAGGCAATCGAGTCGCCCCTGACAGAGATCACCTATGATGCTGCGCAAGAGTTGGAGCCGGGTATCGAGCTGGGCGGCTACATTGAGGAACCTATCGAGTCAGTGGAATTCGGCCGGATCGCCGCGCAGACTGCCAAGCAGGTGATCGTGCAGAAAGTGCGTGAGGCGGAGCGTGCGAAGATGGTCGAGGCCTATAAGGAGCGTAAGGGTGAGTTGGTAACCGGCATTGTCAAGCGCATCGACCGTGGCAACGTGATTCTGGATCTGGGCGGAAATGCCGAGGCCTATATCGCACGCGAGGAGATGATTCCACGGCAATCGGTGCGGGTGGGTGATCGGTTGCGCGGTTATCTATACGATGTGCGATCCGAGCCCCGTGGACCGCAATTGTTCGTGAGCCGTACGGCGCCTGAACTCCTTATCGAGTTGTTCAAGCTGGAAGTACCCGAGGTTGGAGAGGGTTTGATTGAGATCGTCGGCGCGGCGCGCGATCCCGGCCTTCGCGCCAAGATTGCGGTGAAGAGCAACGATCCACGCATCGATCCTGTGGGTGCGTGTGTCGGTATGCGGGGTTCGCGCGTGGCGGCCATATCAAACGAGCTTGCCGAGGAGAGGGTCGACGTCATTCTATGGGACGAGAATTTTGCCCAGTTCGTCATCAATGCCATGTCTCCTGCGGATGTTGTTTCCATTGTCGTAGACGAGGATGCCCACAGCATAGATGTCGCGGTTACCGAGGACAATCTCTCTCAGGCGATTGGTCGCGGTGGTCAGAATGTGCGCCTCGCCAGCCAGCTCACGGGTTGGGAGATCAATGTCATGAGCGAAGCGCAAGCCGCAGAAAAGGGCGAGGAGGAAGCCAAGACTTTCATTGAAAGTTTCAAGGAACAGTTGGATGTGGATGAAGATATAGCGACCATTCTGGTGCAGGAGGGATTTACCACGGTGGAAGAGGTGGCCTATGTGCCGCGCGAAGAAATGTTGAATATCGAGGAATTCGATGAGGCCCTGGTGGATGAACTGCGGGGGCGGGCTCAGGATATGTTGTTGACCCGTGCCATTGCCGGCGAGGAGGCATTGGGTGGGAAAGCGCCCGCCGACGACCTGTTGAACATGGAAGGCATGGACAGTGAAATGGCGGCGCGGCTCGCAGCCCGCGGTATCTCCACGATGGAGGATCTGGCCGAGCAGTCGGTTGATGAGTTGATGGAAATCGAAGGCATGGACGAAGAACGGGCGGGCAAGCTGATTATGACGGCGCGTGCCCCCTGGTTTGCGGAAGAAGAGCAGGATCGGGACGCGGGGAGGTCCACGAATGAGTGAAGTAACGGTCAAAGAATTGGCCAAGGTCGTTGGTACGACTGAAGAGCGGTTGCTCGAACAGCTCAAAGAGGCGGGGGTCGAAGTCGCATCGCCCGATGCGGCGATCACGGACAAGGAGAAGATGCAGTTGCTGCTCTATCTGCGTGACCGTAGGGGCAAGAAGGAGGTCGGAAGGACAGAGCCCGCAAAAGTAACGCTCAAACGCAAGACGGTGAGCGAATTGCAACAGCCTGTTGGAGGGTCACGAAGTCGCAGCCGCGCGGCGCCCGCGGGCCGTGGGAAGACGGTCAGTGTCGAAGTGCGGCGCAAGCGCACCTATGTGAAGCGCGAAGAAACTGGAGAAGGGGAAAGGGCGCGGGTCAGCGCCGAAGAGGCCGAGCGCGCACGAGCGGCGCTCGAAGCGCAAGCCGAAGAACGGCGAAAGATTGAAGCCGAGATCGAAGCGCGCAAGAAGGCTGAAGAGGCCCGGCAGAAGGCGCTGGAAGAGGAAAAGCAGCGTGCTGACGAAGCCGCGCGCAAGGCCGCCGAGGAGGCGGAGGCCAAGGCGCGCGAACAAGCGCAGGTCGAGGCGCAGCCTGCTCCGCTGCCTCCCGTCGAAAAGGCGCGTCCCGGCAAAAAGGCGCCTCGCAAGGAGAAGCACAAGGATAAGGGAGAGGAGGGGCGTTCGGCACGCTACGGTCGCGCAGAATTGCATATGGCGGAAGGCAAGCGGGGGCGCCGAAAACAGAAAGGAGCGGCCCGGCGTGGAGCGGCAAAGGTGTTACCCGAGACCCAGCACGGTTTTGTCAAACCCACGGCGCCCGTGGTGCGTGAGGTGCCGATTCCCGAGTCGATCACCGTGGCTGAACTTGCCCAGAAGATGTCCGTCAAGGCAGCGGAAGTCATCAAGGAACTGATGAAGATGGGGATGATGGCCACGATCAACCAGGCGATCGACCAGGATACCGCCTTTCTGGTGGTCGAGGAGATGGGGCATAAGCCGGTGCCAATGAAGGAAGAGGATGTCGAAGCGGAACTGCTTGGCGCAGCCGAAGAAGAGTCGCAGGAGGGCGAGCCGAGACCGCCGGTGGTGACCATCATGGGTCACGTCGATCATGGCAAGACCTCGCTGCTCGATTACATTCGCACCAGCCGTGTGGCAGCAAGTGAGGCGGGCGGCATCACCCAGCACATCGGCGCCTATCATGTACAGACCAAGCGAGGCACCATCAGTTTTCTCGATACCCCCGGCCATGCGGCGTTCACCGCCATGCGGGCGAGGGGGGCAAAGGTGACGGATATCGTGGTGCTGGTGGTGGCCGCCGATGACGGCGTCAAGCCCCAGACCATTGAGGCGATCCAGCATGCGAGGGCGGCGGGGGTTCCGTTAGTGGTGGCGATCAACAAGATCGACAAGCCGGAGGCGCAGCCCGACCGGGTGATGCAGGAGCTCTCACAGCAGGATGTGATCCCGGAGGAATGGGGAGGCGATGTCATATTCGTCAAAGTGTCCGCCAAGACCGGCGAGGGCATCGACGATCTCCTGGATGCGATATTGTTGCAGGCCGAGGTGCTTGAATTGAAGGCGCCCGTGGATGCGCTTGCGCGGGGCACCATCGTGGAATCGAGCCTCGACAAGGGGCGCGGCCCGGTGGCCACCGTGTTGGTTCAGTCCGGCACTCTGAAGCAGGGTGATACCATCGTGGCGGGGACGGAGTATGGTCGCGTGCGCGCCATGTTCGATGAACTTGGCCAAAAGGTGAAAGAGGCCGGACCTTCCACGCCAGTGGTAGTGCTTGGTTTGTCGGGAACGCCCAATGCGGGCGACGATCTCGTCGTGGTAGCGGATGAAAAACGGGCCCGCGAGGTGGCCATGTTGCGCCAGGAGAAACACCGTGACACCAAGTTTGCCGCGCAGAAGGCGGCCAAGCTGGATGAGCTGTTCTCCCGCATGGCGGAAGGGGAAACCCAGACGGTCAACCTCGTGATCAAGGCCGATGTTCAAGGCAGTGTCGAGGCGCTGCGCGAGGCGCTGCTCAAGCTCTCCACCGATGAGGTCAAGGTCCAGATCGTATCTGCCGGCGTGGGCGGTATCACCGAATCCGACGCCAATCTCGCCGTGACTGCGGGCGCCACCATCATCGGTTTCAACGTGAGGGCGGATGCCGCCGCGCGGCGCGTGATCGAGGAAAACGATATCGATCTACGCTACTACAGCATCATCTATGAGGTGATAGACGATGTGAAGAAGGCGATCAGCGGCCTCCTCTCGCCCGAGATCCGTGAAGAGATCATCGGTCTGGCCGAGGTTCGCGACGTGTTCCGATCCTCCAAGCTCGGGGCGATCGCCGGTTGCATGGTCGTGGAGGGCGTGGTGAAGCGTAATAACCCCATCCGCGTATTGCGTGACAATGTGGTGATCTACGAAGGCGCGCTTGAATCGTTGCGTCGTTTCAAGGAAGACGTGGCGGAGGTCAAGGCAGGGATGGAGTGCGGCATCGGCGTGAAGAATTACAACGACATCAAACCGGGTGACCGGATTGAGGTATTCGAGCGCACAGAGGTGGCCCGGGAAATCTGAGTCATTGTCGTCGGCGCGTTTCCATGCAGGAATTCAAAAGAACCGATCGGGTCGCATCCCAGCTTCAGCGCGAATTGGCCGTGCTGGTGCGCGATGAGTTGAAGGATCCGCGATTGGGGATGGTCACCATTCAGGCCGTCCGCGTGGCCAGGGACTACAGTCATGCAAAGGTCTACTTTACGGTGATGGGCGAGGAGTCTGACCCCAAGACGTGCGAGTCGATTCTGAACGGACCCGCGCGGGGGTATCTGCGCCGTCTTCTGGGACAGCGGGTTCGGATTCGCACCATTCCCGAACTTCACTTCGTCTATGACACCTCCATCGACGAAGGGACGCATCTGTCCGAATTGATCGAGCAGGCCGTCGCCGCCGACAAACAGCATCCCTCATCCGAATAACCAGCAAGAACCAGGCATATCCTATGGCAAGGCGGCGCAAGCAGGGCAGGAACATCAGCGGTATTCTCTTGTTGGACAAGCCGCCGGGGATCAGTTCCAACGCGGCCCTGCAGCAGGTGAAACGGCTCTACCATGCACGGAAGGCGGGGCATACTGGCAGCTTGGATCCGCTTGCGACGGGGCTGTTGCCGCTCTGCTTTGGCGGGGCGACAAAGATATCGGCCTTTTTGCTGGATGCGGAGAAGCGATACCGGGTCAGAATCCAGCTCGGTGTGACCACCACCACCGCCGATTCCGAGGGTGAGGTGGTCGATACATTGCCGGTGGAGGGGGTGACCGAGGTCCTGGTTGAAGAGGCGCTCGGCCGGTTCCGGGGCGAGATCGAACAATTGCCGCCAATGTATTCGGCATTGAAGCACAAGGGCGAGCGGCTCTATAAGCTGGCTCGGAAAGGTATTGAAGTCGAACGTGAACCGCGCAAGGTCCATATCTACGAACTGAAACTGCTGGCGTTCGAACTGCCCGAGATCGAACTCGATGTCCGCTGTTCCAAGGGCACCTATGTCCGCACCCTTGCGGAAGACATCGGCCGGGCGGTGGGATGTGGCGGGCATGTGGCGGCACTGCGGCGTACCGGTGTCGGTCCATACAGTGATGTGGATGCCCATACGGTCGATGAACTGGAGGGAAATGCCGAGTCCGGTTTCGCCGCGCTCGATGCGCTGTTGTTGCCAGTGGAGAGCGCGTTGTCACACTGGCCGGAAGTCCGTCTGACGGGAGATGCCGCGTTCTATTTGAAACAGGGACAGCCCGTCCTGGTGCCGCGAGCGCCCACGGAGGGCTGGGTGCGGCTGTACGCCGAGGGAGATCGTTTCATCGGCGTGGGCGAGATACTGGACGATGGCAAGGTGGCGCCGCGAAGGCTGTTGGCTGCGACCTGATTGCGAAAAACGAACAAAGCACGCATACTTGGCGCGCCCTGCTCCGGCGGGACGCAATAAACAGGGCGGTCCGCGCCGCCCGGTGGTCAGACACCCTGAACTCATTGTTGGGGTTGTCACTGCAGGAGGCCTGCCTCCCAGGACCATCGATACGACATCCTGACAGGAGAAGATGAAATGACAATGAGCGCAGAAGCGAAAAAGAAGATTGTGGAAGAATACCGGCAGGGGCCGAATGATACGGGTTCCCCGGAGGTGCAGGTTGCGTTGCTGACGGCGCGCATCAATGAACTCACCGCCCACTTCACCGAACACAAGCACGATCACCATTCCCGCCGTGGACTGGTACGGATGGTCAATTCGCGGCGCAAGCTGCTCGACTACCTGAAAAAGAAAGATGTGGAGCGTTATCGCACCCTCATTTCACGCCTTGGCCTGCGCCGTTAGTTCGGCCTAACACTCCACGAGGAACCAACAGTGACCCCTATCAAAAAGACCTTTCAGTACGGTGAGCACACAGTCACTTTCGAGACCGGCGAGATAGCACGGCAGGCCGATGGCGCCGTGGTCGTCAACATGGGCGACACGGTGGTGCTCTGCACCGTGGTGGGCGCGAAAAAGCCGATGGAGGGGCGGGATTTCTTCCCGCTCACCGTCGATTATCAGGAAAAGACCTATGCAGCGGGCAAGATCCCGGGCGGTTTCTTCCGTCGCGAGGGACGGCCTTCTGAAAAGGAAATCCTCACCTCGCGCCTGATCGACCGGCCCATCCGGCCGCTGTTTCCTAAGGGATACCGGAACGAGACCCAGGTGATCTGCACGGTCAAGTCCCTCAACCCGGCGGTGGATCCCGAGATTCCCTCGCTCATCGGCACCTCGGCGGCGCTGGCCATCTCCGGTCTGCCTTTCCAGGGGCCGGTCGGTGCGGCGCGGGTTGGATACAAGAATGGTGAGTACCTGCTCAATCAGGCGATCACGGGGCTGAACCCGGATTCCGATCTCGATCTGGTGGTGGCCGGCACTGAAGAGGCAGTATTGATGGTGGAGTCCGAGGCCGCCGAGCTTTCGGAAGAGGTGATGCTGGGGGCTGTTCTGTTCGGTCATGAGCAGATGCAGATCGTGATCCAGGCCATCAAGGAGCTGGCTGCTGAGGTGGGGAAACCGACCATTCCCTTCGAGGTGCCGGAGGAGGATGAGGAGCTGAACGCAGCGGTGAAGGCGGAAGCCGAAGCCGCGCTGACCGAGGCCTATTCCATCGCGGACAAGATGGAGCGCTATGCCCGCATCGACGAGATTGTGGCGCAGGTGGTCGAAAAGCTGTGCGCTGGAGAGGAACCGAAGTGGAGCGAAGCCGAGGTCAAGGGCGCCATCGACAAGCTCAAGAAAAAGATCGTGCGCGGCCGTATCCTGGAGGGCAAGCCGCGTATCGACGGCCGCGATACCAAGACGGTGCGTCCGATCTCCATTCGTACCCGCGTGTTGCCACGTACCCACGGTTCGGCATTGTTCACCCGCGGCGAGACGCAGGCGCTGGTGGTTACCACGCTGGGGACCGAGCGCGACTCCCAGATTATCGATGCGCTCGAAGGCGAGCGCCGCGAACCCTTTATGCTGCACTACAACTTCCCGCCGTTCTGCGTAGGGGAGACGGGGCGTGTCGGGAGCCCCAAGCGGCGTGAGATCGGCCACGGCCGGTTGGCCAAGCGCGGGGTGCTGGCGGTGATGCCGAGCATGGAGGAGTTTCCCTATTCCATCCGCGTCGTCTCCGAGATCACCGAATCCAACGGCTCCTCCTCGATGGCCTCCGTCTGCGGCACCAGTCTTTCGTTGATGGATGCCGGCGTCCCGATCAAGGCGCCGGTGGCCGGCGTGGCCATGGGCCTTATCAAGGAGGGGGATCAGTTCGCGGTATTGACTGACATCCTCGGGGATGAGGACCACCTTGGCGATATGGACTTCAAGGTCGCCGGGACCGAGGCGGGTATCAATGCCCTGCAGATGGACATCAAGATCAACGGCATCACCCGGGAAATCATGGAGATTGCCCTGGATCAGGCCAAGGCCGGACGGTTGCACATCCTGGGCGAGATGAACAGCGCGATCAATGCGCCGCGTCAGGAGATGTCCGAGCACGCGCCACGGATCATCTCCTTCAAGATCGATCCGCAGAAGATCCGGGATGTAATCGGCAAGGGGGGTGTCACGATTCGCACCATCACGGAGGAGACGGGCGCTACCGTAGATGTCAGTGATGATGGCACCATAAAGATCTTCTCGGTGGACAAGGCGGCGGGCGAGGAGGCCAAACGCCGTATCGAGCTGATTACCGCTGACGTGGAAGTGGGCAAGGTCTACGAGGGCAAGGTGGCCAAGCTGATGGATTTTGGCGCCTTCGTGACTATCCTGCCAGGCAAAGACGGCCTGGTCCACATCTCTCAGATCAGCGACGAGCGTGTGGAGAAGGTCAGCGACAAGCTCTCGGAGGGTGATCTTGTCAAGGTAAAGGTATTGGAGGTGGACAAGCAGGGCCGCGTCCGTCTCAGTATGAAGGCGGTGGGCAAGGAGGCATAACCGGCGGATTGGAGAAAGGCCCTTTCCGGTATTTTCGGCAAGGGCCTTTCCGCATTTTACGTTACTTTTTCTTTTTCCCCTTCTTTTTGCTCTTTTTCTTGCCTTTCTTGTCCTTGCCTTTTTTGTTCGATTTCCCCTTTTTCTTGTCTTTCTTTTTGTCCTTCTTCTTGCCCTTGGCCTCCAGGCTAGACGGTGTGCCCTGGAACAGTTCCTCGATCAGGTGTTCGTCGCTCAGGAGCCCGTCACTCAACAGGCCGGCCAGGATCGAGTGGCTTTCGGCGATGCCCTGGGTTTGGGATGAGAATGTCATGATGTCCCCCTCGAAATATTATTGCCGGGTTAATAAAATGTCACGTGATGTGAATAATTCTTGGCGCAAGTGCATCATACCCTGCTTTTCGCCGGGCTGCGATCGCATGCAGCGATGGGGGGCGATGGTGCGGGGCGCTCAGTGTTCGTAACGTCCATACAGGCTGGCATAGAGTCCCCGGCCCTTGACCAGTTCCTCATGGGGGCCTTGTTCCACGATCCGGCCACTCTCGAAGACCAGCGCGCGGTTCGCCTGTTTCACCGCGCTCAGGCGATGCGCAATGATGAGGGTCGTGCGGTTGCGCAGGAAGGACTGGAGGGCGGTGTGCAGGCGGCCTTCGGTGGCGGTGTCCAGTGAAGAGGTGGCCTCGTCGAGAATGACCACCTTGGGGTCGGTCAGTACCATCCGGGCGACCGCGAGCCGCTGGCGCTGGCCGCCGGAGAGACGGACGCCATCGCGGCCGATGGGGGTGTCGAGCCGCTGGTCGAGTTGTTCGACGGTCTCTTTCAACTGGGCGATTTCGAGGGCCTGCCAAAGTGTTGTATCGGGAATCTCCCGGCCCAGGGTGAGATTCATGCGCACCGTGTCGTTGAACAGGGCGGGGTGCTGAAGCACCGTGGCGACGTTGTTTCTGACCACATCCATGCCGATCTCGGTGATCGGCACGTCATCGAAGTAGATCTGTCCCCGATCGGGCGTGTAGAGACCGAGAATAATCTGCACCAGGGTGGTTTTGCCGCCGCCGCTGGCGCCCACGATGGCCACCTTCTCGCCGGGGGCAATCTCCATGCTCACGCCGTCGAGCACGGGCGGCCCATCGCCATAGGCAAAGTGAATATCCTCCAGCCGGACGCCCACAGTGGTTTTGCCTGCAAACGGGTTTCGAAGGTGGGGGTACTGCGGTTCGAGGCGGATGTCGATGAGGTGGTTGATCCGCGTCAACGCGGCCCGTGCGGCGTGGTAGGCGTACTGGATGCCAAGTACCTCCTGTACCGGGTTCATCATGAACCACAGGTAGGCGAACACCGCCAGCATCTGGCCGATGGTGAGATTGGAATAGAGCACCATGACCATGCTCAGGGCGCGGAAGATGTCGAAGCCGAACAGGAACACCACGAAGGAGAGGCGGCTGGCTGCATCGCTTTTCCAGGTGAAGTCGGTGGAGTAGCGGCGGATACGGTTGGCCTGATCCACGATGCGACCGATGTAGAAGCGTTCGCGGTTGCTGGCGCGGATCTGCTGAATGCCTTCCAGCGTCTCTGCCAATGCCTCCTGAAAGACCTGGTAGGCACTGTTTTCGCGTCGTTTGAGTTCCTTCACACGGCGGCCGAAGACGGTCGTGATGTAGATGACCACCGGGTTGACCAGGAGGATGAACAGCGCCAGTTTCCAGTGCATCCACAGCAGGATCACCGCCGTGCCGATGATGCTGAGGACCGCGACCAGGAACTTGCTGGTGGCGACGCCGACGAAATTGTCCAGCGCGTCCAGATCAGTGACCAGATGTGAAGCCACCGTGCCGCTGCCCAGGGTTTCGTACTCCGACATGGAAACCCGTTCCAGCCGCAGCAGCAAAGCGCGGCGGATACGAAAGATGACATCTTTGGATATACGCGTGAATTGCCGCGTCTGCCATACCGACAGCACCAGCGCGCAGAGCCGCAGCACCAGGGTCAGGGCAAGGATCACCAGAATATAGAGGATTGGCGTATGCCAGCTTTGCGGAAACAATTCGTTGATGGTGCCTACCGCGGCGCCGGGCTTATGCAGCAACACCTCGTCCACCAGCATGGGGATCAGGAGGGGCACGGGGACGCTGACCACCGTGCCCAGAATGGCAATCAGGTTGGCCATCACCAGTTCGCGCCGATGGGTCAGGATCATATCCACCAGGTCCCGCCAGCTGTATTCGCGGTTACGGATCTCGGGTTGGCGGGCGTCTGGGGGCATCGGTTGGCGTGGGGTGGGCTTGCAATCCGCCTATTGTACCAGTTGTCGGCGTTTTGCGGACTCGACCCTGTCACGCCCTTCTGATACGGTGAGGCATTAGATTCCTGTTTTATTTTGACGTTACGTGGAGGGTCGACCGGGCAGATGTTGAAGCGGGTGATATTTCAGGGGGTGTTGATGCTGATGTTGTCCGGCAGCGCCATGGCGGACAGTGCGATCCGATTGAACGGCGCCTTCACCCAGGGCGGGATGCTCACAGGCCAGACGACGCCGGGGGCCAAGGTGACGTTCGACGGGCGGCCCGTGCGGGTTTCGAAAGAGGGTATATTCATCGTAGGATTCGGGCGCGACGCGCCGCTTGAGCACAGGTTGGTTGTGGATCTGCCGGATGGCCGCCGTCAGCGGCGCAACATCGAGATCAGCGCCCGGAAATACAAGATCCAGCGGATCGACGGTCTGCCCAAAAAGAAAGTGACGCCCGACAAGGAGGCGCTCAAGCGCATCCGTAATGAGATCGCGATGGTCAAGAAGGCGCGCAGCAGGGACGATTCCCGCACCGACTTTCTGACCGGCTTCATCTGGCCGGTGACGGGGCCGATCACCGGCGTGTATGGCAGCCAGCGCATCCTCAATGGGAAGCCCCGCCGGCCGCATTTCGGCGTGGATATCGCGGCGCCGGTGGGGACCAAGGTGGTGGCCCCGGCGGACGGCGTCGTCACGCTGGCATATCCCGACATGTATTTCTCCGGGGGAACGCTGATCGTCGATCATGGCCATCATCTCTCGTCGTCGTTTCTGCACCTGAGCCGTATTCTGGTAAAGGTGGGGCAGCGGGTGAGGAAAGGCGAGGTCATCGCCGAAGTGGGGGCCACGGGCCGGGTGACGGGGCCGCACCTCGACTGGCGGATGAATCTCTCCGCAGCGCGCATCGATCCCCAGCTTCTGGCCCCGCCGATGCCACACGCGGGCCCCCACTGAGCCTGCGTTTTGCATTGTGATGCGGACAGCCGGCTTCTATAATTCGAGCCACTATTTTCAAGGGCAGGGTGCAATGAGAAGATCAATCGTGTTGTTGTTGGCGTTTGCGCTTTGGGTGCCATGGGTTCCACTCCAGGCGCAGGATCTCCTGGCCGTCTATGATCTGGCGTTGAAGAACGACCCGAAGCTGCGCGAGGCGGAACGGCGCCGTGATTCGGTCAAGGAGCGCCGGGTTCAGGCCAGGGCGCTGTTGTTGCCCAACATCGGCCTCAGTGGCAGTGCGGAGCGTATCGACAGGGACAATCACAGTCGTCCCGACGACAATTACGGCCAGAACACCCTGGCGCTCAACCTCAAGCAACCCCTTTACCATCGGGATTACTGGCTTCAGCTCGAACAGGCGGACAGCGCGATTGCCCAGGCGGAAGCCGAATACGCGGCCGCCAGATTGGATCTGATGCTGCGTACCGCCACCGCCTATTTCAATGTACTGGGCGCCCAGGATGACCTGAAATTCCGTACGGCGGAGCGGGAGGCCACTGGACGCCAACTGGAGCAGGCCAAGCAGCGCTATGACGTGGGGCTCATTGCCATTACGGATGTGCATGAGGCGCAGGCCGCCCATGACGGCGCCCGCGCCAACGAAATACAGGCGCAGACCCAATTGGACAACGCATGGGAGGAGTTGAGGGAGATCATCGGTAACACCGATGTGCCGCTTGCCCGTCTGGGGGAACACATGGCGTTGACCTTGCCTGACCCGCAGGATATCGATAAATGGGCGGAGATGGCGCTCAAACAGAATTACGCCATCGTTGCCGCGGCGGCCTCGGTGGACGCATTGAAAAAGGACATTGAGATCAAGCGTTCCGGCCATTACCCTACGCTGGATCTGGTCGGTGCCTACTCTGCGTTCCGGTCGAGCAGCGATAGCGCGTTCAGTGGCGACAACGATACCACTAACCTGGGATTACAACTCAATCTGCCCCTTTATGCCGGCGGCGCGGTGACTTCCAAGACCCGTCAGGCGCGTTTCGATTACCAGGCTGCCCAGGAGGCCCTCGACCAGCAGCGCCGCGCGGTCAACCGGCAGGTGCGGGACGCCTATCGCGGCGTATTGTCCAACATCAGCCGGGTGAAGGCGTTGAAGGCGGCCACCCTCTCTGCGGAGAGCGCCCTGGAGTCGACCCAGGCGGGGTTTGACGTGGGCACGCGCACCATGGTGGATGTGCTAAACGTGCAGCGCAATCTGTTCGAAGCCCGCGCCAAGTATGCCCGCTCCCGCTACGACTATATCCTCAATGCCCTGCGTCTGCGCCAGGCGGCGAGCCTGCTCGGTCGGGAGGATTTGGAACGCGTCAACGCCTGGCTGGAAGACAAGTAGATCAAGCGGCGGTATCGGCGGAAGTCCTATTTCATGTCCGGAAACAGCATCGGAAAACTCTTCGTAGTCACCTCCTTCGGCGAGAGTCACGGCCCTGCCATCGGTTGCATCGTGGATGGTTGTCCGCCCGGCATGGCGTTGAGCGAGGCGGACCTGCAAAGGGATCTGGACCGGCGCAAACCGGGCACTTCGCGTCACACCACCCAGCGGCGGGAAGCGGATCGGGTCCGGATTCTCTCGGGGGTGTTCGAGGGACGCACCACCGGGACCCCCATTGGCCTCATCATCCAGAATGAAGATCAACGCTCCAAGGATTACTCCAAGATCATGGATCGTTTCCGGCCCGGGCATGCGGACTACACCTATATACAGAAATACGGCCTGCGCGATCATCGTGGGGGCGGGCGGTCGTCGGCGCGAGAGACGGCGATGCGGGTCGCCGCTGGCGGCATCGCGAGGAAATATCTGCGCGAGCGTTACGGTATCGGGATCCGCGGCTACCTTTCGCGCCTTGGTCCCTTGCGGCCGGAGGGGTTCGACTGGGCGGCGGTGGGGGAGAATCCATTTTTCTTTCCCGATGCCGCCAGAGTGCCAGAACTGGAGGCCTACATGGACGCCCTGCGCAAGGAAGGCAACTCCGTGGGCGCCGAGGTGACAGTGGTGGCAGAGGGCGTGCCCCCGGGATTGGGCGAACCGGTATTCGACCGGCTCGATGCCGAGATCGCTCACGCCCTGATGAGCATCAATGCGGTGAAGGGAGTGGAGATCGGCGCCGGTTTCGCCAGTGTGGAACAGAAGGGCACGGAACACCGTGACGAGATGACCCCGGAGGGCTTCCTCAGCAACAACGCCGGCGGCATCCTGGGCGGCATCTCCTCGGGTCAGAACATCGTCGCCCGTATTGCTCTCAAGCCCACCTCCAGTCTGCGTCTGCGGGGTCGCTCGGTCAACCTCGAAGGCAAGCCGGTGGAGGTGGTGACGGAGGGGCGCCACGATCCCTGCGTCGGCATCCGGGCGACGCCCATCGCCGAGGCCATGCTGGCCATCGTATTGATGGACCATGTGCTCCGTCAGCGGGCACAGAACGCGGATGTGACCCCCACGACACCTGTCATTCCCGCCGGACGGGACGATCCCGGCCTCTGAGCCGGTTCACGCGCCTGTCTTGACCGAGTCGATACCGTACTGGCGGTTGTCAGGGTTCTACTTCTTCTATTTTGCCTCCCTCGGCGCGCTGGTGCCGTACTGGGGGCCCTATCTGCAGACGCGGGGGTTCGATGCCACCCGTATCGGTGAGTTGATGGCGGTGTTGATGGCGACCAAGATTGTCGCCCCCAATGTCTGGGGCTGGATCGCCGATCACACGGGGCGGCGGATGCAGATCGTGCGTATCGCCTCGTTGCTCTCGGTGTTGACCTTCGCCGGGGTCTTTTACGTCAAGGGTTTCTGGGGATTGGCGCTGGTGATGGCGGCGTTCAGCTTCTTCTGGAATGCCAGCCTGCCCCAGTTCGAAGCCGTGACCCTCGATCATCTGGGCGAGCGCAGTGAACGCTACAGCCACGTGCGGTTGTGGGGTTCCATCGGCTTCATCGCGTCGGTGGCCGGCCTGGGCGCGACGTTGGATCACTATGGGATGGCCCGGGTGCCTCAGGTGGTGCTGGTCCTCTATGGAGGTATATGGCTGGTCAGCCTGACCGTGCCGGAGCGGGTGGATGGCGTTCATCCGCACGACCCCGGGTCGCTGATGGGGGTGTTGCGTCAGCCGCGGGTGCTCGCCTTCCTGGGGACCTGTTTCCTCATGCAGGCCGGACACGGCGCCTACTATGCCTTCTATTCGCTCTACCTGGAGACATACGGGTATTCCAACGCCATGACCGGTGTGCTGTGGGCATTGGGTGTCGTGGCGGAGGTGGCGGCGTTCGTGGTGATGCACCGCCTGATGCGGAGATACAGCGCGCGCCAGATGCTCATTGCCAGTCTCGGCGCAGCGGCGGTGCGTTGGCTCCTCATCGCCCTGTTTGCCGAGTGGTTATGGATTCTGGTGGCGGCGCAGGTGTTGCACGCTGTGACCTTCGGTGTCTTCCATGCCGCCGCCATCCATCTGGTTCAGACGTATTTCCAGGGACGCCATCAGGGCCGTGGTCAGGCGCTTTACAGCAGTGTCAGTTTCGGTGCAGGGGGGGCGGTGGGGAGCCTCGTCAGTGGCCATGTCTGGAGTGGTTTGAGTCCGGCCTGGACGTACGGTGTCTCTTCTGCGGTCGCCCTTGCCGCCCTGTTTACCGCGTGGCGCTGGGTGGATCGCTGAGCGATCCACTACAGGCGTCGATCATCCTGCGTGCCGCCTGCGAGAGGGTGCGTTTGCGGTGAGTGACGATGCCGAGCTCGCGGCTCAGCCGCTGTCCCGGGACCTGGAGCACGGTCAACTCATCGTCCAGCAGGGTCTCCGGCAACAGGCTCCAACCCAGCCCCACGGCAGTCATCATCTTCAGCGTTTCGAGGTAGTGGGTGGCGAGGCCGGTGCGGATCGGCAAGCCGATGGGTGTCACCCGCTGTTCGAGGATCTCGCGAGTATAGGTGCCGTGTTCGGGAAGGACGGCGGGGTAGGTCAGCAGTTCCTTCAGCGCCACTCGCTTGCGGCCGGCCAGGGGATGATTGCGACCCACGACGAAGCACAGCGGATCGTGCCAGACCGGTCGCGCCTCCAGCGCCGGCGCGGGTTCGATGGGCAGGGTCACCACCGCCAGATCGATGGCGCCGTCCTCCACCTGGCGGCACGCGGTTTCCGAATCCATGAAGCGCAGATCGAGGTCCACTTGCGGGTAGTGTTGGACATACCGTCGCAGGATGCCGGGCAGCCGGTGCAGACCGATGTGATGGCTGGTGGCCATCACCAGCGGACCCGCCACCTGGTCACCGAGATTGGCGAGGGTGCGGCGGATATCCTCCATCGATTCAATCATCGCCTGCGCCCGCGGCAACAGCGCCTTGCCCGCCTCGGTGAGGTAGGGAATGCGCCCGATGCGATCGAACAGCCGGGTGTCCAGTGCCTGTTCCAGCGCGGCCACGCGCTTGCTGACGGCGGGTTGAGTGAGGTGCAATGCTTCTCCCGCGCTGGAGAAGGAGCCGTGATTGGCGACCGCCACGAAGGCCTTGAGATTGTTGAGTTCCATGGGTGGATGCCTGTTGCTGTTATATATTCCATTATAGAATGAAAAATATGAAAAATATGAATTGGTGTTATATAGCGTTCGGGTCTACGCTTGGCTTGAACCCTGGATGAGGCAAAGACGATGTGTGGCAAGACCCTCTATGACAAGCTCTGGGCGGAGCATGTGGTGCGGACCGACGAGGACGGCACGGCATTGCTCTATATCGATCGCCATCTGGTGCACGAAGTGACCTCGCCGCAGGCCTTCGAAGGGTTGCGGCTGGCGGGCCGGCGCCCATGGCGACCGCACGCGGCGCTGGCGATGCCGGACCACAACGTGCCCACGGTCAATCGTGAGCAGGGCATCGAGGACCCCATCTCACGGCTGCAGGTGGAGACACTCGATGAAAACTGCCGCACCTTCGACATCCCCGAGTTTTCGATGACCGATCCGCGCCAAGGCATCGTCCATGTGGTGGGACCGGAGGAGGGAGCGACGTTGCCCGGTATGACGGTGGTCTGCGGCGATTCCCATACCTCCACCCACGGCGCCTTCGGGGCACTCGCCTTCGGTATCGGCACGTCCGAGGTGGAGCACGTGCTCGCCACCCAGTGCCTGATCCAGAAGAAGTCGAAGAACATGCGCGTGCGGGTCGAAGGCAAGGCGGGGACAGGCGTCACCGCCAAGGATATCGCCCTGGCCATCATTGGCGAGATTGGTACCGCCGGGGGGACCGGTTATGTGATCGAATTCGCCGGCGAGGCGATTCGCGATCTCTCCATGGAAGGGCGTATGACACTCTGCAATATGACCATCGAGGCGGGGGCCCGTGCCGGCCTGGTGGCGGTGGACGACAAGACCCTCGAGTATGTGAGAGGGCGGCCCTTTGCCCCCCGGGAGGATCTGTGGGAACAGGCAGTGGCAGCCTGGCGGGAGCTGCACAGTGATGCCGATGCGGTGTTCGACCGCGAGGTGGTGCTCGATGCGGCGGCCATCGTGCCACAGGTGACCTGGGGCACCTCACCGGAGATGGTGGCGCCGGTGACGGGCAGGGTGCCCGATCCATCGGCGGAACCCATCGAAGTCAAGGCGGAGGGCATGCGCCGGGCGCTGGCGTACATGGGGCTGGAGGCCGGTACGCCGATCACGGAGATCGCGGTGGACAAGGTCTTTATCGGTTCCTGTACCAATTCGCGCATCGAGGACCTTCGCGCGGCGGCGGCGGTGATAAAGGGGCGGAGGAAGGCGGACAATGTACGCCAGGTGTTGGTGGTGCCCGGTTCCGGCCTTGTCAGGCGCCAGGCGGAGGCGGAGGGGCTCGACCGCATCTTCATCGATGCAGGTTTCGAATGGCGTGAACCCGGTTGTTCCATGTGCCTGGCCATGAATGCCGACCGCCTGGAGCCGGGCGAGCGCTGCGCCTCCACCTCGAACCGCAACTTCGAGGGGCGTCAAGGGCCGGGGGGGCGCACGCACCTGGTCAGCCCCGAGATGGCGGCCGCCGCGGCCATTGCCGGGCATTTTGTGGACGTGAGGGCATTCTGAGGCGTCTTCGCTTTCCCCCACCTGTTATTGACGGAAATCATCATGCAAGCGTTTAACACCTTTACCGGCATTGTCTGTCCCCTTGATCGCGCAAACGTGGATACCGATGCCATCATTCCCAAGCAGTTTCTGAAGAGCATCAAGCGCACGGGTTTCGGGCCCAATCTGTTCGACGAGTGGCGCTATCTGGACCATGGCGAGCCGGGGCAGGATTGCAGTCAGCGGCCCCTGAATCCCGACTTTGCGCTCAACGACCCCCGCTACCAGGGGGCGCAGATCCTCCTGGCGCGGGAAAATTTTGGTTGCGGCTCGTCGCGGGAACATGCGCCGTGGGCATTGGCCGACTACGGATTTCGTGTCATCATCGCGCCGAGCTTTGCGGATATCTTCTACAACAACTGTTTCAAGAACGGCCTGTTGCCCATTGTGCTCGATGCGGAAACGGTGGATGCTCTGTTCGGCAAGGCCGGCGGGCGGGAGGCGCTCGAGATCACGGTCGACCTTGCCGCACAGACGCTGACGCTGGCGGACGGCACGGTGATCCCGTTCGATGTGGATCCCTTCCGTAAACAGTGCCTGCTCGAAGGGTTGGACGACATCGGTCTGACGCTTCGGCATACGGACGATATCAAGGCGTATGAGGCGCGTCGAAGGCGGGAAGCGCCGTGGTTGTTTCAAGAACGATAAGGAACAAGAAACGAACATGAGCAAGAAGATACTGGTACTGCCAGGAGACGGCATCGGTCCGGAGATCGTGGCCGAAGCGATAAAGGTGCTCGATACATTGCGTGCCGAGTACGGGTTGGAAGTGGAGGTGGAGGAGGCGCTGGTGGGCGGTGCCGCCATCGACGCCACTGGCAGCCCATTGCCCGAGGAGACCCTGGCACTCGCCCGCGAGGCCGACGCCGTGTTGCTGGGGGCGGTGGGCGGGCCCAAATGGGCGCGGCTGGACATCTCGGTACGCCCCGAAAAGGGTCTGCTCGGTCTGCGTTCCGGGCTCGAACTGTTCGCCAACCTGCGCCCGGCGCTGCTCTATCCCCAGTTGGTGGAGGCATCGACCCTCAAACCGGACGTGGTGTCGGGCCTGGACATCATGATCGTGCGGGAGTTGACGGGTGGCATCTACTTCGGTGAGCCCCGCGGCATTCGCAAGCTCGAAGGTGGCGAGAAGGAGGGTTTCAATACCCTGGTATACCGGGAGTCGGAGATCGAGCGTATCGCCCGGGTCGCCTTCGATATCGCGGCCAAGCGGGAGGGCCGCCTCTGTTCTGTGGACAAGGCCAACGTCCTGGAGGCCACCGAACTGTGGCGTGAGGTGGTGACACGGGTGGGCAAGGAGTATGCCGGAGTGGAACTGAGCCACATGTACGTGGACAACGCGGCTATGCAACTGGTGCGTGAGCCAAAGCAGTTCGACGTGTTGGTCACCACCAACATGTTCGGCGATATTCTCTCCGACTGCGCCGCGATGTTGACGGGCTCCATTGGCATGTTGCCGTCGGCTTCGCTCGGGGAGGGGGGTAAGGGGATGTACGAGCCCATTCACGGGTCGGCGCCGGACATCGCCGGACAGGGGACGGCCAACCCGCTGGCGACCATCCTGTCCCTCTCCATGCTGTTGCGCTATTCACTGGGCGAGCCGGCCATGGCGGCGCGCATCGATCAGGCCGTGGACCAGGTGCTCGACGACGGGTTGCGCACCCCCGATATCTGGTCGGAAGGCACGACGCGGGTGGGGACCGACAGTATCGGCGATGCAGTGGTCGTGGCCCTGCGCTATGTTTAACGTTATATAGGCAGTATCGATCGTCATGAACAGAATAGGTTTCGTAGGTTGGCGGGGCATGGTGGGCTCAGTGCTCATGGCGCGCATGCGCGAGGAGGACGATTTCCGCCATATCCCCGAGCCCGTCTTCTTCACCACCTCGCAGATGAGGCAGCAGGGGCCGGATATCGGCCGTGATATTCCCCTGCTCAAGGATGCCCGCGATATCGACGAGCTGAAGACGATGGACGCCATCGTCTCTTGTCAGGGGGGCGGATACACCGGCGAGGTCTTTCCGAAGTTGCGTGCGGCGGGATGGACAGGGTACTGGATCGATGCAGCCTCCACCCTGCGCATGGCCGACGACAGCATCATCGTCCTCGATCCCGTCAATATGGATGTGATCGCACACGGGCTGCACAAAGGCGTCAAGAACTATATCGGCGGCAACTGCACCGTCAGCCTGATGCTGATGGCGCTGGGCGGACTGTTCCGGGAGGGGCTCGTCGAATGGATGAGCGTCATGACCTACCAGGCGGCGTCGGGGGCGGGCGCGAAAAACATGCGGGAACTGCTCAGCCAGATGGGTGCACTGCACGATGCGGTGAAACCCTTGCTGGACGATCCGGGCGCCGCTATCCTTGAGATCGACCGCGTCGTGGCGGAGACCTTGCGCAGCGATGCTTTTCCCACGGAACACTTCGGCGTCCCGCTGGCCGGGAGCCTGATTCCCTGGATCGACCGCCGGATGGAGAATGGTCAGAGTCGAGAGGAATGGAAAGGGCAGGCCGAAACCAACAAAATCCTTGGCCGCGAAGGGAGTCCGGTGCCCATCGATGGCACCTGCGTCCGTATCGGCGCCATGCGATGCCACAGCCAGGCACTGACCGTCAAACTGACGCGTAACGTACCTTTGGACGAGATCGAACAGATACTGGCCTCCGCCAACGACTGGGTGGAAGTCGTTCCCAACGAGCGGGATATCACCATGAAGGCGCTCAGCCCTGTCCGGGTGACCGGTACCCTGGATGTGCCCGTCGGACGCTTGCGCAAGATGACCCTGGGTGAGGAGTATCTGTCGGCATTCACCGTGGGTGATCAGCTGCTGTGGGGGGCGGCAGAGCCATTGCGGCGCATGTTGAATGTGCTTCTCCAGGAACGCTAAACAAGGGGGAGGCTTCCCGTGAAACCATGCCTTGCCATCGGCGCCGACAGGCTCATTGAACCGGCGATTCTTGCCTCGAAGGTATACCGACGGGGAACGAAAATCTTGCCGTTGGTCCCTTAGTCCCTGGATGACGCCTCGCGCCCAGTGGGCGGCACTCTTGGAAAAATCCTTTACTGAACTATAGTTGTGTCAGTTTTATAATATTTGTTCCCATTGTTGGCAAGTGTCTTCGGGACATATAGAATAGTCGAATCGTTCCTCAATCCAATCTCCCCGGTTCTGCAAGATCCGGAGAAACCATTCGCAAGGAGGTAATATGCTTCGCAGACTCTCCCTGGCAGCGGCCATCACCGCAGCGCTGTCGCCAGTCAGCGTATCCGCTTTGGGACTTGGGGAAATTCACCTGAAGTCAGCGTTGAATCAGACCTTTAATGCCGATATTGATCTTGTTGCCGTGAAGGCCGGGGAGATTGACGGTGTCAAGGTGGGGCTTGCGCCTGCCGAGGCCTACGCTGAAGCGGGTGTCGAACGGCCCTTCCTCTTGTCCAAGCTCCGCTTCAAACCCATACGCCTGAGGGGGGGGAAAGCGGTCATCCGCGTGACCAGCAAGGAGCCTATACGGGAGCCCTTTCTCGACTTCCTGATCGAAGTAAATTGGCCGCAAGGCCGCTTGGTCCGGGAATATACCGTGTTGCTTGACCCTCCCGCGTCGGTGGGGCGCAAGCTGGAACCCGTGGCGGCGCCCATTGCCAACCGTACCCGCGCGGTACAGGGCAGGGCGGCGTCCTCGCGCGAAGCCGCATCGCAACGGCCAGCCTTCCATGAAGGCGCGTCCAACACCGGCCTGATTCGACGGGTGGGGAAAGGGATCGAGTACGGACCTGTGCCAAAACACGACACGCTTTGGAGCATCGCCAAGCGAATGAAGGTGCCGGGAGCTTCGACGCCCCAGGTGGTGATGGCGCTATTGCGTAACAACCCTTCGGCGTTTATCGGACAGAACGTCAACAACCTCAAGGCGGGCGTAATCTTGCGCCTTCCCGATCTTGCCAACGTCACCACCTTGTCGAGGCGGGAAGCGTGGAGGCAGTTTCGCGCACAAACCGCCCAGTATTTCCAGCCCGAGGCGCCTAAGAGCCGCTTGGCGCTCGCCTCAGCCGAAGTCCCCGGGAAACAGACGGCGGGGAAAGGGGGAGCAGGGGGCGGATCTGCAAAGGACGTGGCGCGCATCGAAAAGGAAGTGGCGCTCCTGCGTGAAGCGACCGAGAGTCGGCGCCTCAACGATGAAGAGCTGCGCGCCAGGGTGAAGGAACTCGAAGCGCAGTTGCAGGATATCCAACGTCTCATCACCGTCAGGAGCGAGCAGTACGCGCAGCTCCAGAAGATGGAAGGTGGGGCAACCTCGGCAGCGGCAGCGGAACAGGCGGCGTCGGAAGGCGCGCCTTCGTCTGCTGCGGAGGCATCGCCAGAGCCAGAGAAACCAGCGGTCTCGGGGGAAGAGGCAACACCCGCGGAGACAGCGCCGGTTGCAGAAGGCGCCGAGTCGGGTGAGGAGGCAACGCCCGCGGTGGAAGCGGCGGCAGGCAGTCAAACGGCGGGGGGCGCAGCGGAAGAGACGCCACCGGCAACGGAAGGTGAAGAAAACGCGGCCCCGGTGGAACCCCCCGCGTCGGAAGCCACGCCGGAAACGGTGGCAGAGGCCGGATCGGCCACAACCGGGACCGGTGATGGAGCAGAGGCGGCGACGGAGACCCAGACCGAGACTGGCAGTGAAGCTACGGCGCCTGAGGTGGCTGGCGAAGGATCACCGTCGATGCCCGAGGCGGAAACGGAAACGCCAGCCTCGACAGAAGTGGCGGGCGATCAACTGGGCAAGAATGAGACGGCGCCGGAGGAATCGGTGGTATCGCCTGTCACGCCGGAACCGGAGGCGGTAGCGCCGCCTCCCGAGAAGACCGGTCTGCTGGATAATCTTGGCGATACGTTTTCGAAGAACCCCGCCATGCTGGCCGGCGGCGCAGGCGTGATTGCCCTCCTCGGGGCGCTTGGCTGGATGTTCGCCCGCCGGCGGCGGGAGGCCGAGGACGAGATGGAAGAGAGCATCCTTTTGGGCGGCGGAACAGGCGACATCGAGACCGCCGAGACAGGCCATGGGGGCTTGGCGGAAAACTCTGAAGAGACCTCGTTCCTCAGTGATTTCGCGGCCAGTGACTTCAAGGGTCTTGATGAAGAATCCGGCGAGGTGGATCCCATCTCGGAGGCCGACGTATACATTGCCTACGGCCGTTACCAACAGGCAGAGGACTTGGTAAGGCAGGCCATCGACCAATCGCCCGATCGCCTCGACCTCAGGTATAAGCTGCTGGAGATCCAGTCGGCGGCGGGTGAGAAAGCGGCGTTCGCCAAGACGGCGAAGGCGCTGCTCGAGGAAGGCGCGGATGAGAAAGACCCCGAGGGGTGGGACAAGGTGATCAAAATGGGGCGGGAGTTGCTGCCTGAAGATCCCATGTTTGCATCTGGCGGCGCCGGTGGGTCGGAAGGACCGGGCTTGTCGGTGGTAGGAGGGGGCGCTGCTGCTGCCGCTGCCGTGGCTGGCGCAATGGCGAGTGGGGCACAGGAGGCTGCGACATTCGAGCTTCCGGAGGAGGGCGCCTCCGAAGCCCTGGGCGAAGGAATGACTGAGGTGGGGCCCGATGCAGGCGCCGTGGATGGCGAGGTCGATGCTTCTGCTGCGGCGGCGGAGCTGGACGATCTCGATTTCACCACCGGTGACGAAGAAGGGCTGGAAGAAGGCGCCGCCCATGCGACGGACGAGATTGTGGCGGAGGCGCCTGCCGGCGCGGACGATACGGAATTCGATCTGGATTTCGATCTGAGCGAGATCGAAAGTGAAATAGAGAGAGGGGCGGATCAGGCCAGTGCCGAGGCTGCCAATGACGAAGAGGACGACAACGCGCTCGACTTTGATCTGGGTGACTTGAAGTTGCCCCATGAAACGGCGCTTGATGAGGCCGCGGGCGCGGCGGACGTGGCGGGCGAGGCAACGGACGAGGTGGTGAGCGATCTGGAGCGGAGCTTGTCGGAGGCGGCCCAGGTTTCGGAGGCCGAAATGCCAGCGGGGGGCGGCGCGCCTGAGGAAGGGCTCGACCTCGAGGGTATCGATCTGGCAGGTTTGGATGTCGAAGACAAGGAGGAAGCCTCAGTAGCGGAAGAGATCGACCTTTCGGATGTCGACTTCGATGAGCTTGGCCTTGGGCTCGAAGAGGATACGGAGGAAAAGACAAAGGCGGGTGGCGTCCTGGCGGATATCGGGAATGAGGAGGATCTGGAAGAGGAAGTGGATACCAAGCTGGACCTCGCCCGAGCCTATGTCGACATGGGGGATGCGGACGGTGCGAAGGGCATCCTCGGTGAAGTGATCGAGGAAGGTAACGAGGTGCAGAAGAAGGAAGCGCAAACGTTGCTAGAGCAGATTGCATCCTGACCGTGCTTTTCCGATAGTGGACGTAAAAAGGCGCCTCGGGGCGTCTTTTTACGTTGTGGGGTGCAGTAAGCGCGCTTTCGGGTAGAATGCCCGGCCATGCGTATCGCCCTCGGTATCGAATATGATGGCGCCGCCTACCATGGGTGGCAGATTCAGCCGCATGCACCCACCGTTCAGCAGGTGCTGGAGATGGCGCTTTCGCGGGTGGCGGATCACCCCGTCCGGGTCCAATGTGCGGGGCGGACCGATGCGGGGGTCCACGCTACCGCCCAGGTGGCCCATTTCGATGCCACGACTTATCGTAGCGAAAGGTCGTGGGTGTTGGGCGCCAATGTCAATCTGCCTTTCGACGTCAATGTGTGTTGGGCGGCACAGGTCCCGGAGACGTTTCACGCCCGTTTTTCCGCCACGGGCCGTCACTACCGCTACGTAATTCTGAACCGGATGACGCGTTCGGCCTTGCAGCGCAACAGGGCGGTATGGGAGCACCGTCCATTGGATGCGGAAAGGATGCACCGGGCGGCTCAGCGGCTCCTTGGCCGTCACGATTTCTCCTCCTATCGGGCACAGGGATGCCAGGCCAAGTCTCCTGTACGGGAGCTTCGCCGCCTGCAGGTGAGGCGCGATGGTGAAAGAATCGTGCTCGAAGTGAGTGCGGATGCCTTCCTTCACCATATGGTGCGCAACATTGCCGGTGTTCTTATGGCCATAGGCCGTGGTGAGCAGCCGGAAACCTGGGCACGGGAGGTGCTCGAACTCAGAGATCGCGCCCTTGGGGGGGTGACAGCGCCACCGGAGGGGCTCTATCTGGTGGGTGTTGACTACCCGGAAGAATTCCGCCTGCCGAAGCCTGCTCTTGTGTCAAAAGATGCTCTGCGGCGCCCAGGCGGGTGATGACGGCGTCGAATCCGACAGGCTTGAAGTTCGCCGCCCCTTTGTTCTAAAGGGTCCAATAGGTTATCTTCTCACCCTTATGCGCACCCGGGTCAAAATATGTGGCATCACCCGTCCGCAGGATGGAGAGGCGGCGGTGCGTCATGGCGCGGATGCGATCGGTCTGGTGTTCTATCCTCCCAGTCCGCGCGCAGTGACCATTGAGCAGGCGCAACGTATCGTGCGCGGGTTGCCCCCCTTCGTCACCGTGACCGCATTGTTCGTGAATGCGGAGGAAGCGGCGATACGCGAGGTGCTCTCCGCGGTCTCCATCGACCTGCTCCAGTTTCATGGAGACGAGTCGCCGGAGGCGTGTGCGCGTTATGGCCGCCGATGGATCAAAGCGGTGCGGATGCGCGGCGGGGTCGACCCGGTGGTGGAGTCGGCGCGCTATCATGAGGCGGTTGCCGTGTTGTTCGACGCCTACCGGTCCGGCCAGCCTGGCGGTACGGGCGAGGTCTTCGATTGGACGCGGATTCCGCCGGAATTGGCGAACAGGGTTATACTGGCTGGCGGACTGGCGCCGGAGAACGTGGCGGAGGCCATCCAGCGTGTGCGTCCGTATGCAGTGGATGTGAGCGGCGGGGTGGAGAGAGAGAAGGGTGTCAAGGACGCGGCGAAGATCGAGGCTTTTATGCGAGGAGTGGAACGTGGCGACCACCACTGAGACCGGGCTGACCCAGTTGCCCGATGAACACGGTCATTTCGGACCTTACGGCGGCGTTTTCGTTGCCGAGACATTGATGCACCCCCTGGAGGAGTTGCGCAAAGCCTATGAGCGCTTTATGCAGGACCCCGGATTTCTGGCCGAGTTGGACGCCGATCTGCAGAATTACGTGGGACGACCTTCCCCGGTCTACCATGCGGCGCGGTGGAGTCAGGAGCTGGGCGGGGCGCAGATCTATCTCAAGCGCGAGGACCTCAACCACACCGGCGCCCACAAGGTGAACAACACCATCGGCCAAGCACTGCTCGCAAAGCGCATGGGCAAGACCCGGATCATCGCCGAGACGGGCGCCGGCCAGCATGGCGTGGCAACGGCCACCGTGGCGGCCCGGCTGGGGCTGGAATGCGTGGTCTATATGGGCGCCGTGGACATCGTACGCCAGGAGGCCAACGTCTACCGAATGCGTCTGCTTGGGGCGGAAGTGCGGTCGGTGGCGTCCGGTTCCCGGACCCTCAAGGATGCCCTCAACGAAGCCATGCGCGACTGGGTCACCCATGTGGACGACACCTTCTACATCATTGGCACCGTCGCCGGCCCGCACCCCTATCCAGCGATGGTGCGCGACTTTCAAGCCGTGATCGGGCGTGAGGCGCGGGAGCAGATCCAGGCCCAGGCGGGGCGCCTGCCCGATGCGCTTGTGGCCTGTGTCGGCGGCGGTTCCAACGCCATCGGCCTGTTCCACCCCTTTCTCGCAGACGAGGACGTGGCCCTGTACGGCGTCGAGGCGGCGGGGGAGGGGATCGAGACCGGCCATCACGCTGCCCCCCTCTGTGCCGGCCGGCCCGGGGTGCTGCACGGTAACCGCACCTACCTGATGGAGGACAAGGACGGCCAGATCATCGAGACCCACTCCATCTCTGCGGGCCTCGACTATCCGGGTGTCGGTCCCGAGCACGCCTGGCTCAAGGACAGCGGCCGCGCAGAATATGTCTCTATCACCGACGACGAGGCCCTGGCGGCGTTCCACGCCCTGACCCGGATCGAAGGCATCATCCCCGCACTGGAGTCGAGCCATGCCCTGGCCTATGCGGCCAAGCTGGCGCCGACCCTGCCTTCGGATAAAATCATTCTGGTCAACCTCTCCGGCCGGGGGGACAAGGATATGCATACCGTTGCGGCACGGGAGGGGATCAAGCTATGAGCAGGATTCGACGCCGCTTCGGCGAACTGACGGCGGCTGGCCGCACCGCACTGGTGCCTTTCGTCACCGCGGGGGACCCCAATCCCGATATCACCGTGCCGTTGATGCACGCCATGGTGGAGGCGGGCGCCGATATCATCGAACTCGGGGTGCCCTTTTCCGACCCCATGGCCGACGGACCGGTGATCCAGCGCGCGAGCGAGCGCGCCTTGGCCCACCATGTCAGCCTTCGCGCCGTCATCGCCATGGTGCAGGCGTTTCGTGAGCGGGACACCACCACGCCGGTGATCCTCATGGGGTATCTCAATCCCATCGAGGTGATGGGGTACGGCACCTTTGCGGATACGGCCCATGCCGCAGGCGTCGATGGTGCGCTGACCGTGGATATCCCCCCGGAGGAGGGGCATGATTTTTTACGGGCGCTGGGCGACAAGGCGATGGATGCCATCTTTCTTCTCGCCCCCACCAGTACCCCGGAACGTATTGAGAGGGTCTGTAACGCAGCGAGCGGTTTCGTCTACTATGTCTCCGTAAAGGGCGTCACCGGCTCAGCGGCGCTGGATGTGGCCAGTGTCGAACAG
>Ga0256841_1000903_pt1 | contig 27839 bp, 22 predicted proteins | sample 356308metaG_FD_185971 | JGI IMG/M metagenome (GOLD analysis project Ga0256841, IMG submission 185971) | Hydrothermal vent microbial communities from Mid Atlantic Ridge, Atlantic Ocean - 356-308 | ecosystem: Environmental > Aquatic > Marine > Hydrothermal vents | place: Atlantic Ocean: Mid...
CCGCTTCCTTTCTTCGGCGGGAGATACTATTTGATACCGATAGATGTAAAATCGATTTAAATCCTCCGTCTTCATATTTTGAGCATTGTAAGAGGATTTCATCATCGCTTCGACAACAGCATCATCCACCTCATCAATTCCCGAAGTGGTCAGCAGCTCCACTTTTGAAATCGCACCGAAGATATCCACATAGAACTTTAAAACCACCATCCCGCGGTATTCCATATCTTTGATTGAGTTGGGCCATTCCAGCGGTGCTTTGTTATCAGGTTCGGGTGCAAGTTTGAACCCGGCGTTTTCGTATGTCGTAGTATCTTCGGGATTGAATGTTTTGGAGGTATCCTCCTCCACCAATTCCCCCAATTTTTTGCGCTTGACTTTTCGAGATGTAAGCCCTAAGCGGATTTTCGCTGCTTTGGAATAATCGGTATCGGGATATTTTTTGATTATGTCCTGATAGGCATAGATTACACTTGAATCTTGAGGGCAGATATAATAATCCAATACATAAGCTGCGGCATAAGCGGCATGGGCGGCATAATCGGTTCCCGGATGGTCGTTTTTAATTTTAATGTATATCTTCCTTGCCGAATCCGGATCGTTTTCCTCGAGAAGTTCTTTTTCCGCCAAACGGAACATTCTTTCGATATTGAGAGAATCCGGGAGGGCTTCGGTTATACCGAGTATATTAGCCGCCTCCAATCCGAAAGGCGTATCTGGATAGCGGCCGGCCAATTCAATGTAAAAGCTGTCCGCCAATGATGTATCTCCCTTTATATTTCGATAAATATAGCCGAGAGCATAATAAGCATATTTCGCCTCATCGCTGCCTGGAAATTCCTTCAAAATACGCTTGTATTCTTTCACCGCAGAGTCCGGTTGAGAGAAATCCATCAGCATCGCCTCGGCAAGCAGTAATAATGTGTGTGATATAGTTTCCCCACCGGTTGAGTCATTGGAGAGGGTGGTTCGATATGATTCCAGTTTGGTTATCTCCGAGGATTTATTTACACACAGTTCCGCATATTTTGAGTCTCTGCTTTCACCCTTACCTTTGGAATATGCTTCATTTGCTTTTTTCAGCTCTCCTTGCGCCTCATAAATTAGGCCCATTTTGTAATATGCTTGTGCTGATTGTTCGGTATGTGGATTCTCGAGTGTAATACTTTCGTAGGATTTTATCGCCTCATCTAATTTATTTTGAAGATGATATCCTTCGGCGACTTTTAATTTTATATCCGCTATTTTGTCATAGTATTTTTGGTTTTTCTCCAAACTCTTAAATATCTTCAAACCATCTTCGTATTTGCCCAACTTATATAAGCATTCGCCCATATTATACGATATTTCGTATTCCAGTTTGGAATCCGGTCCGGACTTTTCCGCCGATTTTAATGAGGCCAGCGCTTCGCTGTAATTCTTAAGCTCCATCAAGCATTCCCCGATACGAAGTTTGGCTTTTGCTTTGATATCGCTTTTTGGGTATTTTGTGAGCATTTCCTTGAACGATTCGATGGCGCTTGGATAACTTTCCTGAACATAAGCCATTTCTCCAAGCATAAAGGCGGCATCATCTTTGTATTTCCCCTTTTTACCTTTGGAAATTACATCCTGAAAAATCACCTCCGCTTGATCGTAATTCTCTAAATTGAAGCTACACATCCCAAGAAGGAAATCCGCCTCTTCTGCGTATTCGCTGTTTGGAAAGCTTACCGTAAGTTCCTTGAATTTTCTGTCGGCTTTTCGCCATTCTTCTGTGTTGTAATATGCTTTGCCGATTAAATAAAGGGCATCATCGGCATATTTGCTGTCCGGATAAAATGTTAGAACTTTGGAGGCTTTTTTTATCGCCTCTTCGTATGTCTTCTTTATCGAATCGTTGGCTTTTCCATCAGAGGTTTTCCGTTGTGATTGATATGCTTGATTGTATTTTTCTTTAGCATGATAAAAAGTATTATAATAAACACACCCCGAACCCAATCCGATTAATATTACGGTTATTATAAGTATAAGCGGGGAATTTAATTTATTTAATTTCATTTCTTCAGATGGAAAAGTTTTACCAACGGGATAAATTATCATTCACATCGGTTCGGTTTGTATATATCCATTCGATAATCCGGCATCGTAAAATGCCTTAACCGACTTTTGGAACTCGTCTTTGGTAATATGCCTATTTAATTGCGGATCGTCAACTGCTTTATAAGCCGGGAAGTACTGGCTCATCAGGGAAATATAAGTTTTCTTGGAAATATTGTCGGCGATGAACCTGAATATCTCCTTAGAATTCGAATAACCGTTCGGGAGGATTAAGTGTCTTATCAGCAAGCCCTTAATCGCTATGCCGTCATTATTTGTTTTTAAATCGCCCACCTGACGGTACATTTCCAAAACAGCCGCTCTGTTTACTTTTGGATAATCCTCTATCCCCGACAGTCTTTTGGCGATATCGCTGTCACCGTATCTCATATCCGGCATATATATATCAATTATACCTTCGAGGAGTTTTAATGTTTCCACCCTGTCGTATCCCGAAGTATTATAGACTATCGGTAGGTTAAGGCCGTTTTCTTTGGCGAAATAAAATGCTTTTATGATTTGCGGGATGATATGCGAGGGGGTGACCAAATTGATATTATGGGCATTTTGTTTCTGCAGTTTTATCATCATCTCTCCCAATTTCTCCGGAGAGACTTCCCTACCCTCGCCATATTGGGAAATGGGATAATTTTGGCAGTATAGACACCGCATATTACAATTTGCGAAGAATATGGTTCCCGAACCGTTATAGCCCGAAATTGGCGGTTCTTCCCCGAAATGTAAATTTACCGCAGCGATTTTAGGCAGTAGTCCCGTTAAGCAATCGCCGATAGCCTCATCGGCTAACCTGTCAACTCCGCACTGATGCGGGCAGACCATACAGGGGGAAAGCAAATCGTAAGCTTTCTCGATAATTTCCTTATGCATTGTTTAATTTCAATAATTTTACTATTTCGGGAAGTATCTTCCCCGATGGTCCTTTGAGAAGCTCATCCAAGTATGGAGTTATAGCTGTTTTATCAGGATTAATTTCCACCACATAGGCTTTCGATTCTTTGGCGGTTATCGGCAATTGAGCCGCCGGATGGACGAATCCGGAAGTGCCAACCGAAAAAAACAGATCGGAATTACGCGCCGCATAAAATGCCTTATTAATAGCGTCTTCGGGAAGCATCTCTCCAAACCAGACGACATCGGGACGGATTAACCCTCCGCACCGACATTTGGGGACTTCCTTTTTATCGACAGGTATTTCTTCAGCGTAGTATTCGCCGCATTTAGAGCATTTGTTCCGACGGATATTACCGTGAAGCTCGATTATTTTTTTGGAGCCGGCGACCTGATGTAATCCATCAACATTTTGGGTTATCAAAATGAAATCATCGAAGAGATCCTCCATTTCCGCCAAAGCATAATGTCCGGTATTGGGTTTTATATCGTAAATCAACGAACGGCGATATTGATACCATTCCCATACCAATTCGGGATTACGCATAAAAGCATCGAAACTCGCAAGTTCCTCCGGGCTGAATCTTTTCCATAAACCGTCCGTACCTCGAAAGGTGGGGACGCCCGATTCGGCGGAAACCCCTGCTCCGGTCAACACAGCTACCCTTTTTGCGTTTTTCAGTATGTCAATTAATTGCTCGGAAATCAAAACATTCTCCTTTTATTATTACTGTAATTTAATCAATAAGGGTACCATAGTCAACCCCCAACGCCCTTTATTCGGGGTTTTCGGGAAAACAAAACGGAGAGACGATTTGCGGTTCCTGTTTAATATGGAGTACAAATAATAAAACCCCCGCCATAAAGCGGGAGTTTTTCAAGGAACGGTATAAGACGGGGGAATTATTTTATCAAAGTCATCCTTTTTACTTCCGAATGATCGTTGGCATCAAGGCGGTAGAAATAGATTCCGCTTGCCAAGTCGGACGCATTCCATTTAACCGAATGATTCCCCGCCGAGACTGCCTCATCTACCAATGTTTCAACCAATTGCCCGTAAATATTGTAAATGCTTAGTTTCACTTTGGACGGTTCAGCGATAGAGTAATCGATAACGGCGGTAGAGTTAAACGGATTGGGGTAGGCATCTCGCAATTGAAAATGCATAGGTGTTTCCGTCGAGTGGTCGGATACATCATTAATTAATCCCCGATAGATAGTATAGGCGCTTTCGGCATTCGCGAAGAAATTGGAGAAATTCAAGCTACCGTAAAATTGATTTATGGCGGTGGTGTCAGTCTCGTTTCCTTCGAGATAATCGTAGTCGGAAGGATTTTGATGAAAGTATTCTCCGCCTACCAAAGCAACATCGACATTCCTGTTTTCGCCCGGATTCAAATCCATAGGACCGAAGGAAAACAGAAATCTCGTATCATAGCCGTTAGCGATATCGCGTGCTGCCTCTTCATTCGAGGGAGCTATCCATCCTTCACCCGAATAATCGATTGCGGAGTAAATTTGATCGTAATCGTGTTCTCCGTTCGCCATCACAAAATACCGGGCGGCATCCCCACCGGGGGTCCCATTACCTCCGCCCGGGAATGGTCCGTGATAATTATCCTGTTTTTGCGGTCCCCAATCCAAATCGGAGTTGACATTGCTTATCCACTAATTAAACGATGTTTGCAATCCGCTTTCCGGTGGGGACAGTATCTCTATCCCGCAGACCGAACGGACACTCCTGTCATCCCATTCGCCGCTTGAAGGGTCACCATCGTTATCGGCAATCCAGGCTATCTCTCTCCCATCGGACTCGGTATATCCACAAATATCGTCCTGAGCGCCTCCGGAATCCAATCGGGAGGTATCCGCTACATCGCCATCGTAATAAAGCCCGGTCCAAATATCGTTGATTGGATTGGCGGTTATATTCTCGATTGTAAATCGGAGGATGACGAAATCGCTATATGGAGGATAATTCCAAGAGAAGGAATGAGTAGTAATCTTCAAGCCGATAGGAGTATGGGGACCGTCTATCGGATCATCGTCGGCGAAGGATGAAGTATCGTAGCATACTCCGATAATCTCCCTGTCGGCTACATTCGAGGTAACTTCCATTTCTCCCTCGGGGCAGGGTTTGGGGAAAAGTTCATGAGAGTCCCACCAACCATCACTCCCGCAGGAAACCAAAGTATCGCCATCCACGATTGCCCCGACCCAGATGGAACCCATAAACAGGTATTCGAGTCCGCTGTTTGCAGGGAAACGGCAGGACGGCGCCGGAAGTCCGCTTTCCGGATCCAGCGTAGAAGGATTTTGTTCCGAGCCTATAATCCCTTGATTTGTTATTGTAAGCGCAACATTGCTTCCCCGAGTCGCATGATTGTCAAAGCAGGGGGAATCTTGAGGCGTGGTGTTTGTAGCATTGTAATTGTTGGCGAAGGCTAATCCTACGCCGACAATGATAAATACAAATGCGATTAAAATGATTGATGATTTTTTCATTATATGACACCTCCTAAATTAGACTGTTTTTACACGATGATGTCATAACTGATGATGTGTAAACGGATAATATCGACAATTAAAGAAATCACATCACCTCCTTTCTGAAAAGCGGGAGTATAGATTTAATACTTAATGTTTTCATAGCCCGCGCTCCGTATATGGAAACATTTTGGAATTTACGATGTTCCTTTATTTATTTTACGATATGGGAATCCAATAGTTTAATTTTATTGCGATAAAATTATCGCCGGAGGCCCTGATCGTATCGAATATATCCTTTGGTCGAATCAATTCACCCGGCGTATTCTCCCCTTCTCGGTTCTGTTGCCAAACCAAATAAAGGATACTTCCCGGACGGAATTCCCAACGCAATACCATATTGCTTCGAAATGATAAATAACTGAAATCCGGATTGTAGATGGAAAATGTATCGCCACCCTCACTAACGGTATAAGAACCATCGGATTCTTTTACGATGGTTGTTCCCCCGGTTCCATAAATTCGCAAATCCATACTTCGGGGTTCGGGGAGCTCGCCGAAATCATAGTAATGCCCCGCGCCGATAAAAGGCTCAAAATAAGCTTCAAAACTCAATTTGGGTGTGAAGAAATAGTTTATCCTGCACTCCAAACTCAATTGATTCATTTCAAGGCTGGAAAAGATGTATCTTTTTCCGAAAGTTTCCGCCGGACCATCATTCAGGGTGGTTACATATTGACGCTTCGAAACGGAATATGAATAATTAGGATATAACGATAGTTGCAGATGATTCCCTATGCGGCTTGATAAATCGAAATTTATGGCATTAAAAACACCTCCTAATTCGTTTTTGCTGATAGCGAAAAATGCTCCATATTGAGTGTTTGAAGCGAAGTTGTTATGGAATCCGACATTGAACCATCCCCGAAGAGGGTTTTTCGTCAGCGGTCCTCCCCTTGTTTTGTCATCATTCAACGATCTGGTATTAAGTCCAATCTCTACCCAAGTCCTCCAAAAATTATGAAATGTAAATTCGTTGTGAACCCCGAATCCTGTAAATTGGCGGATCAGCCCGAAATCCCAACCGGATGATATGAAGAAGGATAAGTTGTAATGCTGAAACACATTTCCGGGAGTGTTTTCCCGATATCTAACCTGTGTCGTGAACCTTATATCATCGGCTGAGCGAAGTATCCCGATATCATTCAAATCAAGTCCCGGCGATTCAGCCATAAACTCGGTTCCCCATAACCAATGCTTTCCGCTGTTTTTATTGAAGTCGAGTTCGATTTTATAGCCTGATAATGATGTTCGATTCGAGTCTATTTCGATGTAATCCGCATCGGGACGCTGAAAGTAATGCGCACTGGATTGTTTGGTTTTTAGAATCGCATTTTTACTTCCTTCGATGTAGCTGAAACCGAGCAAACCGCTGAGATTGTAATCCCCCTCGCCGAATCGTAAATCGAATTCGGTATTACCGGTATAGGCACGTTTCCGCAAAATATCGGATAGGGGACTGTTTGAAGGGATATCCCTCTCTACTGCGGTAATAAGCGCACCCATCGTCGAACCGTTATCCCCAAATTCCTGCTGAAATTTTGTGGCATGGTAAAATGATAAAGGCTCGACTTCGGTTTTCCCCTTGGTGTCGGTGGATATATCGTAAGTGTCAGCATATTCTTTGTTTGTCAACGCGCTTATGGATGCTATCGACAATCCCGAGCTTAGGCGCCCGGATATTTTAGCGGCTCCGAGAATAGTCGTGTTTTCGGGTATATCGACAAAATCACCTTCGGCGGTTCCATGGGGCGATGCGCCTATCCGTCGGGAATAGAAAAAATCGGTCGAGCTCAGCAATTGATTTCCTTCGATGAAAAACGGTCTTCTCTCGGAAAAATAAGTTTCGTATGCTGACAGATTTATCTCCGCCGGGTCCGCTTCCACCTGACCGAAATCCGGGTTTATTGTGGCATCCAAAGTTAAATTGGGACCTAATCCCATTTTTAAGTTCCCCCCAACCCTTGCCGATAAATCACTTCCATTCTCGAAAGGATTGTTGGGGGAATAATCGCTTATAAATTTCCCCTCGCCGGCGACATAAGGCAGAAGTTCCAAACGTCGCGACGGCTTGATATCCCGTATCCCCTTCAATATTCCGAAACGGGAAGCCCAGCCGGTGGAATCTTTGGGAACGATCACCCAATAATCATCCTCGTTATTGGTGGGAATCCATCTGTTTATGTTGATGCCCCAGACTTGTTCCGATTTCTTATTGAATCTTAATTGTGAAAAGGGGATTTTCATCTCGGCAGTCCAACCGAGGGAATCGATCGATGTTGCTGCCTCCCAAACAGGATCGAAGGAATAATCTTGCTCCCATTCGGTGTCTTCAGGATAATATCTGTCGAATTCCACGCCTGAAGCTGTTATCCCGAACCCATAAGCGGTGCGATGGTCGAAATAAGTATCAAAAGCGACCGATAACTGTTCCGTATCCCCATAATGATCGCGGCGATTAAGTATTTTCCTTATATGCCGCGGATTTTTACTATACATTCTGGCTCCGATATATATCGCTTTATTGTCGTATAGAATCGTTACTTTAGTGCTATCGGTCGGGGAGTCCCCTTCGTTGGGATCTTTCTGAAGGAAATCGGAAATAAATACAGTTTTTCTCCAGATGGGCTCATTGAGTTTACCATCAATCTTTAAGGGGACTTCATTGATACGCTCGGCAATGATAACTTTAGGCGCGATATTTCCGGTCGCGGAAGCGACATTATGGATATTAAGGACGGATACGGATAAAAATATCCATATAATAAAAGTATTACTGAATATATTTTTAATAATTGCCATCTTCATTCTCCAATACGAAGATTGTCGTGTCGGGTTTCTTTTTTTACGATTGGGAAAACAATTGTTTTGAACAAGGAATTAAAATTGATTTCCAAACAGCGCTGTAATATGATATTTTATTAAATGTAATTATACGATAATTTGCTACAATATCAAATGTAATGGATAAAAATAAATTACTTACAATTATAAATAGCATATCCGATGGCGTATTTACCATAGATACCGAATTTCGTATAACCTTTATGAATGAAGCCGTAGAAACCATCACCGGCTATAAAAAAGACGAGGTGATAGGTAAATATTGCCATAATGTATTTAAGACCAACATCTGTAAGGATAGTTGTGCCTTGAGGCAGACTTTATCCACGGGCGAACCTGTTATAAATAGATTGGTTTGTATGATTAACAAGGCGGGTAAAAAGGTTCCAATAAGTGTCTCGACAGCATTACTGAAGAATGAGGATGAGAAGGTAATTGGAGCTGTGGAGACCTTCAGGGATTTGGATATGGGGGCAAGGCTGCATAGCGAGTATGAAGCAAAATATACTTTTGAGAATATGATCAGCCGCAATGCCAAAATGCGGGAGATTTTCAAAGTTCTCCCTATGGTTGCTCAAAGTGATAGCACAGTCCTATTGCAGGGTGAAAGCGGAACCGGAAAGGAATTGGTCGCCCGCGCCTTGCATAACTTAAGCGCAAGAAGAAAAGGACCATTCGTAAGCCTGAATTGTGGCGCTCTCCCGGATCAATTACTTGAATCGGAATTGTTTGGATATAAGGCAGGAGCTTTTACCGATGCCAAAAAGGACAAAAAAGGACGATTCGCCTTGGCGGAGGGCGGGACTTTTTTTTTGGATGAAATAGGCGATATCTCGCCCGCATTGCAGGTTAAGCTTCTTCGGGTTCTTCAGGAGAAAACATATGAGCCGTTAGGGGCAACTCAATCCTTTAAGGCTGATGTTAGAATTATAACCGCAACGAATAAAAATTTAGAGGAACTTACCGCTCAAGAGAAATTCCGCAAGGATCTATTTTATCGTATCAATGTCGTCAAGCTGACTCTGCCCCCATTACGCGAGCGGAGGGATGATATTCCGTTGTTGGTGGAACATTTTGTGAGCAAATTTAATAGGCTTTTAAATAAAAATATCGCCGGCGTCTCAAGTGAAGCGATGAGATTGCTTTTGAAACATAATTATCCCGGAAATATCCGCGAATTGGAAAATATCATCGAGCATGCTTTTATAATGACCCCCAAAGGTGTTATAAGGCCGGAATTCCTTCCGGAATATATGCAGGATAAGAAAACGATTCCGGCAATAGAAATCGCCGGAACGATGAAAGAATTAGAAGCTCTGTTTTTAATCGCCGCCCTAAAAAGGAATAATTGGAAACGGAATAAAACCGCAAAGGAATTAGGGATAAACCCATCTACCCTCTATAGAAAAATCAAAAGACTCGGACTGAAAATCCCTAAAGAATAACGAGAATAAAAATTGCGTTTCTGCAATGCTATTTATATATAGCCGTGCGATATTGCAACATCCTTATTGTAATCTCTCCAATAATTGTCCCTCAACAGAGAATTATCCCAACCTTAATCGATTGTGCCGCAGGATATTAAAACAATTCTTTTTCTATATGGTTAAGTTGGCACACGATTTGCGGTAAAGAGTTTTGAAATAAATAATGGCAGTTAACTTAAGGAGGTTTTTTTATGATCGGGTTAGACAGATTGATAGAAATGAACGGAGTTATAGCCGCCGGGCAATTTTCAGAAGATGGTAAGGTAATCAGGAAGGTAGGCGATATACAGGATGGTGTTATGGAAGAGATTGCCGGATGGTGTGCTTCGCAAAACAAGACTGCTTCCCAACTTGTCGATTTTTTGGATGATAATTCGGATTATAACTGGCGGCCGTTAAATGGTTGGGCGATTTGGGGAGGCAAGTATGTAATTGCCGTTGTTGGAAATACGGGAGTTATTGTTGAATCGACAAGGGCTGATTTCAATCAATTGATTGTGGATTTGCTTGGGTCGGAGCCGACTGGGGCAAAGCAGATTTATTGATAGGCAATTAATACGATTGTTTGGAGAAAAATTAAAGTTAATAGAGAAAGGAGTATATTATGGAAAGCGAAAAAGAAAATCCCAAACTGGGACACGGGGTAGTGCATCCGGGTGCCAGGCCTATGAAGGTGTTCTTAGATGACGACGGTTGTATGTGGCTTTGTGATAAGGACATAGACCCCACTAAAGGTTATGCCGAACAGGGATGTTGGAGATGTAAGGATATGGTATTTACGCGCGATGATTGATTAAATTTATCCTTATAATCCAAAAAGCCGCTCCGATTGTTCGGAGCGGCTTTTTTTTACAACAGCTTTGAATAAGGGTTATTTCTTCTTCTTAAAAGGGGTTACAAATATATTGTTAAAACCCGATTTGTTCACGATGAAGATTATATTTTTGCCCAAAATTCGTGCGTAATAATTGTTTTCATCGCCGGGGACCTGTTTTCCGATTATGAATGTATGCAGGTCGCCTGCGGAATCAGTTATTTCGATTTTGTATTTCGGCCTTTCAAAGCCATAGTTATTTACACTATCGGGATTAGCGACATCCGTAGCCCTGAGATTGACGACCATACCGACTAAAGGATTGGCTTGATTGTCGGCGAGTTTTACTCCCGGGGAAAGTTTGCCTTTCTTCCATTTCTTTTTGGGTGCTGCTTTAATTGAATCGGCTTTCGATGTGGTGTTTGTTTTTATTACCTCGTTGATTAGCTCGATACTTTTGTTTCTGGAGATGATTTTTATCTTTTGGAGGTCATTCCTGTTATAATCAAATACTTTTGTTTCCACCCACCGTTTGGAATCGGGGTTGGCGTTATCGGTAAAAATTCCGAAACTTTGGAGCAGATTTTGGTGCGATAGATATATATTATTCGAACCGCTTTCTTTTAAAAATACTCCACGGTAATCCGGTCCTCTTTTGCCCAATGCAAAATTTAGCAATGTATCCCCTTTGTTCCCTTTAACGATAAGCTTCACCACTTGGGAGTCCTTTAATCCAAAATCCCCCGCAAGCTCGGGATTGGTTCCGCGTAGTTCACCCTTTATTCCTGTCAGATCTTCCATCAATTTGTCGATCTCGCTTTTCTTTGCCGGGGCATTGTATTTGGTCTTAACTTTCCAAGAGTCATTTTCCAAAGCGAGTATTATGCCGGAGTCCGGTTTGTTGGCTCGAAATACATCAACTTCGGCGATTTCGTCACCATTTACACCCTTGGATAAATCGATGTACTCCTCCGTAGCCGGTTTTTTTTCTCCGCTGTTGTTTTGGATTATGTAAATGACTATCAGTATAGCGAAAATCGCTACTAATGTATAAATGCTTTTCGATTTCATATCCTGACCTCCTAATTACCGATTGAGCCGATCATTCTCTGGTAATCCTCCCTGTTTTTACGACGGATCATAAAGCGAATTATGCCGTATATGATGATGATAACAGGCACTAAGATTATAGTGAAAAATCTCCAGAAAAGTTTACTCCCGGTGGAAACATCCTTAATATACCGCAATGTGGACATTTTACTACGGATATTAATTAAGTCGTTCCCCAAAGTTAGGGCATCCACGCTGTTTAAAAACAACAACCCGTCTCCGAAAGCCTGTAATAATCTATCGGAGAACATCTCCGCGCATCCGTACAGGATGAGCTTTCCGGGTTTTTGTTCCACCGTCTGGGCTTTTTGGGGATTTTCGTTTTGGTCTTTTCCCTGATTGGGCCAAGGTGGTATTTCTTTGCCGGCGTACAAATCCGGAAATTTGCCGGTGACAAAGACTCCCAAGGGCTGTTTTGGTCTTAATTCGTGTTCGGTGATATCCAAATCGATGCTGTTTAATTCACTTGATTTCGGCGGAATATTCCAACTCTCGTTTGAACTCCAAAACAGCAGATTCTTTTTCAATCCGAGCGAATCCAATTTTGCGTCATTTATGTCCAAAGCCGTTCCCCAAAGGTATAAAATCGAAGGGATACGGTTAGTAATTGAGAGATTGTTGTTCATATTTTGGGAGATTACCCTGATTTGGTTGGGCATTTTTACCGGAGTGTTTATAACCGCCGAGAATATACCGCCCAATTTTTGTTTTGTTGGAATACTGATAACCTCCATACTATTATCGAGCAATATACTGTCGCTGACACCCAACCCGTATCCTTTAAGCAAATCGTTGATTTTGGTGTTGTTTCTCGAAGGGGTTACGCTTATACCTCCGCGCCTGTCAGGGGTGAAACTGTAATCGTATTGCTGAACACTCATCATCACATTCCCTCCTTTGGCGAGGAAACGGCTTATCGCGAATTTTTGGCGTTCGCTTAAAGGTTCGGTAACCATAACGACAAGCGTTTTGGTATCCGGAGGAATAGTATCTCCCTCGGTTAATTCAATACGGCGGACATCATAGTTTTGGTCCTTCAGAAGTTCATTGATGCTTTTATAATTGTCCTGCCTTTGGGGAATTCTCTGTCCCATCTGCATCAGCATCTGCCGCACTTTAGGGTCCTTATATCTCGGATCGATTTCCCCCATTGGCGCATAAACGGTGACAGTTGGTTCTTTCTGTTGCACCATCCGATAAATTTTGCTCATCAAGTCATATTCAAGATTCGGAAGGGTTTGCGGAACCACCTGAGGAATAATTTCGCTTTTTTTATCCAAATAGGATATGGTGATAGTCGAATAAATCCTTTTAACCCCATAAGCATCTTTTTCAATCGATTGAGCCTGAAAGGGGACAATCCCTTTCTGGCGCAATTCGTCCTCGGATCCCGCTTGTGTGGGGTCGTAAACCTCATAATGGAAATTTCTCGATACTTTTTCCAATTCGTGCATTTTATCGGAAACATCCCTCTCAATTGTCTTCATTGCGGTCGGCATTTTATCTTTGGGGGAGACATAATAGCGAACCGTGATGGGGGCATCTTTGAGCTTCGATAGGATGTTTTTTGCCGCCGGGCTGACGGTATAAACCCCTCCTTCGGTTAGGTCGAATCTTCCCAATGATGTTCCCTCAACCACCACATTAAACATAATACCGATAGCCAACATCGCAATTACCGCGACCGTAAAGCTTTTGCTGGTATGACGGCGGAGTTTCCCCTCAACCGTATAGCCATTGAGCAGGAGAAATATAATGGTGTATGAAAGGAAATAAAGAATATCTCGAATATCTATTACACCCCGCTCAATTGATGAGAAGTGGCTGGATACGCCGAGCGAATTTTTGAAGAAACTTCCCATTCCCCCTATCCAAGAATCGAGGAACATTGCGATGTAATCGGTACCTACCATATAAAAAATAAAGCAGACCACCATCCCCATAATAAAAGCTGTTATCTGATCTTTGAACAGAGCGGACACGAACAATCCGATAGAGAGATAAAAAGCTCCCAATAGGGCGGCACCGATATAACCGCCGATTATCGGACCGGGATCGGGATTGCCCAAAAAGGTGAGCATTATGGGAATTACCAATGTTCCCGCTAATGAAACCAAAAAGAATAGATAAGCGGCGAAAAATTTTCCCACTACGAGCTGATTGCTTTTCATCGGGAATGATTGCAGAAGCGCAAAGGTCCCGCTTCTTCTATCTTCAGCCCAGAGCCTCATAGTGATTGCCGGAATAAAGATCACCATCGTCAGGGGCAGTAATCCGAAAAAGCCCCTCATATCGGCTATTCCGGTGAGAAAGAAGCTGGTCATATATAAGCCGGCATTTACTATGATAAACACGACGATAAAAATGTAGGCGATAGGCACATTGAAATACGCCGTAAATTCGCGCTTAAAAACAGTCATTATATTTTTCATTTTCCCTCCTTAACCTGCCTTTCTCATCGATTTTTTAATCAATGAGATAAATGTCTCCTCAAGCGATAGGCTGTGAGGGGTAAATTCTCTGACCATCCAGTTGTTTTCTTTTACTTTGGTCCCGATTTTATCGACCAAATCAACTCCGGGATCCGCTTCGATTACGAAGCAAGCCGCATTGGGAATTGAAGTCGGTTCAGGCCTCAAAGCCCTTACCCCTTCGATATCTCGCAGCTGTTTTTCAATATCGTCGGGATTACCATCCACGGTTAACTTAACCATTGACCCTCCGCCAACCTGCTGACGAAGGTCGTCCGCCGTGCCATCGGCAATTATCCTGCCTTCGTTGATAATGACAATTTTATCCGAAGTGGCTTGAGCTTCTTGAAGGATATGGGTCGAGAAAACGATTGTTTTCTCCTTTGCCAAATCGCGGATAAGTTTCCTTATGCCGACAATCTGTACCGGATCCAGACCTGCTGTCGGCTCATCCAATATCAAAACTTTTGGGTCGTGTATCAAAGCTTGAGCTAATCCAACACGTTGCTTATAACCCCGCGAAAGTTCGCCTACAATACGCTTATATACGCCTTTAATGCCGCATGCCTCCACAACCCATTCTATCCTGTTCGGGACCTGAACCGGATGGATACTGCGTCCCCGCGCCACGAATTCGAGGTATTCATTCACCTGCATATCGTTGTAAAGCGGAGCTGTCTCGGGGAGGTATCCCAATATCTCTCGTATCTCTAAGGGATTTTTAAGGATATCATACCCCTCCACTGTCGCCGTTCCGGCCGTGGGAACGATTTGGGTGGTGATAATGTTCATTGAAGTAGTCTTACCGGCGCCGTTGGGACCCAATAAACCCATTACCCGCCGGTCTTCCGCTGTAAAGGAGGCATCGCTTAAGGCAACGGTTGCACCGTAATGCATAGTTAAATTCTGGGCAACAATCATCCAGCAACTCCTTTCTTGTTTATTTTAAATATGCCGTTTTCGACCGCACCTGTAAGATATGGTGTTGATTTTTTCAGCGCAATTTATCATTATACAAATTAGTTTGGATTTAGTTCAAAAGAAATTTTATTTGTTTTATCTTATATTATTGAATTATTTGGATATTTTGGCTATTTCGATTTGAGGAGTTAAAATGGAAACATCGAATAAATACTTTGGCAGGGATTATATCTCCACTTCCGATTGGAGCAAAGAAGATTTAATCGAAGTGCTTGAGGTTTCCTCGAAACTAAAGGAGATGAGGCACAAAGGGATTCCCCATCGTCACCTTTTGGGGCAGACGGTGTTTCTGATGTTTTTTGATAAATCGACGCGGACGAGAAATTCATTTGAAGCGGGAGCAACCCAATTGGGTGCGCATGCCCATTTTATCGACATCGCCACTTCCCAGATAGCACATGGGGAAACCGCAAAGGATACCGGGATAATACTTTCATCTTATGGGGAGGCAATCGCCATTCGGCATGATCTTATCCCGGGGGAAGGGAACAGCTATATCAGGGAAGTTGCCAAATATGCCGATGTTCCCGTTTTTAATATGCAGTGCGATATCGATCATCCATTTCAAACAACCGCCGATTTGATGACTATACGGGAGGAGTTCGGCAAGGATCTGCAGGGATTGAAAATCGCTGTCAGCTGGGCTTATACAAAAAGCTATGCCAAGCCGTTATCGGTTCCTCAAGGGCTGATAACTTTATTGACGCGGTTTGGTTGCGAAGTGACGCTTGCCCATCCGCCGGAGTTTAAGCTGATGAAAAATACATTAAAGGAAGCCGAAGAGAACGCCAGAAAGTCGGGGGGGAAATTCGCTATCACCGATTCGATGGAGGATGCATTTGAGGGCGCCGATGTCGTTTATCCCAAGAGCTGGGGAATTGAGGAGCTATTCTCAAAGCCTGAGGAAGCATTAGCCCTAGCCGAAAAATATAAGGGCTGGATTTGCGATTCGGATAAAATGAAGTTGACAAACGATAACTCAATTTATATGCATTGCTTACCTGCGGATAGGGGAAAGGAAGTGTCGGATGAGGTTATTGATGGTTCGCATTCGAGGGTTTTTCAGGAGGCAGAGAATAGACTGCACACATCCAAGGCGGTGATGTTAATGACGATGGCGAAAAAGTTGCCAAATCTAAAACTGTAATAAATCTGTTATGCTAAAAAATATAAAACAAATTCCTTCTGCGATTATTTTGGCTGCCGGTGAAGGTTCGCGTATCGGGACCCCAAAGGCGCTGCTGAAAGCTAACGGAAGATCTTTTATCGAAAGGGTTATCGATACACTTATAATAGCAGGAATCGAGGATATTACGGTCGTCTTGGGCGCCGATGCGGAGAATACCAAAACCCTAATCGATACTTCGGTAGTGGAGGTAGTTTATAATCCTGATTATAGCGGAGGTCAGTTTAGCTCCATTAAGAAGGCGGTCGAAAATATTCGACCCATAGGAGATATTGCTATCTTCCCCGTCGATCACCCGTTAGTTGAGCCGAACACGGTTTCCCTTTTAATCGAAGCATCATCTACTGATAAGGGCAATAAAGCTTTCATACCTGTGTATAAGGGACGGAACGGACATCCTGTTCTTTTGAAAAAACAATTGGTCAAAGATATTATCAATGCCGAGAGGGATACAACCTTACGGGATATAATTTGGAAGGATCCATCGGTAATTCACAGGGTAATCGTGGATGATCCGGGAATAATAATGGATATTGATACCCCGAATGATTACAAGCAATATATAATGCGTCTGGAGCGATAATCGAATGAGCGCAATAGGAAAAAGTGTTGCACGGGCGGAAGGCGAAGAAAGGGTTACCGGCAAAGGGACATTTGTTGCGGATATAAAACTACCGAGTATGCTATATGCGTCGGTTATTCGTTCCCCTATCGCCCACGGGGATATAATAGAGGTTGATGATTCAAGGGCTTCTAAGATTAAGGGTTATAAGGGGATATTTACTTACCGAGATATTTTGGGTGAAAATGTAATCCCCGTCGTATTTCGCGATCAGCCTTGTTTCGCCGAGAAGAGGGTCAATTATTACGGGGAGCCGATCGGGGTGGTAGTCGCCGATTCAAAATCCGCCGCCGATATGGCTCTATCGAGGGTTAATATTGATTATAGGGAACTCGAACCTCTTTTGGATCCACTGAAAGCGCGTGGAAATGAAAGAATAAAGATTTACGGTGAAGATAATATTTTCAAACACCTTAAGGTTAGGAACGGGGATATCGAAAAGGCTTTTGCCGAATGCGAGGTGGTCATTGAGGATATTTACACTACGCCTTATCAGGAACACGCTTACATCGAAACTCAAGGTATGGTTGCAAATCCTCTCCCGGATGGGACTATGGAGATATACGGTTCTATGCAATGCCCCTTTTATGTTCGAGAAGCCGTTGCTGCTGTGTTGGATTTGCCGTTCAGCAAAGTTAGAGTTGTGCAAACATCAACTGGGGGGGCTTTCGGTGGTAAGGAAGATGTCCCTTCTCTTGTCGCCTGCCAAGCTGCCATACCGGCGTATCATTTGAAAAGACCTGTTAAGCTGATTTATAGCCGTGATGAGGATATAATTTCAATGTCCAAACGGCATCCGGGATGGATACGCTATAAGTCGGGTGCCGATTCAAATGGGGTATTAAAAGCGGTGGAGGTGGAATATATTATTGACGGTGGGGCATATTCAACTCTTTCGCCGGTGGTTTTATGGAGGGGGACGGTTCATGCGGTTGGGCCCTATCGTTGCGAGAATGTAAAAGTGGATACCTATGCCGTCGCCACTAACAAAGTTCCTTGCGGAGCTTTCCGGGGATTCGGCTCGCCTCAGGTATTATTTGCCGCCGAATCCCAAATGGATCGCTTGGCGGAGAAATTAAATATCGATCCTGCGGAGTTTAGATTAAAAAATATCCTCCGCACAAATGACACTACCCCCTTTGGACAAAAGCTCTCGTGGTCGGTTGGAGCTGAGGAAGCGCTAATGAGGGTTTTGGAAAAATCCGATTGGAAAAAACGGAAGGATAAGAATGAGTATGCGCCTGACGGTAAAAAAATCGGTTATGGCCTTTCTTCTGTCTTTTATGGGGTTGGATTGGGTGCCGGCGGAAAGCACTTAGCGAGGACTGGGGCGAGGGTTATGGTTGAGGGCGATGGATCGGTTTCCTTTTCTGTGGGAACCACGGAGATGGGTCAGGGGATGCGGACTGTTTTAGCTCAGATAGTAGCGGAAGAGTTGGGATTACCTTATGAGAATATCCGAATGATTCCCACAGACACATCGCGGGTTCCGGATTCGGGACCCACCGTCGCCTCGCGGGCTACCACTATGAGCGGGAGAGCGTTGATAGACGCCTGCGGTAAACCCCGCAATTCCATATTAACCGAAGCCGCCCGGATGTTGGGCGTTGAAAAACATCAAGTAATACTTAAAGATGGAATGGCGTTTAGCCGTGTTGATAAGGATAAACAAATTTCTGTTATGGAGGTGATAAACAGCTGTTTTGCCAAAAGGATGCCTTTGTCCGGTGAGGGATGGTATGTATCGCCGGAAACCTCTTGGGACGAGCGGCGCGGTTTCGGGGATGCTTATGTAACCTACGCTTGGTCATCGAATGTGGCGGTTATTGCGGTTGATATGGATACGGGGGAAATAGAAGTTTTAAAGATTTACTCCTCTCACGATGTCGGTAAGGCAATCAATCCATCTTTGGTCGAAGGACAGATAGAGGGTGGGGTAATACAGGGGTTGGGGTATGCGCTTACTGAGAATATAATAACTGATAAGAAAGGGCGTTTGATGAACACCGAGTTTGCAACTTATATTATCCCAACTGCGGCGGATGTCCCATCCGTGAAGCCTATAATTGTCGAACATCCGTATCCAGAAGGTCCTTATGGCGCCCGCGGTTTTGGAGAGCAACCTTTGATGGGTGTTGCCCCGGCGGTGGCGAACGCCGTGAGGGATGCTGTCGGGGTAAGGATAAGCAATCTTCCGATAACTCCGGAGAAGGTTTGGAAGGCATTGCGCAAATATGAAGATTAAATTTATATTAAATGGTAAAAAGACAGTTGTCGATGTCCCCGGAGGAATGCGCCTTATCGATTTATTGAGGGAAAAACTTAATTTGACCGGGACTCGTGAAGGATGTGGTAAGGGGGAATGCGGTGCCTGTACGGTTTTGCTTGATGGGAAACCGGTAAATTCTTGTTTGATACTTGCCGCTCAGGTTGATGGGCGGGATATTCTTACAATCGAGGGTTTACAAAAGGGAGATTCTCTTGACCCCGTTCAGCGGGCATATATCGATACTGCTGCCGTCCAATGTGGCTTTTGCACTTCGGGGTTTATACTTGCCACTAAAAGCCTATTGAATGAGAATCCTGACCCCTTGGATGAGGAGATAAAGAGGGGGATAGCGGGAAATCTGTGCCGATGTACCGGTTATGCGAAAATCTTCGATGCGGTTAAAACAGCGGCGGAATATATTAAAGAGGAAAATTGAGCAAGGAGTTATCCGAAAGAGAAATTATCGGCGAATTGGCAAAATTGCAGGAGAATAATATCCCTTGCGCTATGGTTATCATCATTTCCGCGAAAGGTTCCACGCCCCGAAAGGAAGGAGCGATGATGATTGTCCTATCCGATGGAACCATCTTGGGAACTATCGGTGGTTCGAAAGTCGAAGCGCTTTTGGCGAATGATGCCTTATCCTCCATCAGCGAAGGTAAACCCAAACGGGTGAAGTATTCGGTTTCGGATGATGAGGGTTTGCAGACAGGGATGATATGCGGCGGAACAATGGAGTTTTTCGTCCAACCGTTCGGTAATTTCCCCGAACTGATTATATTCGGGGCGGGGCATTGCGCCGTACCTCTCTGCCATATAGCTTCCAAAAGCGGCTTTATTGTGCGGGTGTTTGACGAACGTCCGGAATATGTCTCTTCTTCAAGGTTCCCGGAAGCGATCGAAACATTATTCGGCGGATACGATGAGTTGATTGAAAGTTATGATTGGTCGAAGAAGCCTTATGTCGCAATCCTAACCCATAGCCATAATTCCGATGCGGAGATATTGGAAAAAGTTATAAACAAGAGTTGGACCTATTTGGGAATGATAGGATCGGAAAGAAAGAAAAAACAGGTATTTAAAAAACTCAAGAAAAATGGGATTAATCAGGAGTTATTGGGTCTGGTTTCCACCCCGATCGGATTGGAAATCGGATCGGAAACGCCGGAGGAGATTGCAGTCAGCATTGTTGCGGAAATGATAAAGGTCAGGAGGAGCTAATGCTTTCAGATTCGGAAGTGATTGTCCCGAAGAATATCGATGAAATCCTTGAGGTTATTTCGAAAAAGAAAGCGGCAGTCATCGCCGGCGGTACCGATTTACTTGTACGGATTAAAAGTGGTATAACTCCTCCCCCCAAAGTGATAGTTGCTTTGGATAAAATCAGCTCTCTGCATAAAATTGCGAAAAAAGGTAATAGGGTTATAATAGGTGCTTCGGCTACCTATAATGAGATACTACATTCAGAACTGATTAGAGACAATTTCCCTCACCTCGTTGGAGCCGCCGCTGAAGTTGGATCCCCGCAAATCCGTTCGCGGGGGACAATAGGCGGGAACATCGTCAACGCTTCCCCGGCCGGTGATTCGATTCCTCCATTATATACACTTGGAGCCGAATTGGTACTCCGTTGCATAAATGGCGAAAGAAGAGTGAGGATAGATAAATTTATCAAAGGTCCCGGGAAAACCGTTTTACGCAAAAATGAGTTGCTCACCGCTATCGAAATAGAAATCCCTCGAGGTAAACCCTATTATTTTTTCAAACGTCTGGGAACTCGTAGGGCATTGGCTGTGGCGAAAGTTTCTGCTGCCGGGTATATCGGGATTGATAAGGGAATTGTTGAAAAGGCGAAAATCGCTCTTGGAGCCGTAGGACCAACCGTCGTATATTCACATTCAGTCGAAAAAATACTGCTTGGCAAAAAATTGTGTGAGGGTATAATTTCATCGTCTGCGGAAGTATCCAAAGCCGATTGTAATCCTATCGATGATATCCGTTCGGAAGCGAACTATCGGCGGGAGATGGTTGGAGTCCTTGTTAGGCGGGGATTGACGAAGATTTTAGAGGAAATAGATGGCTGATGAAAAAGACAAATTGAAAGTTGTTGGCACAAGGGTTATCCGAACGGATGCATTCGATAAGGTAACGGGGAGGACGAGATATTCCGCCGATGTTAATGCTGTGGGGCAACTATTCGGTTCGGTTTTACATAGCGAATATCCTCATGCGGAGATATTGGAAATTGACACTTCCGAAGTCGAAAGGCTCGAGGGTGTAAGGGCTGTGGTAACTCGGGAAGATATCCCCGGTGCGAAATATTTCGGAGGCGTGATTCCCAATCAGACAGTATTTGCGGTCGATAAGGTGCGCTATTATGGCGATGGTATATCGGCTGTTGCCGCGGATACGCCGGAATTGGCTGAAGCCGCTAAGTTGTTGATTAAAGTCAAATATAAACCATTGCCGGTTTTAAGCGATGCCCGTGAGGGATTAAGGGCGGATGCGCCGAAGGTATTTCCCGAAGGTAATTTATGCAAGCATCACAAAGTGCGAAAAGGAAATGTGGAGAAGGGTTTTGCTGAAGCGGATTTGATAATTGAGCGTGAGTATTCCACCCAGAGGATAGAGCATTCTTATCTTGAGCCGGAAGCGGTGGTGGCTGAATTATCGGAAGATGGAGGGATTAAAATAATCGGCTCCATCCAAAATCTATTTTCCGCTCGTAGGGCGGTTGCTTCCGTGCTGAACCTCCCTTTGAACAAAGTCAGATTGATTCAAGCTCCGTTGGGTGGATCTTTTGGGGGAAAGGATGAGGCTGTTACGGTTCTTTTCTGTCGTGCCGCCCTATTGGCGATTAAATGTGGACGCCCGATTAAATTAGTAAATAGCCGCGAAGATTCTTTTCGTGAATCATACAAGAGGCACCCATATTTTATGCGGTATAAAGCCGGAGTGAAATCGGATGGAACATTTACCGCGATGGAAATAGATATAACCGCCGATGCCGGAGCCTATGCCAGTATGAGCCCTTTCGTGACTTGGCGGAGTGTGGTCCAGGCGACAGGTCCTTATCGCGTGCCGAATGTGAAAACGGATGTCCGTGCGGTTTATACGAATAATAATTATACCGGTGCAATGCGCGGGTTCGGTTCTCCGCAGGTCAATTTCGCCGTGGAATCATTTATAGATGAGATAGCGGAAGAACTTGGAATAAATCCGTTGGAACTGCGTTTGAAAAATGCGTTTGTCGACGGAGATATTACCGCTACCGGACAGAAGCTAAATCACAAGGTCAGCCTCGGTGAGGCTTTGAAGACGATAGCCGAAAGAAGTGATTTTGTCTCGAAATGGGAAACCAGCCGCAAAAGCTCAAGCAGGGATGTTAGGAAAGGGATAGGAATATCCTGCTCTTATAGAGGGGTTTCTCTCGGAGCGGAAGGGACCGACGCCGCCAGTGTATTGGTATCGATTCAATCGGATGGCTCCGTTATTGTGGAAACCGGATTGGTGGATATGGGTCAGGGAGCCGCTACGGCGATAAGTATAATCGTCGCCGAAGGGCTTGGAATCGATATTGAGAAAATACATTTCCTGAATGCGGATACTTCGAGAGTTCCGGATTCGGGACCTACTGTGGCTTCCCGTACTACCATAATGGCTGGAAACGCCGCTAAAAATGCCTGCGAAATATTAAACGAAAGAATAAAGCGGGTAGTATCCGGGGAAAAGGATTTAGGCTTCGAGGAAAAAGTTGCCATCTGTTTTCGTGAAGGGATTTCCCTATATGCGGTAGGACATTATAAATCCCCCAAAACAACTTGGGATGAGGAAAATGGTTATGGGGATGCCTATTTTACCTTTGTTTATGGAGCTAATATCTCTGAAGTGGAAGTTGATATGCGCACCGGGAAGGCTAAGGTCGATAAATTTTATGCGATTCACGATGTCGGCAGGGTTGTTTCCTTATCGGGAGCTGAAGGTCAGGTTTACGGTGGAGTGGCTATGGGGATGGGATATGCTCTTTTGGAGGATTTCCATCAAACTGACGGCATCCCCGATTTTAAGAACTTCGATGAGTATCTTCTGACGACCGCTGCCGATATCCCAAAAATGGAAGTTGAGTTTTTACAAAACCCGGATAAGGCGGGCCCGTATGGCGCTAAATCCCTGGGTGAACCGTCAACCGAAATCGTTGCGCCTGCCATCGCAAATGCTGTTTATAACGCTACCGGTAAGCGTATTAGAAATCTCCCGCTGACACTGGAAAGGGTGCTTATAGGCAGGGAATTGGTGCGCCCGTCCAAGCGGGGGTCTGAAATCGCCAGAGGGGAAAAATGATTCCGGAAATAGAATATATCAAAGAGACCGAATTGGATTTGGCGCTGCAACATTTAGCCTCCGATAAAAAAGTTATTCCCTTTGCCGGCGGCACGGATGTTCTGATCGAATTGAGGAAAAGTAAAAATCCATTTGACAGGAAAGCGCTCTTGGATGTCAAAGGATTGGGGTTGAATGATATTTATATTCATTCCGATACCGTAATCATCGGTGCGGCTTCCACCCATACGGAGGTTGAAGATAATGAAATCATCAAATCCAAGCTTCCTGTTTTGACGAAGGCATCATCTCTGATCGGTTCAAAGCAGATAAGGAATAGAGGGACCATCGGTGGGAATATAATTAACGCCTCGCCCTGTGCGGATACGGTTCCCGCTTTGCTTTTATACGATGCCCAAATAGTCATTAGATCGCTAAGCGAAGATAGGACCGTGCCTCTATCGGAATTTATAACATCTCCCTATGAAACCGTCCTGCAGAAAGACGAATTAGTCACCGAGATCAGAGCTTTCCCTGTTGCTGAGGATTACGGCTGGGGATATTACAAACTTGGCAGACGAGGTGCCGTGAATATCAGCAGAATGACCGTTGCGGCGTTGATGAAGGTTGATGGTGAGGGCAAAATTAATGAAATTAGGGTTTCGGCGGGATCGGTTTTTCCGATTACTTCCCGTATTTCGGATGTTGAAAAGATGTTGGTTGGGGAGAAACCAAAAGCTGAAATTTTCAGACGGGCAGGTGAAATTGCTGCTGAGAAGATGATTGAAACAAGCGGGCGCAGGTGGTCCACCCCGTATAAGGAATCGGTGGTAAAAGAATTGATTGTTAGAGTATTGAACGAAGCTTATTCGAGATGCAAAAATGATGACCTTTCTTGATGTCCGGGTGAATAAAACGAGGGTCAGGCGGTTTGTGCCGGCTCACTTTACTTTATTGAGATTTCTGCGGGAGACCGAAGGGCTGACCGGTACTAAATGCGGTTGTGAGATCGGAGAGTGCGGCGCCTGCACTGTTTTATTGGATGGAAAGGCGGTGAACTCCTGCTTGGTGCTTGCACCTGAAGTCAATGGAGCGGATATTTGGACGGTTGAGGGGTTGGCTGAGGGGTTTGATCTCCATCCGATTCAGAAAGCGTTTCTCGATAATGATGCTGTGCATTGCGGTTATTGCACCCCCGGTTTGTTAATGAGTAGCATCGCCCTATTAAACGATGACCCCGATCCATCAGAGGAAAAAATAAAAACCTATATCGCCGGCAATCTTTGTAGGTGTACTGGATATATCCCGATAATCAATGCTATTAAGGAAGCCGCAAGGATATTGAAAAATGAGCCTCGTCCTTTATTAAAATAAGGGGAGTTATGAGAGGGTATTTCGAATTCGATAAGCGGGGAGCTACTTATTCAAAGGAGATAATCGGGGGGATAACCACATTTGTTACCACTGCATATATTATTATCGTGAATCCCGCCATATTGGAAGCTGCCGGTATTCCGCGCGGTCCGTCAACCATCGCCACGATTATAACGGCTTTCGTGGGAACATTCTTTATGGGGATTTATGCGAAACGTCCCTTTGCTATCGCCCCATATATGGGAGAAAATGCTTTTATCGCTTATACGGTTTGCGGCATATTGGGATATTCGTGGCAGACGGCGTTAGGAGCTATTTTTATCAGCGGGATTTTATTCGTGGCTTTAACTTTAATCGGCGGCAGGAAATATCTTGCCGAAGCAATTCCCTTCAGTTTGAAATGTTCTTTCTCCGTTGGCATCGGATTGTTTTTAACCTTCATCGGATTGAACGAAACAGGTATTGTCAAGCTCGGAGTCGAAGGCGCTCCGGTTGCTTTCGGGAACATAAGCTACCCCGGAGTGTTAATCGCTATCTTCGGAGTGGTGATAATCACAATTTTGCTTTTGAAGCGGGTTCCCGGAGGGATGTTTATCGGGATAATAGCAACCGCGGTATTGGCGTTCTCTACCGGGACTTCCCCCTTACCGAAAGGAATTATCTCTATGCCCCCCGATATAAGCGAAATCTTTCTGAAATTGGATATAAGGGGAGCGCTTACCTGGGGATTTTTCTCGGTGGTATTGACGGTTTTCGTGATGGATTTTGTGGATACGATGGGAACGCTTATCGGAGTTTCATCGTTGGCCGGGCTTTTAGATGAGAAGGGTAATCTTCCCGAAATAGAAAAGCCGATGTTGGTTGATGCGGTAAGCACCGTTGTGGCATCATTGGTCGGAACTACTACCGCCGGTTGTTATATCGAATCGGCGGCGGGAGTCGAAGCCGGAGCTAAAACCGGATTTTCAGCGATAATCACCTCTTTGTTGTTTCTTTCCGCTATGTTCTTTTCGCCTTTTTTGACAGCTATTCCCGCATCCGCTTATGGACCCGCCCTGATAATTGTCGGATTTCTTATGCTCCGCCCGGTTGTGGGAATTAAATTTGATGATTACAGCGAGCTGTTCCCCTCGGCGGCGACTATCGCTCTGATGTCCTTTACTTTTAATATAGGAATCGGGATGACTGCGGGATTTATTCTCTATCCCATTCTAAAAATTGCTTCGGGTAAGGCGAAAGAGGTTCACGGCGGAATGTATATACTTGCAGTGCTGTCCTTATTATTCTATATTTTTTACCCATATTCATAGGAAGGATTATCTTTTCTTTGAACATATAATAGATAACCGAATATAAAAGCTAAAGTGAACCGGATAATACGATATGGAAATAAAATCGCTACCTGTTATCGATAAGAAAAACTATCAATACGAAGCTTCAAGATGTCTTGCTTGCTATGATCCCCCTTGTGTGGAAGCGTGTCCGGCATCGGTGCCGATTCCGAGATTTATCAGGGCATTGAATAGCGGGAATATCGATTATGCCGCCGATTTGGTCCGCGGTGTCAACCCAATGATTTCGATCTGCGGTGAGGTTTGTCCCGCGGAGGACTATTGTATGGATGCCTGCACACGCAATGCACTGGATAAGCCGGTGGAAATTCGACGACTCCATAAATTTGCCACGGATTATGGAGCGGTGCCCAATGAAGAAATCCCCTATGAAACGAATTTGGATAAAAGAGTTGCGATTGTCGGCGGCGGTCCTGCCGGATTAACCTGCGCGGCGTTTTTATGGAAATCCGGCGTTGGCGTAACCGTTTATGAAATTGCAAAGAATCTTGGTGGGGTACCATCAAATGAAATACCGGAATTTAGATTGGCGGCGGACAAAATGGAAGCTGATGTGGGAGCGATACGGAAGTTGGGGATTGAATGGAAGTTGGGAGAAAATATCGAGCATCCATCCGCTCTATTGAAAGATTATGATGCCGTATTCCTATCGACCGGCCTGCCTGAAGGAAAGGGGTTGAATATACCGGGGGAGGGAAACGAGAGGGTTTACTCCGCTTTGGAATTTTTACGGAAGGCTAAACACTCCCCTGATGGTATTTATGTTGGCGATAAGGTCGTCGTTATCGGCGGAGGGAATGTATCTTTGGATGTCGCTTCCACCGCTCATCGTTTGGGGGCGGAGGAGGTTCATCTTGTTTATCGCCGAGGGGTAAAGGAAATTAAGATATGGGAATCTGAGCTTCGGGAGGCGATGAATGCCGGCGTTATAATTCACTACCTATGTTTCCCGAAGGAGTTTATTATTGAAAATAATGAACTGAAAGGCCTCCGTTGTGGGCGGAATGAGCTGTCCGATGAATTGGATTCTTCCAACAGACGGAAACCTATCCCTTTGGATGATAGTTATGATTTTCTCCTGCCTTGCGATACAGCGATTGTCTCCATAGGGTTAAAATCGGAATCGATTACTGACCGTTTCGTTCCGGAAAATATCAAAGAATATAAAAGTAAAGAGAAGGGAATTTTTATTGGGGGTGATTTGATAACCGGGGAGGGAACAGTTGTTGAGGCGGTGCGTCAGGGAAAGGAAGCAGCGGGGGTTATCGTCGAATATCTAAAGGGGGGGAAGTGGTGATTTATACTTCAAAGAGATTGCGCACGGATTTTTTGGGGGTTGAACTGGAAAACCCCTTCATCCTCTCCGCGGCACCTTCCACCGATGAGCTTTCCATAGCGAGAAGGGGACTTGATAGCGGATGGGCCGGGGTTATCCTAAAAACAACTTCGCGTGAGGGGATGGATGTCCGTTTGG
>Ga0256841_1000904_pt1 | contig 27837 bp, 24 predicted proteins | sample 356308metaG_FD_185971 | JGI IMG/M metagenome (GOLD analysis project Ga0256841, IMG submission 185971) | Hydrothermal vent microbial communities from Mid Atlantic Ridge, Atlantic Ocean - 356-308 | ecosystem: Environmental > Aquatic > Marine > Hydrothermal vents | place: Atlantic Ocean: Mid...
AAAAGAGGACATTTCTGAATTGGGTTGACACGCCGAGACAAGCCGCTCAAGGCCGCTGCTGGCGCGCCCACGAGACGATACCATTGGCATCCATCGCACCGGACATCCGCGCGACCTCCCGACCACCCTGAAACAACATCAGCGTCGGAATGCTACGGATACCCAGTTGCGCGCCGAGCTGCTGGGCCTCTTCGGTATTGACCTTCAGCAGACGCATCCCAGGTTCCAACTGGCCTGCGGCCTGAGCGAACGCCGGCGCCATCATCCGACAGGGTCCGCACCAGGGCGCCCAGAAATCCACCAGCAGCGGAATATCGTTGCGGCTCAGGTGCTTCTGGAACCACGTTTCATCCACCTCCTGCGGCTTGCCATCGAATAGCAACTGATGACACTTGCCACATTTGCCATCGCGGCTGCCAGCGACGAGGCGCGCACCATCCAATCGATTCACCGCGCCACAATGGGGGCACACGACATGCACTTTGTCCGTCACATTCGTTTCCTCTTGAAATTTTATTCGTTGCTAATATATGTGGCCTGAAAGCAAGAATTCAAATAGCCCGGAGCAACGGAGAACATGAGCGATTCCCCCTACATATTCAACGTCGGCAAACAGAATTTCGACCAAGTGGTTATCCAAGGTTCCCGTGATAGACCGGTATTGGTCGACTTCTGGGCCAGTTGGTGCGCGCCCTGCCAAGCATTGATACCATTGCTCGGCGGACTCGCCGAGGACTATCACGGCGCCTTCCACCTGGCCAAGGTGAATACCGAGGAGAACCAGGATCTGGCGATGGAGTATGGCATACGCAGCATCCCGGCAGTAAAGCTGTTCAAGAACGGCGAGATCGTCGACGAGTTTGCCGGCGCACTGCCGGAAGCGGAGATACGCGCGTTTCTGGACAAGCATATCGAGCGCGAATCGGAAGGCATTGCCAGACGGGCGAAGGATCGGCTGGCCAAGGGAGATGTCGAGCAGGCGCTGGAACTGGCGCGCCAGGCGTTGGCAATGGACCCCATGCACCCAAAAGTCGTCGCCAGCGCCGCGCATACACTCGCCACCGCTGGCGACACACAGTCGGCACGTGACGCCATCGAAAAGCTGCCGCCATTGAACCAAGAGGAAGCCGAGGTTCGATCCGTGCTGACCGAACTGGAACTTCGAGAGGCCCGGGACAACCTGCCTGACGCGGACGACCTGAGACAACGCCTGGACGCGGCGCCGGACGACAGCGAAGCGCGCTTCCAGTTAGCGCAACGCCTGGCCGCCGATGGTCACGCCGAGGAAGCGCTGGAGCAACTGCTGACGCTGATGCGCGAGGATAAGAACTGGAACGATGGCGCCGCTCGCAAGATGATGCTGAAACTGTTCGACACCCTGGGGGACGACCCGCTGGTAGCGCGCTATCGCGGCAGAATAGCGAATCTGCTGCACTAGCCCGGATTTCTCACCGGGTCGCGTAGCGAGGCCGCTCAAGGTGGTGTGATGGCTGGCGTTCGCGACCGAGGGCCGCGCAGGCGTAGTCGACACTACGTTGAGCCGCCCGACCGAGTGAACGCCAGTCAGCGCGCCGCATTGGGCGGTCGCAGTAGTGAACGGATGAGAAATCCGGGCCAGGAGCCTGTCGGTCGTCTGTGATTCAGCCGCGGGATGTCCAGGAACAAACCACGAGGACGTATGGCCGCGGCATTCCCGCAGCCGGACTTGGGCAACCGACCACGTACTTTCATGCCATGGTAAACGCGCCCTCGATACGATCCAGCGCCTTCTCCAGCATCGCCATGCTGGTTGCGATCGACAGCCGGATATGTCCGCCGAGTCCGAAGGCCGCGCCGGGCACCAAGGCCACGTTGGCCTTTTCGATCAGATACTCGGCCAACGCCATATCGTCATCGACACCCGGTAGCTTGCGCAGCGCATCGACGACACGTGGGAAGCAGTAGAAGGTGCCGTCGGACGGCAGGCAATCGACACCAGGAATTGCGTTCAGGCGATCCACGACATAGTCATGCCGCTCCTTGAACGCCTTCAACATGGTCGCGATGCAGTCCTGTGGACCGTTCAGCGCCTCGGTGGCGGCGGCCTGCGAGATAGATGCGGGATTCGACGTGCTCTGTGATTGAATCTTTTTCATCGCCTTGATGATTTCCGCCGGGCCGCCGGCGTAGCCGATGCGCCAGCCTGTCATCGCGTAGGCCTTGGAGACACCATTCAGCACCAGGGTGCGATCGGCCAAGTCAGGACAGGCCATCAAAATATTGCTGAAGGACTCGTCCGCCCACAGGATATGCTCGTACATATCATCGGTGGCAACGATAATATTCGGCTGACGCATCAACACTTCGCTCAGCGCTTCGAGTTCGGCGTGGGTATAGGCCATGCCGGTCGGGTTCGATGGACTGTTGATGACGAACAACCGAGTACGCGGCGTGATCGCCGCTTCGAGCTGTTCCGGAGTGATCTTGAAGTGCTGCTCAGCGCCGGCATCAACGATCACCGGCTTGCCGTTGGCGAGCAATACCATATCGGGATAAGACACCCAGTACGGCGCCGGGATGATGACCTCGTCACCCGGATTCAACAGCGCCTGCGCCAGATTGTAAAAACTCTGCTTGCCGCCGGACGAAACCAAGATCTGATCCGGCGCGTAGTTCAGGTCATTATCACGCTGGAACTTGTCGATCACCGCCTGTTTCAGCTCCGGGGTGCCATCGACGGCCGTATAGCGCGTCTTGCCATCGTGAATCGCCTGGATCGCGGCGGCCTTGATATGATCCGGGGTATCAAAATCCGGCTCGCCGGCGCCCAGTCCGATGATATCGCGGCCGACGGCGCGCATCTCGGCGGCGCGCGCGGTGATCGCCAGCGTGGGCGAGGGTTTGACGGAATTCACACGGTCGGAAAGTTTCACGGACATAAGGACTTCCATGGGGCTGGGTAACAATGAAATCTGCGCGCCACGCGCGTGGTTATCATGACACGCCCCGCCCCCCGACACAATCGAGACCGCCTCGGCCGAGACGTTACCCCGGCAAGCCACGCTTACGATGCCATTCTCATCATCGATCACATCCGCATTTCCGCCGACATCGCCATACTCGCCAAACGCTCCACCGGCAATAAAACACGCCTATCCTCTTAACAGGCAGTGTGCGGTACCGGAATGTACCGCCATTTTCGATGACTGCAAGTCATTGAAATGAAGGAACCGGGAAATCGCATTTTCCGGTTCCGTCGTTGAAAAAAGTCCATGAAAGGACTTTTTCAACATCCTGCCAAATAGGCTTGGACCTCGCAATGGATGCAATCCACTCCCTCCTGAGCGACAATGAACCTCACTCGGTTCAACCTCAACCCAGCGGGTGTCCTCGCGGCGCCGAACCAGACACGATGTCATGATGAACAGCCCCGACCACGACGTTTTTCAACTCGTCTCGCGCTTCCAGCCCAGCGGCGATCAGCCCGAGGCGATCGCACGCTTGGTCGAGGGGCTGAGCGACGGCGAGGCCGGCATGACCCTGCTCGGTGTGACTGGCTCGGGCAAGACTTTCACCGTGGCTAATGTCATCCAACAGGTACAGCGGCCGACGATGATCATGGCGCCCAACAAGACGCTGGCCGCGCAGCTCTATGGCGAGATGAAGGAGTTCTTCCCACGCAACGCGGTGGAGTACTTCGTTTCCTATTACGACTATTACCAGCCCGAGGCCTATGTGCCGTCTTCCGACACCTTTATCGAAAAAGACGCCTCGGTGAACGATCATATCGAGCAGATGCGCCTGTCGGCGACCAAGGCCCTGCTGGAACGGCCCGACACTATCATCGTCGCCACCGTCTCGGCGATCTATGGCCTGGGCGACCCGCGCGCCTATCTCAGTATGGTGTTACACCTGGATCGCGGCGACCGCATCGACCAGCGCGGCCTGTTGCGGCGGCTTGCCGAACTGCAATACAAGCGCAACGATGTCGAGCTGGCGCGCGCCACGTACCGCGTGCGCGGCGATGTGATCGACGTGTTTCCGGCCGAATCCGAGGGCGAGGCATTGCGTATCGAGTTGTTCGACGACGAGATCGAGCAACTGTCGCTGTTCGATCCGCTGACTGGCGAAGCATTACAGCGTCTGCCGCGTTTCACCATCTATCCAAAATCCCACTATGTGACCCCGCGCGAGACCCTGCTGAAGGCGGTCGACGCGATCCGCGACGAATTGAAGGAACGCCTCGCTCGACTGCGCGACAACAACAAGCTGCTCGAAGCCCAACGACTGGAACAGCGCACCCAGTTCGACATCGAGATGATCATGGAGCTGGGCTACTGTTCCGGCATCGAGAACTACTCACGCTATCTGTCCGGGCGCGGACCCGGCGAATCGCCACCGACCCTGTTCGACTATCTGCCCGACGACGCCCTGCTGGTGATCGACGAAAGCCATGTCACCGTGCCGCAGATCGGCGGCATGTACCGGGGCGATCGCGCGCGCAAGGAGACCTTGGTCGAATACGGCTTCCGCCTGCCGTCGGCGCTGGACAACCGGCCATTGCGCTTTGATGAATTCGAGGCGCGTGCGCCGCAGACCATCTACGTCTCGGCCACCCCGCGCGACCACGAGATCGAACACTCCGGCGCGGTGGTCGAACAGGTGGTGCGCCCGACCGGGCTGATCGATCCGGAAGTCGAGGTACGCCCGGCCACCACCCAGGTCGACGATGTATTGTCCGAGATCCATCTGCGCGTCGCCGCTGGGGAGCGCATGCTGATCACCACCCTGACCAAGCGCATGGCCGAGGATCTGACCGACTACCTCACCGAACACCAGGTCCGCGTGCGCTATCTGCATTCGGACATCGACACCGTGGAACGTGTCGAGATCATCCGCGATCTGCGCCTGGGTGAATTCGACGTACTGGTCGGCATCAACCTGCTGCGCGAGGGGCTGGACATGCCCGAGGTATCGCTGGTAGCCATCCTCGACGCCGACAAGGAGGGTTTTCTACGCTCGGAAGGCTCGTTGATCCAGACCATCGGCCGCGCCGCGCGCAACGCCAACGGCAAGGCAATCCTCTATGCCGACAAGATTACCGGCTCGATGGAACGCGCCATCGGCGAGACCAACCGCCGGCGCGAGAAACAGATCGCCTATAACGAGGAACACGGCATCACGCCGACCACGGTGCGCAAAAGCGTCGCCGATATCCTCGAAGGCGCCACGCCAGGCGTGCCGGGTAGAGGGCGCCGCCTCGCCAGGATGGTGGATGCGGACACGCCGGACTATGCCAGCATGACGCCAAAGGAGATCATCCAACGCATCTCCGAATTGGAGACCCGCATGTACGAACACGCGCGCAACCTTGAATTCGAGGAAGCCGGCCGGCTACGCGACCAAGTGAAGGCGCTGCGCGAAGCCAGCTTGGTGACGTAACCGGAGGCCACGCGCCCATGCGGTGCGCCAGACCCTATCACATCAGTCGCTCGGCGGGCATTGATGCTCACGAACCGAAAAACTCGGAATATCGGCCTTGCCGATGTATATCAACAAGCTTCCGACAAACAGAAAGAAGAAGATACCCGCGATAAAGCTGGCGCTCACCGGATGGCCCATGCCCAGTTCCCGCGCCTTGAGATACAGAAACAGCACGCAGATGATGGCAGCGACAAAGCTGAGCGCTCCACTGACCAGCGCGGTTTTTTGCAAGAAGCCTTTTCGGGATTTCATCGATGCGTATCTGCCTGGACAACGTAAGGAGGCCATGAGTATATCGTCACGGCCAGCCAAACGTCGGAATAATCGCACGCACACCGCATCCGACGTTCGACTCGCCGTGACGCCAATACCGGCGGAGCTTTCACCGCCCCCGCGATTCAGGCGAATCCATCACCCCCATGGCGAGACGTTCCATCTCCCTACCCTGCCGCAATAGAAAATCCAGGAAAGTCTGGCTGACCAAGGACAGCTTGCGTCCCTTCAGATGCACCGCATACCAACGACGGAACAGCGGGAACCCCTCCACGTCCAGGATCGCGACATGATCACCGGCGAGCTCCAGGCGCAGATTGTGACGCGACAATACCGAAATACCCAGGCCCGCCATGACGGCTTGCTTAATCGCCTCGCTGCTACCAAGTTCCATGTAGGGTTGAATCGCCAGGCCCTGCTCCGCGAACAAGCGTTCGACGGCAAGACGCGTCCCGGAACCGGCCTCGCGCACCAGAAAGCGTTCCTCGCTCAGTTGCCGCAAGGTGATCGAGTGACCTTCGGTCAATGGATGATTTGGATTCGCGACCACGACCAGCTCATTATCGATGAACGGGTACGCCTCCACCTCCAGTTCCACTGGCACCAGCCCCATGATCAGCAAGTCGTCTTCCTTGGACTTGAGACGTTCGAGCACGCGTGAACGGTTAGTCACTTTCAGCATTGGCGTTACCTCGGGGTATTCCTTGATGAAGGCGCCGAGCAGGTGAGGCATGAAATACTTGGCGGTGGTGATGACAGCGATGCGCAACGGCCCCTTGACCACGCCTTCGAGCGCGGCCGCCGATTCTCCCAACGCGACCATTGCGCTAAGGATATTCCGCGCCGAGGCATGAACCTCCTCGCCGACCGGGGTGGGATAGAGCCGCTTGCCCACTTTTTCGAGCAACGAGTGCCCTATCGTCTCACCGAGTTTTTTCACCTGCATCGAGACCGTCGGCTGGGTCAGATGCAACGCCTCCGCCGCACGGGTATAGCCTTCCAGGCGCACCACAGCCTCGAAGATCTGTAGCTGGCGCAAGGTAACATGGCGAATCAGGTTTTCAGCGGTTGAAAATGTCATAGATAAATATCTATCTGTAATATCGAAAATATCGATTTTACTTTATACCTATGTGTCCGAATAATGTCCACCCACGCGGTCGTCAACGCGCCGCAACTTACATTTCAATCACTGGAGAACACCATGGCCAAGACCTATGACGCGGGTGTCAAAGAATATCGCGAAACGTACTGGATGCCTGACTACACCCCAAAGGAAACAGACATTCTGGCCTGTTTCAAGGTAACACCGCAGGATGGCGTTCCGCGCGAAGAAGTCGCGGCGGCGGTCGCAGCGGAATCCTCCACCGGCACCTGGACCACGGTATGGACCGACCTACTGACCGACCTCGACTACTACAAGGGCCGCGCCTACGCGATCGAGGACGTACCCGGCGACGACACCTGTTTCTACGCCTTCATTGCCTACCCGATCGATCTGTTCGAGGAAGGATCCGTGGTCAACATCATGACCTCGCTGGTCGGTAATGTGTTCGGCTTCAAGGCACTGCGCGCGCTGCGCCTTGAGGATATCCGCTTCCCAATCGCCTACGTAATGACCTGTAACGGTCCGCCGCAGGGCATTCAGATGGAGCGCGACATCCTGAACAAATACGGACGTCCACTGTTGGGCTGCACCATCAAACCGAAACTGGGTCTGTCGGCGAAGAACTACGGCCGCGCTTGTTATGAAGGTCTTCGTGGCGGCCTGGATTTCACCAAAGACGACGAGAATGTCAACTCCCAGCCCTTCATGCGCTGGCGTGCCCGCTTCGACTTCGTCATGGAAGCGATTCAAAAGGCCGAGGCAGAGACCGGCGAGCGCAAGGGACACTATCTGAATGTCACCGCGCCGACCTCCGATGAAATGATGCGCCGCGCCGAATACGCAAAAGAGATTGGCGCGCCAATCATCATGCACGACTACATCACCGGCGGCTGGTCCGCGAATACCCAGCTGGCGCAATGGTGTCAGAACAATGGCATGTTGCTGCACATTCACCGCGCGATGCACGCCGTGCTAGACCGCAACCCGCACCATGGCATCCACTTCCGCGTGCTGACCAAGATTCTACGTCTGTCCGGCGGCGACCACCTGCATTCCGGCACCGTTGTCGGCAAGCTGGAAGGCGACCGCGACGCAACCCTGGGCTGGATCGACATCATGCGGGATTCCTACATCAAGGAAGACCGCTCGCGCGGCATCTTCTTCGACCAGGATTGGGGCGCGATGCCAGGCGTCCTACCGGTCGCCTCCGGTGGCATCCACGTTTGGCACATGCCGGCGCTGGTCAACATCTTCGGTGATGATTCCGTCCTCCAATTCGGCGGCGGCACCCTGGGTCATCCATGGGGCAACGCCGCCGGCGCGGCCGCCAACCGTGTCGCGGTCGAAGCCTGTGTCGAAGCCCGCAACATGGGCCGCGAGCTGGAGAAGGAAGGCAAGGAGATTCTCACCGCCGCCGCCAAGCACAACCCCGAGCTGGCCGCCGCGATGGAAACCTGGAAAGAGATCAAGTTCGAGTTCGACACCGTCGACAAACTCGACGTTTCTCACAAGTAAGCACCGTCATGAAAGTCGCCTGTGGTTCGGCCGCAGGGTCCGAGGCAAAGGTACTGGGGATGCATCCGGCATTTCCAGCATGATCCACTTCCCCTCAGGTTATGTCGAGGCCAAGCCCATAGGGACGTGTTCACGACGTTCCCTCAGACGAATCACAGGCAACTCACTACGTACTTCCACACCGTAATCAGGAACAGAAACATGCAAGATTATCAATCAAGTCTGAGTGACCCTTCCAGCCGCAAGTTCGAGACCTTCTCCTACCTGCCGCCATTCACAGCAGAACAGACCCGCAAGCAGATCGAATACATTGTCAGCAAGGGCTGGAACCCCGGCATCGAGCACACCGAGCCGGAAAACGCCGGCGGCCACTACTGGTATATGTGGAAACTGCCAATGTTCGGCGAAACCGATGTCGACGCCATCCTGAAAGAGGTGGAAGCCTGCCACACGGCGCACCCCAAGAACCATGTGCGCCTGTTGGGTTTCGACAACTTCGCGCAGTCCGCTGGCGCGGCAATGGTCATCTATCGCGGCGAAACGGTCTAGGAGTCTGTCGGGTTTGGGTGATCGTCGCGAGCATGGCGGGAAAGCGCAGTAGATTAATCCTAAATCCAGGCTAGCAAGCCATTGAAAAATGGCATGTTTCAATGACCTGTGTGCGGTACAGGCATGTACCGCCATTTTCGAGCAAGTCATTGAAAATGAAGGAACCAGGAAATCGCATTTTCCGGTTCCGTCGTTGAAAAAGTCCATGGAAGGACTTTTTCAACATCCTGCTAGACCGCGCCTGGTCGTACCCCCGGCGCGGCTAGTTACCATTATAGAGGAGGCTGGATGCAAAAGAGTAAACCGGACCGCTACGTAGGTGTCGACAAGGACATCAACGGGGGCATGACCACCATTGGAAAGATCATCCGCGACGCCTGGGTGTTCGGCATCCTGCCAGAGACCGAGACCTGCGAGGGATGGAACCTGGCCGGTATCGACGCCCTATTGCAGAAGGTCAACGCCGAATGGGACAAGTACGGCTGCCTGGTCAGCCAACTACCCGAGCCGTTGGCCAGGCGACACCGCGAGATTCATGATCGCGCCATCCAGGAAGCGAAAGCCGCGGGCTGGTCTGGCGACCAGGAAACCGCGAACGAAGAAGCCTGACAAGATGCTGAAAAATGCGCTCCATGACCTTTCAACAGCGGTCTCGAAAAAACGTTTTTTCGATCAGGCCACCCACTTTCATGACGGGGCCGAAACAGCCCGGATCATGAAAGGTCGGATGAAGTTCAACCGCGGAATGTCCAAGGCGGGACGCTGGAAATGCCCCCGGCATTTCCAGCATTCCCCCCACTTCCTTGTGGGTTATGCGGAGGCCAAGCCTACCGGAACCTATTCACGGCGTTCCGCCAGACGAAGCCCAGACAACCAACCGCGTACTTTCACGCTAACTTTCGCAAGATTCATGAGTGGATATGAAGATGTCTGATTCAACCCTAGACCCCAAGCAATATCTCATCGGAAACGAGCCTTACTACGAGCCGGTCGGCAAGGAGATCGCGCTCTACGAAGCCGCCTACAACGTGCGCATGCCAATGATGCTGAAAGGCCCGACAGGCTGCGGTAAATCCCGCTTCGTCGAGTACATGGCATGGAAACTGGGCCGGCCGCTGATCACCGTTGCCTGTAACGAAGACATGACGGCATCCGATCTGGTCGGGCGTTTCCTGCTCGACAAGGACGGCACCAAATGGCAAGACGGCCCGCTGACCACCGCCGCGCGCATCGGCGCAATCTGCTACCTGGATGAGGTGGTCGAGGCGCGTCAGGACACCACCGTCGTCATCCATCCGCTCACCGACCACCGGCGCGCGCTACCACTGGACAAGAAGGGCGAACTGATCGAGGCACACCCGGACTTCCAACTGGTGATCTCATACAATCCGGGATACCAGAGCCTGATGAAAGATCTCAAGCAGTCTACCAAGCAGCGCTTCGGCGGACTGGATTTCGACTACCCGGAAGCGGAACTCGAAATCGCCATCGTGACCAAGGAATCCGGTGTCGATCAGGCTACTGCCGAGAAGCTCGTGCAGATCGCGCATCGCGCGCGCAATCTGAAGGGACACGGCCTGGACGAAGGCATCTCGACGCGTCTGCTGGTCTATGCCGGACAGTTGATCAGCAAGGGAATAGACGCGGAATCAGCCTGCCAAATCACCATGATCACACCGCTGACCGACGATCCGGACATGCGCGATACCCTGAACGCCGCAGTACAGACGTTCCTCGGGTGATTCACACGAATCACAAATGCTTTCGGACCCTTGGGGTAAGTAGTAATGGCATCTGTCAAACTTGAAGACTATTCGGAATTTCTCGAAGAGGCGGTTCCGGAAGTCAAGGACGTACTCGACGCCACCTTTCACGAGGCCGCGCGCATCATGTCGCCGGCCGGGCTGACGGACTACCTCGATGGCGCCCGCGCCCTGGCCAAACTGCGGCGCGGCAATGACCTGGTGATCACCTACCTCCAGGAGATGCCGCTCGTGGTGAAGGAATGCGGCGAGGACATCATTCCTGACTGCATCACCGCCGCAATGAAGGTCTCGTCGATGACCTCCGGCGAGGTGATAGCCCTGTTATTCGCCGGCCTGCCGACGGTATCGCGACAGCTTGGCGATGCGCAACTGGTGCGCGGCTATCTTACGTTGATCCACCAGCTCGCCTCGACCGCCGCACGCGGCCTGCGTCCGATGCTGACACATATCGACGAGCTGCTAGCCAAGTTGACCCTGAGCGGCCTGCGCCGCTGGGCGAACTTCGGCGCCCAGGCATACCGCCGCGACTTCGACAACCTGACCTCCTACTTCAATCTGGAATCCGCCGACAGCCGCGCGATGCTGGAAAAAGAACGACGCGGAGTCTTGTTCGTTCGCATCCAACGCAAGCTCAATTTCTACCTGCGCGCCCTCTGGGGACGTGATTTCTTTCTGCGCCCGACCGGCGCCGACTACACCGATTTTCGCCCCTATATCGAAGACCGCATCCTGCACGTACCGGACGCACTGGACGACATCGGCGACATCCCCGGCCTGGAGCTGTATCGCGCCACCGCCGCGCACATGGCCGCGCACATGGCCCATACCCACAGCTCGGTTTCCGCCGAGCAACTCAGCCCGGCGCAGATGTTCTTCGTCGGCCTGTTGGAAGACGCGCGCATCGAATACAAGGCGATCAATGCCTTCCCCGGCCTGAAACGGCTGTGGGCATCACTGATGCGGGTCGAATACGAACAAGCTGCGGAACACGAGAGCATCCCCGCATTGGAACGGCTCGCCCTGCGGCTACTCGACGCCGATGAAAAAGGCGGCGAAGACGAAGCGCTGGACCGCTTCGTCGAAACATTCCATGCCCAGATAGAAACCAAGCAGGACGACAACCATTTTTCCTGGCTGATGGGCATCGAGCTATACAACCTGTTCGCCGGACGCAAGGCCGTGCCCAGTCTGCGCATACTGGAGCGCTATCGCATCCCATACCGCGACGACAACCGCTTCATCTGGCACTTTGATGAAGTCGACTGGGACTCAGGCTTCGAATACGTGCCGGCCAGCCAGCGCCAGATGCGCCACAAGGTCAGCCCGTTGATGATGGCCCACGAGGTCGACTGTGAACTGGCCGGTGATGACGCCCAGGTCGTCTGGACATGCAGCGACATCATGCGCCCCTACGAAGACGACCTGACCGACGACACCAAGAGCTTCAACGAAATGTGGGGCAAGGAGCCCATTTCAGAACCCTACCACTACCACGAATGGGACTACCAGATTCAACTGCACCGGCCAGACTGGGTAACCCTGTATGAACGTCGCATGCCGAAGGGCGACCCGGAGAGTATCGACAACATCCTCGCCGAGCACAAACCCATCGCCCACCGCATTCGCCAGATCATAGACCTGCTGGCGCCCGCCGGCGTGCAGCGCCAACGCGGGCTGGAAGACGGAGACGAGATCGATATCAACGCGGCGGTGGATGCCATGGTCGCGCTGCGCATGGGCGAACAGCCAAGTCCACGCATCACCCTGCGCAACGTGCTGAAGACCCGCGACCTCGCCGTCGCGGTATTGCTGGACCTGTCCGAATCGACCAATGAACGGGTTGGCGACACGGACAAGACCATCTTGCAACTGACGCGCGAGGCAGCCACCCTGGTCGCCACCGCCATCGAGGGCATCGGCGACCCGTTTGCCATCCATGGCTTTGCATCGGACGGCCGTCACGACGTGCAATACTATCGATTCAAGGACTTCAACCAACACCTCGACGACGAAGCCAAGGCACGCCTCGCCGGCATGAAAGGCGGCCTTTCTACGCGCATGGGTGCGGCATTGCGTCACGCCGGCCACCAACTACTGAAACAGCAGGAGCGACGCAAGCTGATTCTGCTGGTGACCGACGGCGAGCCAGCGGACATCGACGAGGCCGATCCTCAACATCTGCGTCACGACGCCAAGAAAGCAGTCGAGGAATTGTATGCCAACGGCGTGCTGACCTACTGCCTGACACTGGATCCCCTCGCCGACAACTATGTCAAGCGTATCTTCGGCGAGAACAACTACACCGTGATCGAACATGTCGACCGCCTGCCGGAACAACTGCCGCTGCTGTTTGCCAGCCTGACCGGCTGATGACCACACGCATCCGCGACATGCCGGTGTACGCGGCGAGGGAAGAACAGGTGGATGCCACCCTGTACAACCTGTGGCGCCGGGCGCGCCTGCACCTGAAACTGCCGATGCGCATCGAATTGTCTGGGCTGAAGTCGATGGTGCTGATCGTCGAGCACGATTGCTGGGTAGTGGTCGACGAACGCCAGTTCGACCTACCGGTGCTGGCCTGGCTCGACTTCCAGGACAGCGGGCGCGACAGCCTGCATACCACGGTGAACTGCACGCTGAACTATTACCATTACATGGCCAGCCACCCACGGGGCAAGGCTCTGATCCGCATGCGGGAAATACTGGAAAAGAAACTGGCCGCGGCCGGCTCACCCGATCGCCGATCCTCATGACGGGAGCAACACCCCCGCCGTCAGGGAAGTCGCTTGTGATTCGGCCATGGGATGTCCGAGGCAGGGCACTGGAAATGCTCCCGGCATTTCCCCGCCGGTTATGTCGGGGCCGAGTCTACACAGAGGTATTCACGGGGATCTCGGTTTTTCGAGATGCCCTCATGACGTTCCACGGATGAATCACAGGCAACCGACCGCATACTTTCCCGCCAAGTACTTTCACGCTGACCCAAGGTAGCGCATATGCCCATCATCGATATGAAAGACATGCTTCAACACGCCTATGACCATGGCTACGCGGTCGGCGCATTCGATCTCGTAAGCCTAGATTTTCTCGAAGCCATCCTATCAGCGGCGGAAGCCGCTCGCGCGCCGGTGATACTGAGCCTAGCGGAATCTCACTTCTCCTATTTCGATGTCGAGCTGATCATGCCAGCGGTAGAAAGGGCCGCCGAACGCGCCTCGGTGCCGGTGGCGATACACCTGGACCACGGCGCGTCTCCAGACTCGGCGATACATGGCATCAAGCTGGGTTGCAACGGTGTGATGATCGACGCCTCACACCATGATTTCAGCGAGAACATCCGCATCACCCGCGCTGTCACCGACACCGCGCATGCCTGCGGCATCGCCGTCGAGGGCGAACTCGGCTACGTGCCAGGCGTCGAGGGCGAAGACGCCGAGCGCCATCCGGATCAGCTCGCCTACACCACGCCAGCGGAGGCAAGAGCCTATGTCGAACGCACTGGCGTGGATTTTCTCGCGATCTCAGTCGGCACCGTACATGGGCGTATGAAGGGCAAGCCCAGACTCGATTATCAACGTCTGAAACAGATCAATGAAGCACTGGCCATTCCACTGGTAATCCATGGCGGCACCGGCCTGAGCGACGCCCAATTCCGCCGCCTGATCACCAACGGCGTCGCCAAGATCAACTACTACACCGCGCTGTCCGAGGCCGCCGGAGCCAGCATCCGCTCCAGCGCCAGCACGCGCAAGGGCAACAGCTATACCAATCTGGTCAAGGACGTTCGACGCGCTGTCGGCAGCGAGGTCGGAAGCAAGATGCGCTTATGGGGATCTGCCGGACGCGCCGCCGAGGTATTGGCGCGTTGCCAAGCCTGGACACCCGTGGAACACCTCATCATCTACAATCTCTCTGGCGGCAACGACCCAGAACAAGCCGAGATGCTGATGACCGAGGGACGCCGGGTGCTCGGCGCCATCCCGGGCGTGCGTGAAGTCGTCAGCGGCACGGCCGCGCGGGAAAATGCCGGCTACCGCTATTCCTGGCTGATACGCTTTTGCCACCCCAAGGTCATCGACAGCTTCCGCGAGCATCCCGACCATGTCGCCTTCGCCGACCAGCTGTTTCGACCACTGGCCAACGACCGCATCAGCATCGACTACCTGATCGAAAGCGACGCCCGCATGCGTAAACCCGAGGAGGCGCGCGAGCAGAAAGGCAGTCATATCTCGACCCGTGCGCTGTTCAGAAAAGTATTGTTCTGAAGCGCGGCCGCCCCGGCGACAAGCAAGCGCCACACCCTGGAGACTCTCCTTTTCAAACACTTATCCGCGACTCACAGCTTCTGTGGATAACTTTGTGGACAGAATGCGGAAACAGCCCCGCAGACCGCATCATCACTGGCCCGTCATTAAATCGACCAGTTTCGATACAGTCATGCAACTTATTGTTTCTACACACTTTAATCAATAGCCATCGCGGTCATTCGTGTCACGGCATGTACTCCACCCCAACCCACGGCGGGATGTGCATATCAACGTCTGTCAAGGCCGAAAAGACACAATTTCCGGTTTTTTTGCGTTACGGCGCATCACCCGATACCGACGCCAAGGAACTAGCCCGGATTTCTCACCGGGTCGGTAGCGAGGCCGCTCAAGGTGGTGTGATGGCTGGCGTTCGCGACCGAGGACCACGCAGGCATAGTCGACACTACGTTGAGCAGCCCGACCGAGCGAACGCCAGTCAGCGCGCCGCATTGGGCGGTCGCAGTAGTGAACGGGTGAGAAATCCAGGCTGGCAGGATGTTGAAAAAGTCCTTCCATGGACTTTTTCAACGACGGAACCGGAAAATGCGATTTCCCGATTCCTTCATTTTCAATGACTTGCCGTCATCGAAAATGGCGGTACCTCCCTGTACCGCACACAGGCCGTTGAAAAATGCCATTTTTCAACGGCCTGCTAGACAGTTCACGCCACCGAAGCAGGCGCAACCACCTTGTCATGACGCTTGCCTGTGGTTCGGCCGCGGGATGCCCCGAGGCCATGCAAGGGTGCGAACGTCTGGTCCGATTCGCCTTTGATCCATTATCTCCAGCTCGATTCGCTGTTCCATGCGTTCAATTCCCGGCAGGTGGAACAACGCCCTGGCCGCATCTCCCATCAGATGCGGAGCGCCATAGATCACCAGTTCGTCGATCAGGCCGGCGCTCAGCGCGGCGCCGGCCAGGGTTGGGCCGGCTTCAATCAGCACCTCATTGACACCGCGTTCGGCGAGCAAGTGCATCACCGCTTGCAAGGGCAAGGAATCTCCAGCAACGTCATCGAATACCCGGACCTCGGCCCCGGCCTGTTGCAGCAAAGTCATGCGCGCCGGATTGTCGTTCAACGTGAGAATCAGGGTGTCGCCAGACAGACCGATCAGGCGGGCATCGGGAGCGATGCGCAGCCGGCTGTCAAGCACGACGCGCAATGGCTGACGGATTTCCAGTCCGGCGACTGCCGGTTCGAGGGTGGCCAATGGCACGCGCACGTTCATCGACGGATCGTCGGCGAGCACGGTGCCGATGCCGGTGACGATTGCCGACGAGCGCGCGCGCAGGCGTTGCACGTCGGCGCGCGCCGCATCGCTGGTAATCCATTTGGATTCGCCGCTGGCCATCGCAGTACGCCCATCCAGGCTCATCGCAAGTTTGCAGCGCACCCAAGGCAGACCGTGGCGCATGCGTTCGACGAAGCCGGGATTGAGTTGTTCGGCCTGGGATTGCAGAACACCGCCATCGACCACGATAGCGGCGTCGCGCAAGCGCGCGATGCCCTGTCCGGCAACCAACGGGTTTGGGTCTCGCATGGCGACAACGACACGCGTGATGCCGGCTTCGATCAAGCCATCGGCACATGGCGGCGTGCGGCCGTGGTGGCTACAGGGTTCGAGGGTGACATACGCGGTTGCACCGCGCGGGTCGTGGCCATGGGTGCGGGCATCGGCCAGGGCGTTACGCTCGGCGTGGGGTTCGCCGGCCTTGCGGTGGAAGCCTTCACCTATGATCCGGCCACCGGCCACCAGCACACAGCCGACACGAGGGTTCGGGTCGGTGGTATACAGTCCCTTGCGCGCAAGCTGGATGGCTCGCGCCATCCACTTCCAGTCATCAGCCTCAGTCGTCATCGTCATCGTCATCCAGCAACGGGATCTGCTGGCGGCGCAATTCCGGTGTCGGCTGGCGTTCGAGACGGTCGATCTCCTCACGGAAGGCATTGACATCCTCGAACTTGCGATACACCGACGCGAAGCGCACATAGGCGACCTGATCGAGCTTGCGCAATTCAGCCATCACCAATTCGCCGATATGTCGCGAATCGACCTCGCTGTCGCCCATCGCCAGCAATCTGCGTTGGATGCGGTGGATGGCGGCATCCACATCCTCGGTGCCGACCGGACGTTTCTCCAATGCACGTAAGATGCCGGAACGCAGCTTGCGGCCATCGAATGGCACGCGCGAACCATCCTGCTTGACCACGCGCGGCAGGTTCAACTCGGCTGTCTCGTATGTGGTGAAGCGTTCCGCGCACACCGTGCACTGCCGCCGCCGGCGCACCTGATCGCCATCTCCCGACAGCCGGGAATCGATGACCTTGGTGTCCTGCGAGCCGCAGTACGGACAGCGCATCAGGCGTAGACCGGCAGCCGCTTGCAGATCGCCAGAACCTGGGTCTTCACTTGGTCGATGGTGGCTTGGTCGCCACGACTGTCGATGATGTCACACATCCAGCCCGCCAGATCGGCGGCTTCCCGCTCGCCGAAGCCGCGCGTGGTGATCGCTGGCGTGCCGACGCGGATGCCGCTGGTGACGAATGGCGACTGCGGGTCGTTTGGCACCGCATTCTTGTTCACCGTGATGTTGCCGGCGCCCAACCAAGCATCGACATCCTTGCCGGTCAGGCCGGCCTCGATGAAGCTGACCAGGAACAGATGGTCATCGGTGCCTTTCGAGATCACATCGTAACCACGATCCATGAACACCTTGGCCATTGCCTGGGCATTGACGATGACCTGCCGCTGGTAGCGCTTGAAGTCCGGCTCCATGGCTTCCTTGAAGGCCACCGCCTTGGCCGCGATGACATGCATCAATGGCCCGCCCTGGATGCCCGGGAAGACGATGGAGTTCAGCTTCTTTTCGACCTCTTCATTGTGCTTCGCGAGGATCAGGCCGCCACGCGGCCCGCGCAGGGTCTTGTGCGTGGTGGTGGTGGTGACATCGGCGATGCCAACCGGACTGGGGTACAGACCGGCGGCGACCAGGCCGGCGACGTGCGCCATGTCGACCAGCAGCCAGGCGCCGACCGAGTCGGCGATGTCGCGGAAGCGCTGCCAATCGACGATCCGGGAATAGGCGGAGAATCCGGCGACGATGAGCCTTGGCTTATGTTCGCGCGCCAGTGCATCGACCTGATCATAGTCGATCTCGCCGGTCTCGGCGTTCAGGCCGTACTGCTTGGCGTTGTAGATCTTGCCGGAGAAATTCGGCTTGGCGCCGTGGGTGAGGTGCCCACCATCGGCGAGGCTCATGCCGAGCACCGGGTCGCCCGGCTGGATCAGCGCCATGTAGACCGCCGCGTTGGCCTGCGAACCGGAATGCGGCTGCACATTGGCATAGTCGGCGCCGAACAGCGCCTTCGCGCGGTCGATCGCAAGCTGTTCCGCCTTGTCGACGTATTCGCAACCACCGTAATAACGCTTGGCCGGATAACCCTCGGCGTATTTGTTGGTCAACACCGAACCCTGCGCCTGCATCACGCGCGGACTGGCATAGTTCTCCGAGGCGATCAGTTCGATGTGTTCTTCCTGGCGACGTTCCTCGGAGGTGATTGCCTCCCAGAGTTCATCGTCGTATCCTTCGATCCGCATGTCTTTGCTGAACATTCCGCCTCTCCGCTACTGGAAAAAAGGCCGCATTCTAACGCCGCTGCCCGCCACATGGCAAAAGCGCACTAACCGGGAACAAACCGCGGTTACGCATCCCGCCCGATACGCCGCCGACGCGCGGCGATCATCAACGGCAGAATAGCCCCGGCAAAGGTCGCCAACATCAGCGGGTTGCCGTTCAGTCCGGCCTTGCGCGCCAGCCACGCGGCGGCCAGTCCGGAAGCCGCGCACACGACCAGTAACCGGACGGAACGACAGAACCCACAACGACCGGCCAATCGACTATTCCTCGCGCTTGTCAGCAAAGGCATCACTGGGCACCAACAACAGGAACAGCAGTATCACGAACTGCACCCCCATCGCGACCGGGTCCATCGTCGCGACCTCGCCGGGGCGTGGCGGCGCGCCACCACCAAACAACATCGATACCACCAAGCTGACGACGAAGATGGCCAGCACCCCCAGCCAGCCGGGCAGGCCCATGTCGCGCAGGCGCTTCGCCGTCATATTCAGGCTCGCGAACAAGAAAGCGAAGAACACCAGCATGATGACCAACACCCCCCCGATACCAAGATGTTCGGCCAACCACGCCCGCATCGCGGCCGGATCTCCGGACATCCGTTCCGCGCCGCCAAGCAGCATGATGCCACCGAGCATGATCGCGAACAGCACCAAATTCAGCAGAATCGAGTAACCCAGATACGGCACGCGCGCCAGCCGTCCGGTCTTTACCCGGCCGAAGAATATCTTCCACATCACAAACCTCCCCTGTTTACAAGCTGATGCGAACCCCCAGGTTCAGCACATGGGTTGCGACCCGATCGTCGCCATCCCGATAAGAATAATCCAGCGTCGCGCTGACATCCCTGGTGATCGAGAAACCGGCGCTCAAACCCAGCCGCCACAGACCGCTGTCCGCTTCCACGCCTGGCAACTCGAAGCCATTGTCCGGCAGATTCACCGGCCGCGCGCTCAGGCCGCGAGTGGCATCGGACAGGGATTGTTCCCTGACCAATGAGGCGTTCAGCGACATGCGTGAATTCAGCCGAAAACGCGCGAATACACCCAGCTCGGCATTCAAGGACTCGATCGATTGATTGGAATAACGCAAACCGGTCACGCTGTCCTCGGCGTAGGCATCCACGTCGACCTCTTGATACACCAGCCCGAACAGCGGACCGATGGACAGCGCATCGTTGTGCCACAGCGCCAGGCCGCCGGTGGCGGCAATCAGCAAGTGCGTGCCGTCGGTATCGCCGCTGGGATCGATGCCAAAGCCGGTATGACGGCGGATATTATCGTAACCGCCACGACCGTAACTCCCGATCAGATCGGCGAAATAACCGTCGTTGCGATAATGGGTGAACACGGTGGCGTAGATGCCACGATAGTCGAAACCGCCACGATCACCCCAACTGGCATCGCTTGCCAGACGACTCAGCGCCAAGCCGTAGGTCCAGTTCGCATCCATGCGATAAGCGCCACCGATGGTCTGTATATCGCTGTCGGCATCCCAGCCAGCAATGCCGTCGCTGGCGTCGAAATCGCTCGACTGCAAGCCCGCGACGACAAACGGGGTCCAAGCGCCGACACGCGATTCACTGGCCAGATCGATGTGCGTCTGCAAGCCCTGTAGAAAACCGCGCCCCATGCTCAGCGGCGCTTGTGGCAAGCTGGAAATCAGCCCCGGCGCCTCCAGAACCGACAGGGCATAGGCCATGATGCTGGCGTGACCCGCCGTGCCCGGATGTACCGCATCGGCGAACAGAAATGCCTGATCCGCGCCGGGCGCGGCCAAATCCGCACGGGTGCAGTTCAGCGACGACGGCGTATTGCACGCCACGCCGGTCACGTTGCGAAAGCCAAACGCCGCTGGGTTGGCGATCGCCGAGGCGAAGAAACCCTGCATGTCCAGCGTGATGGCATTCGCCGTGCCACGCGACAGATTGAACCGCAAGGCCCGATCGAAGCCATCGGATAATTGACTGAAACCGCCACCGACCTGGGCCACCGCGCCGGCCAGCACCTCGGTCGGCACACCCAATACCCCGGCTGCCGTGGCGATTGCGTTGTCACGCACCGCCTGCTGCTCGGCCGGCGTGGTCGCCGGCGCGCGCAACGCCAGCGTCGCCGTGCCCAGCGCTGTCGCCAGATTCGCATTGCCATTGCCAACCACCTGTATCACGCCCATCACCGACGCCGGTGTCTGACCAATATCCGGCAGGGTCGGCACGACGATATAGCGCGCGCCGGACTGCCCGAGCAACTGGATCTGCTCGTTCAGCTTCGCGGCAGCCGTCTGGATATTCGCACTGATCTGCTCCGGCGGCACACCCGCCCCGGCCGCGACCGACTGCGCGAACACATCGTTCGCCCCGCCCCATACGATATACAGCGCATCCGGCTCACCGCGCGGATGCGTCGAGAAATAGGTCTGGATCTGCGTCGTGATCGGTTGCGCGGCCAGCGGTGACGGCGTTTGCCCGACGCCTTGTGGATCCGCCACTCGCGCGCCGCCCTGGGCGTAGTCGTTGCCATTCGCCGAGGTATTCGGATTGGTCGGGTTGTTCGCCGTCACCGGCACACCGAAATGCGCGCCCAGCGACTCGACCCATACCGGACCGGGATCGGTAGTGAAGCGCTGACCAGCGCCGGCATCTGGCCGACCAACATAGGCACCGGCATCGGTCAAACTATCGCCAAAGATATACAGCTGATTGAAATCCGCCGCCATCAACGGCGTGCCGAACAGCACGCCCAAGCACATCGAAAGCACTCTTTGTTTCACATTCCCCTCCTAATCATCGAACGACCCGGCGGCCACGCCACGCCATCGCAATGCCTACCATACTGCCAAGCTCCGCTTGCGTCGAGACGGAATGTCGTGAATAACGGTTTGGCGCGCCCTGCAACACCGTACAACGATCACGCTGGCCCGGACGTCGATCAGCCAGCGCTCCCCCTTCGCGCACCTTTCGAGAATACCCGATACAGCGCCGGCAACACGAACAGCGTCAGCAGGGTGCTGGACGCCAAGCCGCCGACCACGACGGTCGCCAACGGTCGCTGCACCTCGGAGCCGACACCGCCGGATAGCAGCATCGGGATCAGTCCCAGCGTGGCGATCGCGGCAGTCATCAACACCGGCCGCAGTCGCGACAACGCGCCATGGAACACCGCATCGGCAAACGTTTCACCGGCTTCGACATTCTGGTTGATGGCATTGACCATAACCACGCCGTTCAGCACCGCGACGCCGAACAGCGCGATGAAACCGATGGAACCGGGCACCGACAGGTATTGCCCGGTGAAGTACAACGCGGCAATGCCGCCGATCAGTGCAAGCGGTACGTTCAACATGATCAGCAACGCCTGTCCCACCGAGTGGAAAGCAAAATACAGCAGCAAAAAGATCAGCCCAAGCGACAACGGCACGACTATCATCAGACGTTGCTGGGCGCGCTGTTGGTTCTCGAACTGGCCACCGAACACCACCGCATAACCAGGAGGTAGATCGATCTCGTCGGCAATGCGCTGGCGCAGTTCGGCGACCAGACCACCCATGTCGCGGCCCTCGACATTCGACTGGATTACCACCCGGCGCTGAACATCATCGCGACGGATCTGCGGCGGGCCGGATTCGATCGCCACCTCCGCGATGTCGCCCAGCCGTACCCAGGCGCCGCCAGACGCCTGTAGCACCAATTGCTTCAACGCGACCACATCCTGGCGGTAGGCTCTCGCCAGACGCACATTGATATCGTAGCGCTCATTCCCTTGAATGATCTGGCCGGCCTCGGCGCCGCCGATGCCGTTGGAGACCAGATCCATCACTTGCGCCACCGGAATACCGTAACGCGCGAGCAGATCGCGACGCGGGCGAATCGTCAATTGCGCCTCGCCGGCGATCTGTTCCATCTCCACGTCACGGGCACCTTGCACACCCTCGACGAGCTTCTGGATGGCCTTGCCCTTGTCCGCCAACACCTTCAGGTCCGGACCGAACAGTTTGATCGCGAGTTGCGCCTTCACCCCGGAGAGCAGTTCGTCGACACGCGTTGCGATCGGTTGCGAGAAGGACAACAACAGACCTGGGTGTTCCGACAGCGCGGCCTCCATCTTCTCTTGCAGACCGAACCTGTCCTTCGCACTGGTCCATTCCGCGACCGGTTTCAGGCCGATGAAGATCTCGATATTGGAAACCGGTTCCGGATCACCACCGATCTCGGCGCGCCCCACGCGACTGGAGGCATATAATACCTCGGGAAATTCCATCAAAATCGCCTCCAGCCGGTGCGCGACCTTCAGTGCCGTGTTCAGGCTGGACGACGGCGCCAGGGTCACACGCAGATTGATGGTGCCTTCTTCCAATTCTGGGACGAACTCGGTACCAAGGCGCGGCACCAGGAAAAGCACCGCGATGAACAACCCGATGGCGATCGACACCACCAGCGCCGGCATCTTCAGCGCCAGCCGCAACAGGCGCCGATAGCCCCATTCCAATGGCTTGAACACCGGGCTGTCACGATGCTCGAGCGCGCGACGAAAGGCATAGGTCGCCAGGGCCGGGATCACCACCAAGGCCACTACCAGCGAGGTCAGCATCGACAGCACGATGGAGATAGCCATCGGCTGAAACAACTTGCCCTCGACGCCTTCCAGCGCGAACAGCGGCGCAAACACCACGACGATAATGACTACCGCATAGAACACCGGCCGACCAACCTCGCGCGCGGCCTCCTGGATGCGCAGCGCGATGCCATGGCGATCGTGGACTGCGTCGTAGGGATCGCTGTCGCCCGGCGCGAGCTTCCTTCTCGCCTCGTCCTCATGGCTGGCGTCGGGATGCGAGAGATGCTTGAAGATGTTCTCCATCATCACCACGGAACCGTCGACCATCATGCCGATGGCGATGGCCAGACCGCCCAGCGACATCAAGTTGGCTGATACACCCCAGTAGCTCATCACCGCCAAGGCGAGACCCACGGAGAGCGGCACCGACAGCAGCACCAGCACGGTGGCGCGCAGGTTCAGCAGAAACAACAGTAACACCACGACGATCAGCACGAAGGCTTCGGACAGAGCGCGTGTCACGGTGTTCACCGCCTGTTCGACCAATTCGGCCTGATCGTAGAACGGCTCGATGGTGACACCATCGGGTAAGGCCTGTTGGATCGCCGGCAGGCGCGCCTTCACCGCATCGATGGTCGCCTTGGTATTCGTACCCATGCGTTTCAGCACGATGCCGGCGACCACCTCGTCGAGTGATTCCGGCTTGCCAGAGGCGTCGCGCCGCGTCATCGTCACCGCGCCCTGGCGGATCTCGCCGCCGAAACCCGTCTCGGCCACGTCGCCGACGCGCACCGCCGTGCCATCCACCACCTTCAACGGGATGTTGCGCAGGTCACGCAGGCCATCCTCGCCGGTGCGTATCCAGCCGACGCCGCGAATCACCAATTGCTCGGCACCACGATCCAGATACCAGCCACCGGCGTTGCGGTTATTGACCTCGACCGAATCAACCACATCCTGGATGCTCAGCCCGTAACCCAGCAGCCTGGCTGGGTCGATACGGATCTGGTATTGGCGTACCTGGCCACCGAAGGACAGCACGTCGGTCACCCCGCCGACCGGCATCAGCAACAGCTTCACCACCCAGTCATTGAGGCTTCGCAATGCGATGGCATCGTATGTGCCGGGATCTTCCGAGCGTAGGATGTATTGGTAGATCTGCCCGAGCCCCGAGGTGTTCGGACCCATCTCCGGCGTACCCATGCCTTGTGGAATCTGGCCGCGCGCATCCTGGAGTCGCTCAAACACGAGCTGGCGGGCAAAGTAGATATCGGTGCCCTCCTTGAACACCACGGTGATACCCGACAAACCCGTCTTGGAGATGGAACGCACCTCCTCGACATCAGGCAACGAATACATTACCGCTTCGATCGGGTAGGTGATGAGCTGTTCCACCTCCTCGGCAGCCAGGCCCTGGGCCTCGGTGTTGATCTGCACCTGGATGTTGGTGACATCGGGAAAGGCATCGAGATTCAGCCGTGGAATCAGCATCGCGGCCGCGCCCAACGCGGCCAGTAGGCCGAGCACCACCAGCAAGCGATTAGCCACGGACCAATCGATCAGTTTATTCAGCATCGCCCGGCCCTCAGTGGTTGTGTATCTCGAAACCGGACTTCGCCAGCTCCGATTGCACGAAGAAGGCGCCCTGGACGACCACGCGGACGCCCGGCTTCAGGCCGTCGATAACGACGCGCCCTGGCAGTTGCCGAACGATTTCGACCTCTCGCGGCACGAATTCGCCGGTTTTTTCCTCGATGAATACCTGCCAGTCGCCATCCGCCCCGCGCACCACCGCATCCAAAGGCAAGGTCAACGCCGTGGCTTCCCGGTCATCGGTCTGAATTCTCACTTCGACGAACTGACCAGGATGCAGACGATCGTCGGGATTCGGGATCGCCAGCCGCACCGCCAGAGTGCGCGTGCCTTCATCCAGCGCATGATGAATCTGGATGACCCTGGCAGCGATCCAGCGCTTGTCCGCGAGTACGCGCGCGGCGGCGCCGATGGTCACGCGAGCGATGAACTCAGGCTTGACACGTGCCTCCACCCAAAGCGTGGATTCATCAGTCAGCTCGAACAATAACGCGCCCGGCTCGACCCTCTGGCCGACAATGAAATCATCCCGGATCAGTGTGCCATTCTGTGGCGACAACAGAGTAAAGCGTCCATCCGCCCGGCTGATGTCGTTGCTCGCGATCAACTGCTTGACTTGGTTGGCGCTCAGACCATAAGCCAGCAAGCGGCCCTTCGCCTGCTGGTAGGTGATCCGCGCCTGGAGATAGCGTTTTCCGGAGACGACCTTCCGTCCGAGTATTCTGACCCGCTGCCATTCCTTGGCCGCAACCAGCAGTTCACCCTGCGCGGCGGCCATTTCGACACTGGACAAGGTTACCAATGCCTGTCCCGCGGATACCCGCTCACCGAGTCGCGCATGGCGCTTCGTCACTTGCGCGGCGATACGTGGCGAGACCTGACTGGAGGCATAGGCATTCAGGCGAATCTCACCCGGTGCGTGGATCTCCGTCGGGACCGCTTGCAAGGCCAGGGTCTCGACGACGATACCGGCGAGACGGCGCTGTTCATCGTTCAAATGCACGCGGTTGTCCGCCCCGTGACCATGTCCTTCCGCGGGTTCCGCGGCCGCTTCGTGAAGGTGTTCACCGGCGATGAGTGGATGAACAGTCAGAATAACCAGGGCCAAAAGGCACTGGCCAAGACTTGGAATCTTCATTGTCTACAGCTCCTTCCCAGCGGTGTTCAACCACGGGGTCAAGGTCGCGGAGGCGCGCAACCATTCGATCCATGCGCGCCACAGATTGCCGTGAAGTTCCACGGCGGCGATGCGCGTATCCAGCGTCTGCTGCACTTGAAACAGGTAGTCGGTGGTGTCGATCTCACCGGCCTTCCACAGGGTTTCCAACAAACGGAAACGCTTCCTCAGACTGAACCGGCCCTCGGTGGTCCAATGCGACCAAGCATCCGCAACCACGCGGTAACGCGCTCGCGCGCCTTGCAGGTTGGCGAGCAAGGCGCGGTAGGTCTGTTGTGCTTGCCGCTCGGCTTGCAAGGCTTCCGCCCGCGCGGCATCGACATCGCCAACGAAACGGTTCCGTACTTGCAGCGGCATCGAGAACGACAGCGCAAGCAGATTCTCCCCGGCATCACGCCCTGCTGCGAGGCCAAAGGTCGGATCCGCCTTGCGCTGCCGCGCGACCGCCTGGATGCGTTGCCGCGCCACCCGGGCGAGGTTTTGGGCGACGCGGATGCGGGGATGCTTGCGCGCCAGCGCCTCGGCGTCGCTGGCGACCAACGAGACCGGTGGGTCCGGAAGTGCGATACCGGCATCCAACACTTGGCCGCTCAGGGCGAAGAAATCACTGTCCGCCTGAATTCGCTCGGCGATATCAGCGGCATGCCGCATGCGTGCCTCGGCCAGCGACAGACGCGCCAGTTGCAGCTCGGCCTGTGAGATATCACCCGCCGCATGACGCCGCTTGGCAAGCCAGGCGAAGCGCTCCAGTAGCGTCGCGCGGCGCTTCGAAAGCGCGCTGATCTGGCGCCGGTTCACAACCCGGCCGACAGCATCCAGGAGTTCACCGGCGGTGCTCAGACGCAGCGCATCGAGGCGGGCCTCCGCCGTCGTCAGCTCGCCGCGCGCAACCCGAGCCAACGCGCCGCGCTTATCGTGCCAATCGACAGTCTGACTGAGGCCAAGGCGGAGGGTGTCGATGTCAGTGCGTTCGGCCTCCAACGCCAGTTCCGGGTTGAACAACGGTAGGCCAGCACCGCTCAGGCGCGCCCTGGCGGCCTCCACGGCGGCCTGGGACGCCTGAACAGCAGGATTGGAATCGATGGCGCGGGCAACCAGCGCGGCCAGTTCGCGAGCGGCTCCATCGGGTGGCATGGCCCTGGACAGCGCCAGCGGCGTCCAGGTGACGTAAGCGAGCAGGCAGGCGGTCAGGCCTGCGCGCACGCACGGGGAATACAACATAGTCTGAGTTCCATTTATGAATCAAAACGAAGGCCTTTTGTCCGGCGCGAGCGACGGACGGAACCGGCCAGGGAATGAAAATCAGACGGAGATCGGAGGACGCAATGGGGATGGAAGAGAAAAAGAGGCCGAGGAAACGGCCGGAGAAAGTGGGAAGACACCGCGTTCGACAGACGGATCAGAGGTATCGCAGCGTCTCAGGCCGAGCAGATGAAAGGTACCGTGGCAGCAATGATCGCAACCGCCCGCATCACCCGCGCCATCGGCATCGGGACCTACATGATCAGCGGTCGCGTGGACATGATCCATCGCCAGCCCGGCATGCATATCGGCGGCCAACGCCATCCCGTAACCGAGAATGGACACGACGAGCCAGACGATGGTCAGACGACGAAGCATGCGTGAATATCCTGAAAAAAAACAGGTGCTGGTGGCCAACGAGAGTGAATTTGCGTGAAAAGCGTAGTCGGTCGCCCGTGATTTGTCCACCGAATCACAGGCGACTGTCACGATGGCGGGAGTGTATCCGAAAACTGGAGGCTCCGGTAGTTTTCGTCATGGGCCTGTTAGCCCAAAACAGTAATGTCCTCTTTGTCCAATTCTAAAATGTCCCCTTTTGGTTTCAGGAGGGGCCCGTGGCAGAGGAGCAGATTACGATGAGTCATAAAGAGGCAGA
>Ga0256841_1000905_pt1 | contig 27831 bp, 37 predicted proteins | sample 356308metaG_FD_185971 | JGI IMG/M metagenome (GOLD analysis project Ga0256841, IMG submission 185971) | Hydrothermal vent microbial communities from Mid Atlantic Ridge, Atlantic Ocean - 356-308 | ecosystem: Environmental > Aquatic > Marine > Hydrothermal vents | place: Atlantic Ocean: Mid...
GGCCCACTATGCGCCTCAAAATCGAGAAAAACTGGCCTCGCCTTCCCACCATGCTCGCGACGATCACCTAAACCCGACAGACTCCTGGGACATCGACAAGGCAAAATCACTGTTTCAAGAGGCGGAATCGCGCTTCGCAGCCACGACGGCCGGATAACGAAGCGCCCACGTGCGCCCGGTCGATATTCCATCCACCGAGACCGCTAAAGTGGTGTCTGTTGCGGGACGGGCTTGCCTTAACGCCAACCTCTGTTCAGGATAAGCGACACTCCTCTCTGTCGGGTGACACGCCCCACCGAAACACAGATCATGTTCATCAGCACACTGGAACTCTTCAAGATCGGCATTGGGCCGTCAAGCTCGCACACCATGGGTCCCATGTTGGCCGCGGCCCGTTTCCGGGAACGGGTGCTCGAGACGTTGCGCGCATCGTCACCCGGGGCCTCATACCGCATTCGCTGCACCTTGCGGGGGTCTTTGGCCCACACCGGAAAAGGCCATGCCACCGATCGCGCCATCCTCCTGGGGCTGCACGGCCTTACGCCACAGGACGCGGCCCGAATGGATGTCGATGCCGTGGAACGCGACCTTCGGCAACGCGACCGACTGGACGGGACGGGGCCCCACACAGTGGCATTCGACGCCCAACACGACATCGTCTTCGACCGCGGCCCGCCTCTGCCGCCACATCCCAATGGCATGATCTTCGAGCTGCTCGATGCGGCAGGCGAACCACGGCGAGTCGAGACGATGTTTTCCATTGGCGGTGGCTTCATCGCCGATGCGGAGGAGATTGAGACGCTGGAGGCGCCACTGAAGCCTTCGGTGGGTTCGGACACCCATTGTCCCTTCGGCTTCGCAACGGCCAGTGAAATGCTGGAGATGGCGACGCAGACGGGCTGTAGCATCGCCGAGATGAAACGTGCAAACGAAACCGCCTGCCGGACCGCCACCGACCTGGATCAGCAACTCGACACCATCTGGTCGGCGATGCGCCAATGCGTGCGAAACGGCCTGAACGCGGTGGGTCCGTTGCCCGGACCACTCGGAATCCAACGCCGTGCCCGCGCGCTTTACACGGACTTACAGAAACCGACGGGGCAGGCCACGGTGAACGACTGGCTCTGCGCCTACGCCATGGCGGTCAATGAGGAAAATGCTGCAGGCCACCTGGTCGTTACCGCACCCACCAACGGCGCCGCGGGCGTTATTCCCGCCCTACTCCACTATTTGGTGGCGCACGAGTCCGGCACACAGGAACAGGTCAGAACCTTCCTGCTCACCGCGGCCGCCATCGGCGGGCTGATCAAACACAACAGTTCTATCTCCGGCGCGGAGGTCGGTTGCCAAGGTGAAGTGGGCTCCGCCTCGGCAATGGCCGCCGCCGGTCTCTGTGCGGCCCAGGGCGGGACCCCCGGAGAGGTGGAAAAGGCCGCCGAAATGGCCCTTGAACATCACCTTGGAATGACCTGCGACCCCGTGGGTGGCCTGGTCCAGGTCCCCTGCATCGAACGCAACGGTTTTGGCGCCATCAAGGCCCACACCGCCGCCGCCCTCGCCCGCCGCGAAGGCGGCGACCACTTCATGCCCCTCGACGCCTGCATCAGCGCCATGCAACGCACCGGTATGGAGATGTCGCACAAATACAAGGAAACCTCGCTGGGCGGCTTGGCCGTCAGCATTACCGAATGCTGACGTCGGCTGTCCAGATAACGAAGCCAATTCTCTGAATTCACAGATCGCGATTGAATACGATATACACGTTTTGCCGGGTCGATCACATACCGCCCGTTCATAGGGGTCGGGCATACATCATAGCGTGTGCCTGCTGCAGCCAAATCAGGAAACTGATTATACGGCCTGTTCACAAGACACCGTTCACTGCACCGCCTCAACCAACACCGGTGGATTGGGCGCCGTTGGAACTCTCACAGACACCCCACGCGACCATGCGCTCACACCAAACTTCAACGGTGGTGACCCATCCTCTTGCCCCCGATATACGGTGTTGTTGATCACATAGACGCGTCCGCCACCGTAACACACCCTGCGGATTCAGGGTGATGCGATGCGGATATGCCGGTAACATATTAACCCGGCAACGATATATATCGTTGCCGGGTTAATAACGTCTTTCAACCGTGCCATGAAACATTGCATCATCGGTAATGAATGTTGTGTCCCCAGATCTCGCACTGGTTATTCCGTACCTGCTGATGACTTGTAACTGGATGTCATTCTTCAACAAACATTGAACAACCCATTGAACCACCATCCCCGGAAACGCTTCGGCCAGAATTTTCTGCATGATCCCGCCATCATTCAGCGCATCGTCCGGAACATCGATCCCCGCCCCGGCCAGCATCTGGTGGAGATCGGCCCCGGAAAGGGGGCGATCACCCGGCCGTTGCTGGAGACCGCCGGCGCGCTGGATGTGGTGGAGCTGGATCGCGACCTGATCCCGCCCCTGGCACAACAGTGCAGCAACCTGGGCCGATTGCGCATCCACAGTGCCGATGCCCGAAGATTCGATTTCTGCGCCCTTGCCGGGCCGTCGGAAAGACTTCGGGTGGTGGGGAATCTGCCCTACAACATCTCCACCCCGCTGCTGTTTCATCTGCTGGATCAGACATCGTGCATCGAGGACATGCACTTCATGCTGCAAAAGGAGGTGGTGGAGCGCATGGCAGCCCCGTCGGGGAACAAGACCTATGGGCGGCTGTCGGTGATGGTGCAGGTGCGTTGCCGGGTGACGCCGCTGTTTACCATCGCGCCGGGCGCCTTTCAGCCACGGCCAAAGGTGGATTCCATGCTGGTGCGTCTGCAACCCTACACATCGCCTATCGCACCCATCGTGGATTTCGATACGTTCGCCCGGCTTGTCAACCACGCCTTTTCACGCCGGCGCAAGACGCTGCGGAACGCCCTGCGGGGCGTGCTCAGCGAAGAACAGATCGAGGCGGCTGGTATCGATCCCTCGCTGCGGCCGGAGAGAATCGATATCGTCCAATTCGCCCGTCTGGCGAATGTTGCTTGCAGCCGAGACGAAACATCCCCATTAGAATAGAATCCACCGTTCCGGCCCGGCGGTTTGGGTCCGGGGCCCCACAATCTCCATCAACGGGAAGCGGCAGAAAATGAACGACAGTCAACACGATTCGGACAATGTGGAAATCCTGCATGGTAATGAGATTGCCCGCGCCGGCGAGGTGCTGCCGGCGGTAATCCACCTGCTGCCGGTAGCGGCGCGACCCTTTTTCCCTGCCCAGGCGGTCCCCTTGATCATGGATCTCGGAAGCTGGGGGGAGACCATCAAACAGGTCGCCGCGTCGAGCCATTCGATCATCGGCCTGGTTCTGGTGAAGAGCGAGACCGCCGAGCAGGCGACGGTGGACGACTTCATGACGGTCGGCACGGCCGGACGCATCCATCGCGCCGAGACCGTGGACGGCAAGCTGCAGGTCTTGGTGGAGTGCATGCAGCGCTTCAGGATCGACAACTTCCTGACCGACAAACCGCCCTTCACCGCCCGGGTTGAGTATCTGCCCGAGCCCGCCGGTCCGCCCGGTGATGATGTGAAGGCCTATGCCATGGCCATCATCAACACCATCAAGGAACTGCTGCCGCTCAATCCCCTGTATGTGGAGGAGCTGCGCATGTTTCTCGACCGTTTCGGGCCGGACGATCCCTCGCATCTGGCCGATTTCGCCGCCAGCCTGACCACCTCTGACAAGATGGATCTGCAGAAGGTGCTGGAGACAGTGGAGCTGCTGCCGCGCATGGAGCGGGTGCTGATCCTGCTCAACAAAGAGTTAGAGCTGGCCAAGGCGCAGCAAAAGATCCGCAAGGTGGTCGAGGACAAGATGCAGACCCAGCAACGCGAATTCTTCCTGCGTGAGCAGCTGAAGGCGATCCAAAAGGAGCTGGGTATCGCAAAGGACGACCGCACCGCTGACATCGACCGCTTCAAGGAACGCATCGCCGGGCTGACCCTGCCGGAGGAGGCGCAGAACCGCATCGACGATGAGATGGAAAAGATGGCCATCCTCGAACCCGGTTCACCCGAGTACGGGGTGACGCGCAACTACCTGGACTGGCTCACCAGCCTGCCCTGGGGCACGCACTCACAGGACAACCTGGACCTGGAGCACGCACGCAAGACCCTGGACCGCGATCACTATGGCCTGGACGATGTGAAGAAGCGCATCCTGGAGTTCCTTGCGGTGGGCATCATGAAGGGCGAGGTGGCCGGCTCCATCATCCTGCTGGTGGGCCCGCCCGGTGTTGGCAAGACCTCACTGGGCCGCTCCATCGCCAACGCCCTGAACCGCAGCTTCTATCGCTTCTCCCTCGGCGGCATCCGCGACGAGGCGGAGATCAAGGGCCACCGGCGCACCTATATCGGCGCCATGCCTGGCAAATTCATCCAGGCTATCCGATCCGCCGGGACACAGAACCCGCTGATCATGCTCGATGAGATCGACAAGGTGGGCAGTTCCTACCAGGGCGACCCCGCCTCGGCGCTGCTGGAGGTGCTGGACCCGGAGCAGAACAGTGACTTCCTCGACCACTACCTGGACGTGCGCTTCGATCTCTCCAAGGTGCTCTTCATCTGCACCGCCAACCAGCTCGACACCATCCCCCGGCCGTTGCTCGATCGCATGGAGGTGATCTCGCTGGCCGGCTACATCACCAGCGAGAAGCAGCAGATCGCGCGCAAATACCTGCTCCCCCGCCAGCTCAAGCGGGCCGGCCTGAAGCGTAACGACGTGCGCATCGACGCCGCCACCCTGCGCGCCATCATCGAGGGCTATGCGCGGGATGCCGGGGTACGGCGGCTGGACAAACAACTGGGCACCATCGTGCGTAAGGCGGTGGTCAAGATCCTGGACAAGGCCGCCACGCCCATCAAGATCACCAAAGACGCGCTCAGGGATTACCTGGGGCCACCCGTTTTCCGCGACGAGCGCGCCCTGACCGGCGTCGGTGTGGTCACCGGCCTGGCCTGGACCGCCATGGGCGGCGCCACCCTCAGTATCGAGGCGGTGCGCACCCACGGCTTCAACCGCGGCTTCAAACTCACCGGCCAGTTGGGGGACGTGATGAAGGAGTCCGCCGAGATCGCCTACGGATTCGTGGTAAGTCATGCCGAGACGTTCGGGGCGGACCCGGCATTCTTCGAGGCATCCTTCATCCACCTGCACGTCCCCGCCGGCGCCACGCCGAAGGACGGCCCCAGCGCGGGCATCACCATGGCCAGCGCCCTGCTCTCGCTTGCCCGTAATGAGCCGGTGAAACGGGGCATCGCCATGACCGGCGAACTGACCCTGACCGGACACGTGTTCCCGGTAGGCGGCATCAAGGAAAAGGTGATCGCCGCGCGGCGGGCAGGCATCCGGGAACTAATCCTGCCCATGGACAACCAAGGCGGGTACGAGGAGGTACCCGAGCACATTCGCAAGGGTATCAAGGTGCACTTTGCCGCGCGTTATGACGACGTGGTCCCGTTGCTGTTTCGCAAGGGCCCCAAGGTTAAAAGCAAATAGACACCTACAACGCCTTCCAGTACTCCCTCAGGATGCGGCTCTTGCAATCGCCCTTGCCGGTGAGGGGCGGGGTCTGCTCGTTGCCTTGAAATACGGAGATGGCATGGGTCCATTGCTTGGCGGCATTCATGCTTTCCGAACAAGCGTAGATCAAGGCATATCGACCCGACTGTTTCTCGTAGACGAAATAGTTCCCCTCGCTGCCCGAATTGAGCCGGTAACTGGCGATGGGGGCAGGCGTTTGTCCGTCCACACACTTGGAAACCTCATCAAAGGCAACGCAGGAGACGACCTCCGCCACCCTCCCGTTGAGCATCCCCATGGAATTCAGCCTGTAGTAACCCTTGGGATCGCGGCCCTTTTCCTCTTCCAGCAACCAAGTGCGGCAGCCTGGTTGCTCGCAGGCCACGGATTCGACGCTCCATGCCGGCCGGTGGGTGTTGTCCAGATCCAGAAGCGAGAAGATGCGCGACCAGTCGTCATAGAACGCCGCCAGCCCCTTCTCCCGGACCGCCTCCAGTTCCTTGGCGGCATCGCGGTTTCCTGCCAAAGCCTGTTTTTCGAGCCAGTGAAGGTAGCTGTCGACGCGCGAGTGTGGTCGACCTTTGCTGACCGGACGCGACGCTTGCGCCCTTCGCGGTGGCGCCGGGGCGACTGCATCAGGGGTTTTCTTGACCCCTGCCGCCTGCTCCAACGACGTCACCTGCCGAGCGGCCTCGGGCCTCGGCGGCGCCACCGGCGGAACAGGCGGAGGAGGCGGCGCGGCCTTGACTGGCGTGTTCGTCTCTCCACCCTGTTGATCCGCAAAGGCCCTGGAGACCCGACGGCACCGAAACCCACCGTTGGAAAGCTTGCCGACCAACGCCTCCGCTTTTCCTTCACAAAAGCCTGCCTGACTCCTGGCCTCCCACAACACCCTGGGCGCCTCACCCTCATCCGATTTGTCGTACACCACCTGGCAAGGCGTGCGCGCCGGAAACTGCGGATATTCGATGGTAACGATACGGTTCTTCTCCTGAGCGCCCGAGCCGACCGCACATACGTACTCCGTCTGCTCCGCCGCCGCTGTCACAGAGAACATCAGGACAAACAACACTCCGATGCGCTCAACGGCATATTTCATGACATACCCTCCGGTTTTCACTATTTCCTTGCTGACTGCGGCACACGCCGACCGTTACCGCATGGTATATTACGCTCCCACCACGGGAAGATACACTGGGCTGGCGCGGGACATCGATATTGGCGCTTTTTCATCCTGTATCCCAGGCGCTTAACGGGTTGGACGCCTTTTGACCGCAAATCCGCAGATATCGATTCGGGCGGTCGACCCCGGCAGATTCCCGGGTTTTCAGCCCGGTGGATCCGGGGAAGCATCCCCAGCAACGCCCCGCATGTCGATCAATCGAGCAGGAAGAAGTATGGCTGAGATACCTTTAGGCACACCCAAACCACCCCCCTCGTCCCCGCGGCCGTTCGCCCTCTTCGCGCTTGGATTTCGGCCTTTTTTTCTGTTGGCAGGCCTCGGCGCGGTCGCGCTGTTGGGCCTGTGGCTCTTCGTTCGGAGCGGCCATCTCCCGGCCAACGGCTACTATGGCGCTATCGGATGGCACAGCCACGAAATGTTGTTCGGCTACACCGCTGCCGTCATCGCCGGTTTCCTGTTGACCGCCGTGCGTAACTGGACCGGAGTGGACACCCCGAGCGGCCGCCCCCTCGCCTTCCTCGCGGTCGTATGGTTGCTGGGTCGACTGCTGCCCTTCGTCACCCCGCCGCTGCCGCCGGTCCTGTTGGCCATCACCGACCTCGCGTTCGCGCCCCTGGTGGGGCTAGCCCTCTACCGGCCCCTGATGCAGGGCGGCAACAAGGTGAACCGCGTCTTTCTGCTATTGTTCCTGTCGATGGGCATCGCCAATCTACTGGTCCATCTACAGGCGCTCGGAATCGCCCAGACCGGAGCAGCCGGCATCACCCTGATGCTGGACCTCGTCCTTCTGCTGATCACCTTCATCGGGGGGCGCGTGATGCCGTTCTTTACCGAAAAGGCGATCCCCGGCTTCAAGCCCCGCCAGGATACCGGACTGGAACGCTATGTGTTCGGATTCATGTTTGCCCTCATCGCCGTGGATCTGATCTATCCCGCCCCTTGGCTGACCGGCGCGGTGGCGGCAGGAACCGGCACCCTTCAGGCCATGCGACTGGCCGGATGGTACGACCGCCGTATCTGGTCCATCCCCCTTCTGTGGGTATTGCATGTCGGTTACATATGGCTGGTGCTGGGCTTCTTCCTCAAGACCGCCTCCGCCGCCGGCTGGTTCATCCCCAGTGTCGCTCTCCATGCCCATACCATCGGCGCCATCGGCATCATGACGCTCGGCATGATGGCCCGCGTCGCACTGGGACACACCGGCCGCGCCCTGCACACCGCCAATGCGGTCAACTGGGCCTTTATTCTGTTGAACCTGGCCGCGGCGTTGCGCGTATTCGGCCCGGAGGTCCTGGCCTCCGCCTACCCTGTTTGGATCCAGATCTCAGGCGGCCTGTGGATCATCGGCTTTCTGTTGTTCCTGACAGTCTACCTGCCCATCCTTGTCCGCCCGCGGGTGGACGGACGTCCGGGATAGACACCGCCCTGAAGAGGCATTCTAAAACGGGATATCGTCGTCGAAGTCGCTGTCGGGCGCTGCGGGGGCTGGGGCCGGAGCGGCGGCGGGTTGACTCTTTTGCTGACCGCCGGAAAATCCGTTGTCGTAGGCTGCGCTACCCCCGCCGCCGCGGCTGTCCAGCATCTGCATATCGTTGGCCACGATCTCGGTGGTATAGCGGTCCTGCCCGCTCTGGTCTTGCCATTTTCGGGTCTGCAGACGGCCTTCGATGTAGACCTTGGAGCCCTTTTTCAGATACTCGCCGGCGATCTCCGCGAGACGGCGAAACAGCACCACCCGATGCCATTCGGTGCGCTCCTGACGCTCTCCGGTCTGCTTGTCTTTCCAACTGTCGGTGGTGGCCACGGTAATATTGGCCACCGCGTTGCCGTTTGGCATATAGCGGACCTCGGGATCCTGCCCCATATTGCCGATCAGAATGACCTTATTGATGCCTCGCGCCATGTGCTTTACCTCGATAACGTGTTGATCGGGACCATTATGCCTTTTCCACCGCAAGTGCCGCCAGCGCATCCTCGTCGAGCGCCTCCAGATCCACCTTCAGATAGGCGACGCCCTCGCTCTGGACAATCACTACTTCCTCTACTCCGGCGACGGCGGCCACCTGGCCTGCCACTGCCTCTTTCTGGTCCGGCGTCAAATCACCTACCGGCAACAGCCGGGTGGAGAGTTGTCTGGGCGGGGTCATGCCCCAGGCCACAGCCAGCCAGAGCGACAACATCACGAAGGCGAACAGGAACACCGCTGCGGTGCCGAAGCGCTGATGCACCCATCCACCCACCAAACCGCCGAGGAAGGCGCCGATGAACTGCGAACTGGAGTAGACCCCCATCGCCGTGCCCTTGGCATCCGCCGGTGCCACCTTGGAGACGATGGAAGGCAGGGTCGCCTCCAGGAGATTAAAGGCGGTGAAGAAGAGAAAGAGGGCGATCACCAATCCTATCAGGCTTGCCTTGAACAGATAGAATCCCAACTGAGCCACCGCCAACACCGCAATACCGCCAAGGAAGACCTGCTTCATCATGTGCCGTGTCTCAGCGATGATCACGAACGGCACCATGGCGCCAATGGCCGCCACCAGCACAGGCAGGTAGATCCACCAGTGGTGCGCCGTCGCCAGACCCAGGTCACGCAACAGCAGCGGAAAGGCGAGGAAGACAGCAGTGAGCACCATGTGCAGGGTGAAGATGCCCCAGTCGATACGCAACAGATCGAGATTCCGCAATACCCGCCCGAACTGGCCGGGCACGGGCTCGGCGTCCTGATGGAAGGTCGAGCGCTGCGGAGTGGGGACCACAAACGCCACCACCACGATTCCTCCCAATGCCAAGGCTGCGGTGATCCAGAAGATACCGGGCACACCCACCCAGTGATCCAGGACCGGCCCCAGCACCAGGGCCACGGCAAAGGCCATGCCGATACTCATTCCGATAACCGCCATCGCCCGGGTGCGCTGGGACTCGCGGGTGAGGTCCGCGGCCAAGGCCATGATGGCGGCGGCGATGGCGCCGCTGCCCTGCAGCGCCCGTCCCGCCACCACACCCCAGATGGTGTCCGCCGAGGCGGCCACGGCGCTGCCCAAGGCAAAGACCAGCAGGCCACCGATGATCACCGGTTTACGCCCGATGCGGTCGGAGAGCAGGCCGAAGGGGATCTGCAGGAACGCCTGGGTGAGCCCGTAGACGCCGATCGCCACCCCCACCAGCACCGGCGTGGTGCCTTCCAGGTGCTCCGCGTAGAGGGCGAAGACTGGCAGAATCAGGAACAGCCCCAACATCCGCAGGGAGAAGATTCCCGCCAGGGAAAAGGCCGCGCGCCTTTCCGTGGGGGTCATACTGGAATGATACTTTTCCTCGACTGTCATATCTTTTGCGTCACCTCCGTAAGACCGCGTATAGTAACAGGTTCGTCCTTTTTCGGATATCTGCATGGACAAGATTCTCATCCGTGGGGCCCGTACCCACAATCTCCAGAACGTCGATCTGGATTTGCCCCGGGATCGGCTGATCGTGATCACCGGCCTGTCCGGCTCGGGCAAGTCCTCACTCGCCTTCGACACCCTCTATGCCGAAGGCCAGCGCCGCTATGTGGAGTCCCTCTCCGCCTATGCGCGGCAGTTTCTCTCGCTGATGGAGAAGCCGGATGTCGATCACATCGAGGGCCTGTCGCCGGCCATCTCCATAGAACAAAAGACCACGTCCCACAACCCCCGTTCCACAGTGGGCACCATCACCGAGATCCATGACTACCTGCGCCTGTTGTTCGCCCGCGCGGGCACCCCACGCTGCCCCGAACACGGCACGGCACTGGAGGCCCAGACTGTCAGCCAGATGGTGGACCAGGTGCTGGCGCTGCCAGAAGGCAGCAAGCTCATGCTGCTCGCCCCGGTCGTTGCAGAGCGCAAGGGGGAACATCAGAAATTGCTGCAAGAGATGTATGCGCAGGGCTTCATCCGCGCCCGCGTCGACGGCAAGATCCATGAGATCGAAGCGGCGCCCGACCTGGACCCCAACCGCAAGCACAGCATCGAGATCGTGGTGGACCGCTTCAAGGTGCGGCCCGACTTGGCGTTACGGCTGGCCGAGTCCTTCGAAACCGCGCTGCGGCTCTCCGGCGGCCTCGCCCGTATCGCCTGGATCGACGACGACGGCGAAGAGCTCGTCTTCTCCGCCAATTTCGCCTGCCCCCTCTGCGGCTACAGCCTCCCGGAGCTGGAACCCCGGCTCTTCTCCTTCAACAACCCCGTCGGCGCCTGCCCCACCTGCGATGGTCTCGGCGTCGAGCAGTTCTTCGACCCCGCGCGAGTGGTGGCGCATCCCCACCTGAGCCTTGCCGCCGGCGCGGTGCGCGGCTGGGACCGCCGCAACGCCTACTACTTCCAGCTCATCCGCTCCCTGGGCAGACACTACCACTTCGACGTGGAGACCCCTTGGGAGACACTGCCGGAGGCGGTGCGTGAGGTGATTCTGTTCGGCAGCAACGGCGAGTCGATACGCTTCCGCTATTTCAACGACCGCGGCGGCAACACCACCCGCGTCCATCCCTTCGAAGGCATCATCCGTAACATGGAACGGCGCTACCGGGAGACCGAATCCAATGCGGTGCGTGAAGAACTGGCCCGCTATATCTCCACCCAACCCTGTCCCGACTGCGGTGGGACACGGCTCAACCCGGCAGCGCGCAACGTCTTCGTTGCTGACCGTGATCTACCCAGCCTCTCGGCCCTGCCCATCGGCGAGGCGCTGGCCTTCTTCGAGGGGCTGGCGCTGCCGGGCAAGCGCGGGGAGATCGCGGCGCGTATCGTCAAGGAGATCACTCAGCGGCTGAGCTTCCTGGTGAACGTGGGGCTCGACTACCTCACCCTCGACCGCAGCGCCGAGACCCTCTCCGGGGGCGAAGCGCAGCGCATCCGCCTGGCCAGCCAGATCGGCGCCGGTCTGGTGGGAGTCATGTACGTCCTCGACGAGCCTTCCATCGGCCTGCACCAACGCGACAACGGCCGCCTGCTCGACACCCTCACCTACCTGCGCGACCTGGGCAACACCGTGATCGTGGTCGAGCACGACGAAGACGCCATCCGCAGCGCCGACCACGTGGTGGACATGGGACCGGGCGCCGGCGCCCACGGCGGCCAGGTGGTGGCAGAGGGCACCGCGGAAGAGATTGCGCGCAACCCCGCCTCGCTCACCGGCCGCTACCTCTCCGGCAACCTCGAAATCGCGGTACCTGCCGAACGCACACCGGTGGATCCGGAACGACGCCTGGTCATCGAGGGGGCGAGTGGCAATAACCTGAAGGACGTGACCGCAGAGATCCCGGTGGGCACCCTGTGTTGCATCACCGGCGTTTCCGGCTCCGGCAAATCGACCCTCATCAACGATACCCTCTATCCCATCTGCGCGGCGGAACTGAACGGCGCCAACACCTCGCCCGCGCCTTATAAAGCGATCCATGGACTGGAACACTTCGACAAGGTGGTAGACATCGACCAAAGCCCTATCGGCCGCACACCCCGTTCCAACCCTGCCACCTATACCGGCCTCTTTACCCCCATCCGCGAGCTGTTCGCCGCCACCCAGGAATCGCGCTCACGCGGCTATACCCCGGGCCGCTTCAGCTTCAACGTCAAGGGGGGGCGGTGCGAGGCCTGCCGTGGCGACGGCGTCATCAAGGTGGAGATGCACTTCCTGCCCGACATCTATGTTCAGTGCGACCAGTGCAAGGGACGCCGGTACAATCGTGAGACGCTGGAGATTCACTACAAAGGGAAGACCATAGACGAAGTGCTGGCCATGACCGTGGAGGAAGCACTCACGTTCTTCGACGCCGTCCCGCCCATCAAACGCAAGCTGCAAACGCTGATGGACGTCGGCCTCTCCTACATCCAGCTCGGCCAGAACGCCACCACCCTCTCCGGCGGCGAGGCGCAACGGGTCAAGCTGTCGCGCGAACTCTCCAAGCGGGACACCGGAAACACCCTCTACATCCTCGACGAGCCGACTACCGGCCTGCACTTCCACGATGTCAGACAACTGCTCAAGGTGCTCCACCGCCTGCGCGACCATGGCAACACCGTGATCGTCATCGAACACAACCTCGACGTCATCAAGACTGCCGACTGGATCATCGACCTGGGACCAGAGGGCGGCGACGGGGGCGGTGAGATCATTGCACGCGGAACGCCCGAGACCATCGCCTCTGATACCCATTCCTACACCGGCCAGTATCTGCACGCCATCCTCGAGGGTGCGACGGCGAAGCGCGCCTGACACAAACGGGCCGGACCACCGTCCCAACGTCGTTCAACACTTCAGCACAGTGACCTCATCGCCCGTCCGCATCCCGAAACGCGCCTGAGCACTGCCCTGATTCACTGCAATCTCGACCAACCCCGATGAATTCCCATACCAGAAAGCGGCCCCCTTGGGGACCTCGCAAAACGTGCGCGCGTATCGGACCCGTTCTCCCGCAACTTCCAATACCATACTTCTTTCCACCGCATTGAAGAACAACCCGGTGAACAGATTCCCAAAGGGATCGATATAGACGATTCGCGCGGACATCCCCGGCCAGTCCGCGCCTACGATTGCATCGGGCGGTACGGATGTGCCCGCCAGCACCTCACCCCTCAGCAACCTCAACGCTGCAGGCGCAAACAGATCCCGGCCATGAAAAGAGGCCGACATCCCCTCCTCCGGCCACGCCAAGGCGCGAACCTTTGCGTCTCCCGACATACGCACGACCTGCGACAGCAGGCCATTATCGGGCCCCAGAAAATGCCCCCGTTCCGTCTCCACCCACAAGGCCCGCCGGTCACCCCCCACCCCCGGATCGACGACGGCGACATAAACGGCGCCCAGTGGCATATCACGGACAAGAGCAGCAAGCAAATAGGCACTCGAACATGGATCGAAACGGGGAGCGTCATGCAATAGATCGATGCAGCGGCACTCCGCCACACCGGCAACCAATACGGCCTTCATCTGGCCCACATAGGGCGATCCCACCCCAAAATCCGTATACAGGACGATCGGCGACCCGTTGCTCATCTCCGCCATCCGTCAATCGATATGCTTTAAGACAACCAACCCGACAACCCCACTAACCCGGCAACAATGTATATCGTATTCAGCCGTGGTGCACCGCTTCGAAGCAAGCCGGCCCATCGCCGCTGTAGCCACTCTACACCAAGATGGAGCAACACAGGCTGCGCCGCCCGCCATAGCGTGACATCGAATATCACAGAGGTGGAGCATTTTTCGGCACCGGATCAACACCTACCCTCGGCATGGCAGAGTGTATAATCCTCGCCAATAAAAAACCGGGCAAAAGCCCGGTTCTTCATGACGTCTCGATACCGTTTCCGATCAATCCTCGGCGACGACATCGTCCACGGGCCGGTCCACCAGTTCAACATAGGCCATGGGCGCCTTGTCCCCGGGGCGATAGCCACACTTCAGGATCCTCAGATAACCGCCTGGCCGTTCCTTGTACCGTGGCCCCAGTTCCATAAACAGTTTCCCTACCGCTTCCTTGTCCCGAAGGCGCGCAAACGCAAGCCGCCGCTTCGCCACGCTGTCTTCTTTCGACAGGGTGATCAGCGGTTCGGCAACGCGCCGCAGTTCCTTCGCCTTCGGCAGTGTCGTCTTGATGAGCTCGTGGCGAAACAGGGACGCGGCCATGTTTCGGAACATCGCTTTACGATGCGCGCTTGTGCGGCTCAGGTGCCGACCCGACTTGCGATGACGCATGACTCGTTTTCCTCAACTCTGTTCGTTTACTTATATGTTTGCCATCAACCGGCGATGTATTCTTCCAGTCCTTCAGGCGGCCAGTTCTCCAGACGCATCCCGAGCGAGAGCCCGCGAGTAGCCAGAACGTCCTTGATCTCTGTCAGCGACTTCTTGCCCAGATTGGGTGTCTTGAGCAACTCCACCTCGGTCCGTTGAATCAAATCGCCAATGAGAAAGATATTCTCTGCCTTCAGGCAGTTCGCTGACCGGACTGTCAGCTCGAGGTCGTCCACCGGCCGCAGCAGGATCGGATCGATCTGAGGCTCCTTGGTCTCCACCTCCGCTTCGACCGCCTCGCCTTCCAGTTCCACGAATACGGACAACTGATCCTTCAGGATGCCAGCCGCGCGGCGAATCGCCTCCTCCGGATCGATGGTGCCGTTGGTCTCCAGGTCGATGACCAGCCGATCAAGGTCGGTGCGTTGCTCGACGCGCGCGGCCTCCACGGAATAGGCCACCCGTCGTATGGGACTGTACGCCGCGTCGAGTTGCAGTCGCCCGATCGGCCGATCCTCACCCGCCGCGCTGTCACGCACGGTGGAAGGCTCATATCCGCGTCCCCGTCTGATGTTCAGCGTCATATTCAATTCCCCTTCCTTGGTGAGATGCGCTATGACGTGATCGGGATTGGCGATCTCCACGTCATGGTCGAGGGTTATATCGCTCGCCAGCACGGCCCCCGGACCCTTCTTCTTGAGGGTGAGTATGGCGTCGTCCCGGGCGTGCAAACTGATCGCCAGGTCCTTCAGGTTGAGGAGGATGTCCAATACGTCTTCCTGGACCCCCTCGATGGTGGTGTACTCGTGCAGAACCCCTTCGATCTCCACCTCGACCACTGCACACCCCGGCATGGAGGAGAGCAGAATACGCCGCAGGGCGTTCCCCAGCGTATGCCCGAATCCGCGCTCCAGCGGCTCAAGAGACACCTTTGCATGACGTTCGTTTATCGGCTGGACATTGACCACCCGAGGCTTAAGAAACTCGCTTACTGAGTCAGCCATGAATCATCCTCTTCCTGGGCTTACTTTGAATAAAGTTCGACGATCAACGATTCGTTGATATCCGCCGCCAGATCCGACCTGTCCGGTATGCGTTTGAATACGCCCTTCATCCCTTTGACGTCGACCTCCACCCAATCCGGGAAGCCGTATTGTTCCGCCAGCGACAAGGCCGCGGCAATACGCACCTGCTTGCGGGCCTTTTCCCCCACACTGATCTCGTCGCCGGCCTGAACCCTGTAGGACGGGATATTGACGCACTTCCCGTTCACCTGGATGGCCTTGTGACTCACCAGTTGACGCGCCTCCGCCCGTGTCGAGCCAAAGCCCATTCGATAGACCACATTGTCCAAGCGCCGCTCCAGGAGCTGGAGAAGGTTTTCACCCGTGTTGCCTTTCGCCTGAGCCGCGGCCTTGTAATAGTTCCGGAACTGTCTTTCGAGCACCCCGTAGATGCGCCGCACCTTTTGCTTCTCACGCAACTGCAGACCGTAGTCCGAGATCCTCCGGCGCCTGTCCGTGGTCTGACCAGGCACCTTCCCCATATCGCATTTTTTGTCCACGGGGCGGCCTACCTTGCTCTTGAGGAACAAGTCCGTGCCTTCACGTCGCATCAATTTACATGTGGGGCCTAAATAGCGTGCCATATGACTAACTCCGGAATAGATACATCAGACGCGCCGTTTCTTTGGTGGACGGCAGCCATTGTGCGGGATGGGGGTGACATCAGAGATACTGCTTATGCGGAATCCGGCATTGTTCAGCGCCCTGACTGCGGACTCGCGACCTGGACCTGGCCCCTTGACGTTGACATCCAAATTCTTCACACCGTACTCCTTTGCCTTCTGGCCGACCCGGTCTGCGGCCACCTGCGCCGCAAAAGGGGTGCTCTTGCGCGACCCCCGAAAGCCTGAACCCCCGGCGGTGGCCCATGCAAGTACGTTTCCCTGCCGGTCACTGATAGTGATAATGGTGTTGTTGAAGGATGCGTGAATGTGCGCAATACCGTCCGTGACGGTCCTCTTTACTTTTTTACGGGTGCGTGTCGTTGCTTTTGCCATATCTCGATGCCTGTGAATCTAGTAGGATCCGGTATGCCGGTCCGTTAACGCCGGATGGGCCGGCGGGGTCCCTTTCGGGTTCGGGCGTTGGTCCGCGTCCGCTGCCCCCTTACCGGCAATCCACGCCGGTGGCGTATTCCCCGATTGCAACCCAAATCCATGAGGCGCTTGATATTCATGGAAATCTCTCTGCGCAAATCGCCTTCCACGTTGTACTTGGCAACCTCCGCGCGGATCTTGTCTATCTGATCCTCGGACAATTCCTGCACCTTCACCGACGGTGATATTCCCACCGCATCACAGATCTGTTTGGCCCGCGACCGTCCGACGCCATAGATAGAGGTAAGTGCAATTACGGCGTGTTTCCTATCGGGGATATTTACACCAGCAATACGGGCCATCGACCTTTTTCTCCTGAATAGTAATCCTGCGCGAGAACCGGCTCCACCCGGCGAAAACGCGCTAATTTAACGCTCTTTTTCGGATAAATCAACCCGACGCCTAACCCTGACGTTGTTTGTGCCGGCCATCCTTGCAGATGACGCGCACAACGCCCTTGCGCCGGACAATCTTACAGTGACGGCATATTTTCTTTACGGACGCCCTTACTTTCATGGCTCAATCTCCTGCAATCTCCAATTCATCAATTATCCGGCCCACCGCTAACGGAGCATGCCTCCGCCTGGCGCCTTCAGATTGGCCTTCTTCATCAGGCCTTCATACTGGTGCGACATGAGATGCGCCTGTACCTGGGCCATAAAATCCATCACCACTACTACAATAATGAGCAACGAGGTCCCGCCAAAGTAGAAAGGCACATTCCAGCCGACGATCAGAAACTCAGGCAACAGGCAGACCGCGGTAATGTAGATCGCCCCGGCGAGGGTCAGCTTCGACATGACGTCATCAATATACTTCGCCGTCTGCTCCCCGGGCCGAATGCCCGGAATAAATGCACCCGACCGTTTCAGGTTGTCCGCTGTCTCCCGGGCGTTGAAAACGATTGCAGTGTAGAAAAAGCAGAAAAACACGATCGCAACCGCGTAGAGCATCACATAGACCGGCTCGCCCGGCGCCAGTTTCGCCGTCAGATCCTGCAGCCAGCGCATGGACTCCGAATTGCCGAACCACTGTCCCAGCGTCGCCGGAAACAGGATGATACTCGATGCAAAAATGGGCGGAATCACGCCCGCCATATTGAGTTTCAACGGCAAATGGCTACTCTGCGCCGCATACATCCTGCGGCCTTGTTGCCGCTTTGCATACTGTACGGTGATGCGCCGTTGACCCCTCTCCACAAAGACCACGAATGCCGTTACGGCAGCCGCGATCATGAACAGCGAGAGCACCATCACAGCGTTCATCTCACCCGTCCTGACCAGCTCCAGGGTCCCGCCTATCGCCGCCGGAAGGCCTGCCACGATGCCCGCAAATATGATCATCGAGATCCCGTTCCCAATGCCTCGTTCCGTGATCTGCTCGCCCAACCACATCAAGAACATGGTGCCAGTGACCAACGACACCGCGGCGATGAGAACGAATCCCGGACCCGTCATGGTCACCACATTCTGACCGCTCACGGTCTGACTCTCCAGTGCGATAGCGATCCCGATCGACTGAAAGGTCGCAAGGACAACCGTACCGTAGCGCGTATATTGGGTGATCTTCCGGCGTCCCGCCTCCCCTTCTTTCTTCAACTGTTCAAGCTTCGGGATTACGGAACTCATCAATTGGACGATGATCGAGGCCGAAATGTACGGCATGATACCCAGCGCAAACAGACTGGCGCGCTTCAGTGCGCCGCCCGAGAACATATTGAACATCCCCAGGATCGACCCCTTGTTCTGATCGAACAAGGCCGCGAGCGCCACGGGGTTGACCCCGGGTACAGGGATGAAGGTTCCAATCCTGAAAACGAGCAACGCGCCAACCAGGAACAGAAGGCGCTGCCTCAGCTCCGTCAGGCGGCCCATGCCGCCCAAGGCGCTCATCACCGATTCATTGCGTCCAGCCATCTAGTCCTCGACTGTGCCGCCGGCCGCTTCGATCGCCGCCCGCGCACCTTTGGTCACCGCCAGCCCCTTCACGGTCACCGGCCTATTGATTTCGCCGGAGAGAAACACCTTCGCCTTTTTTATCTGCCCCGAAACGACACCCGCCTCCTTGAGCGAAGCCAGATCCACCACGTCCGCCCCGACCTTTGCCAGTTCGCTCAACCGGACCTCCGCAGCCATACGGGCCTTTCTTGAGCGGAACCCCACCTTGGGCAACCGCCTTTGCAAGGGCATCTGGCCGCCCTCGAATCCGACTTTATGGAAGCCGCCCGAACGGGACTTTTGCCCCTTGTGCCCCCGACCACCCGTCTTGCCAAGCCCGCTGCCGATGCCACGGCCCACGCGTTTTCGGGCCGACTTCGCACCCTCTGCGGGCTTGAGTGTATTCAATCGCATCTCAGATCTCCTCCATTCGGACCATATACGAGACCTTGTTGACCATCCCTCGCACCGATGGGGTGTCTTCCACCTCGACAGTCTGATGCATGCGCCGGAGACCCAACCCTCTCACGCACGCCTGATGGCTCTTCAATCTGCCATTCATGCTGCGCACGAGCGTCACCTTGATCATTTTCTTCTCGCCCATCAGATCACCCCTGGATCTCTTCCACCGTCTTGCCGCGTTTCGCTGCCACCGACTCCGCGTCGGTCATATCCGCAAGCCCCCGCATCGTCGCGCGGACGACATTGACGGGATTGTTGGAACCGATACATTTCGACAGGACGTTCTGTACGCCCAGCACCTCGAACACGGCCCGCATTGCACCGCCCGCGATGATGCCCGTGCCTTCCGATGCCGGCTGCATGAAGACCTTGGCGGCGCCATGGCGTGCGACTATCGGATATTGCAGTGTCGTATCCGCAAGCTTGACGCTGATCATGTTCTTACGTGCGTTCTCCATCGCCTTCTGGATCGCGATCGGGACCTCCCGGGCCTTCCCCTGCCCGAAACCCACACGGCCCTTGCCGTCGCCAACGACCGTAAGCGCGGAGAAACCAAACTGCCGGCCACCCTTTACCACCTTCGCCACCCTGTTGACGTTGATCAGTTTCTCCAGCAGCCCGTCTGTTTCGGGTTTCGCGTTGAAATTTGCCATATTCCCAACCTCTAAAATCGCAGCCCGCCTTCACGCGCCGCGTCTGCCAGCGCCTTGATGCGACCATGATATTTGAAACCTGACCTGTCGAAGGCCACTTGCTCGATGCCCGCCGCTTTGGCCCTTTCAGCAATCGCTTTACCGACAATCACCGATGCATCCTTGTTGCCCGTGTGACCGTCAATGGCACTGCGCAATGCCTTGTCCACCGTCGATGCGCTCACCACGACCTCGGATCCGGAAGGCGCAATAATCTGTGCATATATATGCCGCGGGGTTCGATGAACGGAGAGCCGATGCACCCGCAGCTCTTTGATCTTGGCCCGTGATCGACGCGCCCGCCGTATTCTGGAAGTCTTTTTGTCCATCGCATAATCCTATTTCTTTTTGGCCTCTTTACGCACAACATGCTCATCCGCATAGCGCACGCCCTTACCCTTGTAGGGCTCTGGAGGCCGAAAGCTACGAATCTCCGCCGAAACCTGCCCGACCTTTTGCTTGTCGATTCCGCTCACCACGATCTCTGTCTGTGAAGGCGTCGAAATCTCGATTCCCTCCGGCACTGCATAATCTACAGGATGCGAGAAACCAAGATTCAAATTCAACGTGCGGCCCTTTGATTGCGCACGGTACCCGACTCCCACGAGCTGTAACTTCTTCTCGAATCCCTGCGACACCCCCACAACCATATTGTTTATGAGTGCACGCGTGGTACCCGCTTGCGCCCAAGCCTGTTTGCTCTCTGTGGCCGGCCTTACCGCCACAACACCTTCTTCCAATACGACCTCTACATCCGGATGCACCACCCATTCCTGGGCACCTTTCGCGCCCTTTACGGTGACGTGCTGTCCGTCGATCTTGACCTCGACGCCCTTCGGAAGCGAGACAGGATTCTTTGCAATTCTAGACATGGATACCCACCCTTAAGCTACGAAGGCGATGACTTCGCCACCCTGCCCCGCTGCGCGTGCGGACTTGTCCGTCATTACGCCCTTCGACGTGGAAATAATCGCGATACCCAATCCGCCGCGAACCTTCGGCAGGTCGTCCTTGCCCTTGTAGATTCTGAGCCCAGGCCGACTCACCCTCTTGAGCATATCGATGACAGGCTTGCCTTGGAAATACTTCAGCTTGATCACCAACGTAGGCTTACCGTCAGAGACATCCTCATCCACCTCCGCGATATAACCCTCTTCCTTCAGCACGTTTGCGATTGCGCGCTTGGTTTTCGAAAGCGGCATTCTGACATCAACCTTGCCTGCTCTCTGACCGTTTCTGATTCGTGTCAACATATCCGCAATCGGATCGGACATACTCATATCTAAGCTTCTCCTCGGGTCAGGCCACCACTATCGATGCGATACCCAATTTCATCCGCCGCTGCCAAGCAGCGTGACTTTCGTTTGGTTACCAGCTTGCCTTCACCAAGCCCGGAACATCACCCCGCATCGCCGCCTCGCGCAACTTATTTCTCGCCAAGCCGAATTTACGGTAATATCCATGTGGGCGGCCACTGATCCGGCAACGATTATGCAGCCGGACCGGACTCGCATCGCGCGGTAGCTTCTGCAACTTGAGTGCAGCCTCTTCACGTTGTTCCATACTGCTGTTCGGATCATTGAAGACTGCCTTCAGGGCTGCCCTCTTCGCAGCGTATTTCCGCACCGCCTTGGCCCGTTTGACCTCGCGCGCAATCATGCTCTTTTTCGCCATCGTGCTCTCTCAGTTCCTGAACGGGAAGTTGAACGCCGCCAGCAGCGCCCTGCCTTCCTCATTGTTTCGTGCCGTTGTCGTGATGGTGATATCCAGCCCGCGTAACGCATCCACCTTGTCATAATCGATCTCAGGAAACATGATCTGTTCCTTTACACCCATGCTGTAATTACCGCGGCCATCGAACGATTTGGTGTTCATGCCGCGGAAATCCCGGATACGCGGGATCGCGATATTGATCAACCGGTCGAGAAACTCGTACATCCGCTCCCGACGCAACGTGACCTTGCAGCCAATGGGCCACCCTTCCCGAATCTTGAAACCGGCGACCGATTTACGCGCCTTGGTCACGATTGGTTGCTGACCGGATATAGCGCGCATATCGTTGACGGCGAACTCCATGACCTTCTTGTCACCAATCGCCTCACCGACCCCCATATTGAGGGTGATCTTGGTGATCCTGGGGACCTGCATCACGCTCTTGTAACCGAACTTCTGCTGAAGCTCCGGCACGATCTTGTCCTGATATAACGCTTGCAACCTTGACATTTCGATGCCCGCCTTGAACCTTTAGATATCCACTACTTCGCCATTCGACTTGAAGACCCTTACCTTGCGCCCGTCGTCGAGTATCTTGAACCCAATCCGGTCCGCTTTGCCGGTCGCCGGATTGAACACCGCCACGTTGGAGATGTGCAATGGCATCTCCTTGTCGAGAATACCGCCGGGTTCTCCCTTCATAGGATTCCCCTTGGTATGGCGCTTCGCCATGTTGACATTTTCGACCACGACCCGCTCTTCATCGACCACCTTGAGGACCGTGCCCCGTTTTCCCTTGTCCTTGCCACAAATGACGATCACTTCATCGCCACGCCGTACTTTTCGCATCGCCATGGTGTTGCCTCACAAAACTTCCGGGGCCAGAGAAATAATCTTCATGAATTTCTCCCCCCTCAATTCACGTGTCACCGGGCCGAATATGCGGGTACCGATGGGTTGCAATTGTGTATTCAGCAGCACGGCGGCGTTGCCATCGAAACGTATCAGTGAACCGTCTGCGCGACGCACCCCCTTCTTGGTACGTACGACGACGGCATTGTAGACGTCGCCCTTCTTGACCTTGCCGCGCGGGATTGCATCCTTCACGCTCACCTTGATGACATCCCCTATACCGGCATAACGACGGTGCGAGCCACCCAGAACCTTGATGCACTGAACGCGTTTTGCACCGGAGTTGTCGGCGACATTCAGCATAGTTTGCATTTGAATCATTTTTCTATACCAACCCTGATAGTAGCGTCTCGCCTCAGCGCCTAGCTTGCCCGTCCCATGACCCGCACCAGCCTCCATGTCTTGGTCTTCGAGATGGGCCGGCATTGTTCGATCAACACCACATCACCCACCTTGCACTCATTGTCCTCGTCGTGGGCATGAAGCTTCGTCGACCTGCGGATGAATTTCCCGTAAAGCGGGTGCTTGACCTTTCTTTCCACGAGAACGGTGATGGACTTATCCATTGCATCACTGACAACCGTTCCAGTCAGCGCCCTGTTCATCGCCTTTTCCTCGCTCATGATGCCTCACCTGACTTCAATTCGTTCATCACTGTCTTGATCCGGGCGACGTCCCTGCGTACTGCTCTCATCTGATGGTGACGGGTCAGCTGACCGCTGCCAAGCTGCATCCGCAGGTTGAACTGCTCCTTCAACAGCGCCTCCAGGTCCGACTGCAACTCTTCCTGGGATTTCTGCCTGAGTTCACTTGCCTTCATCACATCACCACCCGTTTTGTAAACGTCGTCTGGACCGGCAGTTTGGCGGCGGCGCGCGCAAATGCCTCCCGGGCCATTTCCTCGCTCACACCTTCGATCTCATACAACATGCGCCCCGGCTGTATCTGGGCGACCCAGTATTCAACATTACCCTTACCCTTACCCATCCGCACTTCGAGCGGCTTCTTGCTGATGGGCTTGTCCGGAAACACCCGAATCCAAAGCTTCCCCCCACGTTTCACGTGGCGGGTAATGGCACGTCGGGCCGCCTCTATCTGGCGCGCCGTCAACCGTCCGCGACCCGTGGCCTTTAGGCCGAATTCGCCAAAACTCACCTTGTTGCCCGATTGGGCCAGCCCCCGGTTCCTGCCCTTCTGCTGCTTGCGGAACTTCGTGCGCTTTGGTTGCAACATGTCTTATGCCCTCTTACCCGTGGCCTTGGCTTTCGGCTCTTTTGCCGCCTCGGTGGAGTCCCCAAACACCTCGCCCTTGAAGATCCATACCTTGACGCCGATGACACCGTAGGTGGTGTTGGCTTCGGCAAAGCCGTAGTCGATATCGGCCCTAAGCGTATGCAACGGCACCCGGCCCTCGCGATACCACTCGCTGCGCGCGATTTCCGCACCGTTCAGGCGACCCCCGATATTGATCTTGATGCCTTCAGCGCCAATGCGCATGGCATTCTGCACCGCGCGCTTCATGGCACGGCGAAACATGATGCGCCGCTCCAGTTGCTGCGCCACGCTCTCCGCTACGAGTTGGGCGTCGAGTTCGGGCTTGCGGATCTCCTCAATGCTGATATGCACCGGGATCCCCATCATTCGCGAAACTTCACCACGCAACACATCGATATCCCGCCCGTTTCTTCCGATGACGAGTCCGGGCCGGGCCGTGTGAATCGTGATGTGCGCGTTCTTTGCAGGACGGTCGATCTGGATACGGCTGACGGACGCTTCCGAGAGCTTCTCCTTCAGATAATCGCGAACTTTCAGATCGGTATTCAGCAGGTCCGCATAATCGCGGCTATCCGCATACCATTTGGATGTCCAGTCCTTGACGATCCCGAGCCGTATTCCTGTTGGATGAACTTTCTGACCCATCGTGGTCTCTCTCGCTGTGAATTACTTTTCCGCCACTTCTACAGTGATGTGGCTTGTACGTTTGAATATTCTGGCGGCCCGCCCTTTCGCCCGCGCTCTGATTCTCTTCATGGTTGGACCTTCGTCGACCCATATGGCACTCACATGCAGCTCGTCGATATCGGCGCCTTCATTGTGTTCGGCGTTGGCAATTGCAGACTCCAACACCTTCTTGATGATGCCCGCCGATTTCTTTTTACTGAACGTCAGAAGATCGAGCGCCTCTTCGACCGGCTTCCCTCTCACCTGATCCGCCACCAGCCTCGCCTTCTGTGCCGAGACCCGGGCATGCCGCAATTTCGCAAATGACTGCATGATGCCGACTCCGATTACTTGGATTTCTTGTCCGCCATGTGGCCACGATATGTGCGCGTGACAGCGAACTCACCTAACTTATGGCCCACCATGTTTTCACTGATCAATACCGGGACGTGTTGACGCCCGTTGTAGACCGCGATGGTGAGTCCCACCATCTCCGGCAATACCATCGATCTGCGAGACCAAGTCTTGATCGGGCGTTTGCTGTTCTCCTCCACCGCTTTCTCCACCTTCTTCATCAGGTGGTGATCGACAAATGGCCCTTTCTTAATGGAGCGTGGCACGTCTCTAACCTCAAGCGTTATTTACGGTTACGTCGGCGTACGATCATGCGATCGGTACGCTTGTTCTTGCGCGTCTTGTGTCCTTTCGTCGGGACACCCCACGGACTGACCGGATGCCGCCCTCCGGAGGTCCTTCCTTCACCACCGCCGTGCGGATGATCCACCGGGTTCATCGCCACACCGCGGACGGTTGGGCGAATCCCGCGCCAGCGGGATGCGCCTGCCTTTCCAAGCGAGCGCAAACTATGCTCAGCATTGCCCACTTCCCCGATCACCGCGCGGCAATCGGCAAGCACCTTTCGCATTTCGCCGGAGCGCAACCGCAGGGTGGCGTGTTGCCCCTCTTTGGCGACGAGCTGGGCCGAAGTTCCCGCAGCACGCGCAATTTGGGCCCCCTTTCCGGGTTTCATCTCGATACAGTGAATCGCGCTGCCCAGCGGCATGTTCCTCAACGGCAGGCAGTTACCAACCGCGATAGGCGCATCTTCTCCTGAACGGATCTCGGCGCCCACCTTGAGCCCTTTCGGCGCGATGATATAGGCGCGTTCGCCATCCCGGTACTTGATAAGGGCGATATGGGCGCTCCGATTGGGATCGTATTCCAATCGCTCGACGATGCCAGGCACGCCGACCTTGTTCCGCTTGAAATCGATGATCCGATAGCGCTGCTTGTGCCCACCACCACGATGCCGGGTGGTGATCCTGCCTTTGTTATTCCGCCCGCCACTTTTCGTCTTGTGTGAAACAAGCGGCAAGTGGGGCCCGCCCTTGTGGAGTTCGGGAGACACAACCTTTACAACGAAGCGCCTTCCAGGAGAGGTTGGTCGAGTTTTTACAATTGCCATCACATTGCTTCCAAACGTTCGGCGTCGAGGCCCATCAGGCCCCCGTCGCGAAATCGATATCGTGGCCAGGCTTCAGACGCACATACGCCTTGCGTGTATTTGCTCTTCGACCCTGAATCTGGCCAAACCGCTTTGACTTACCCTTGGTGTTGACGACGGTGACGCGTTGCACCTCAACATCGAACATCTTCTCCACCGCCTTTCCAATCTCCCTTTTTGTGGCGTCCGTCGCCACCCTGAACGCGTACTGACGGTGTTTATCCGCCATGTTCGCGCTCTTTTCCGAGATGATAGGACTCAACAAGACCTTGAGAAGGCGCTCATTGTTCATGACAGACGCTCCTCCAGCAGTTTGATCGCCGGCACCGTTGCCAACACTTTGTCGTAGGCAATCAGGCTTACCGGATCCACTTCCCCGACACTCCGCACATCCACACGATACAGATTGCGCGAGGCCAGTTTGAGGTTGTCATCGCTCGCCTCAGTCAGAATGAGGACTTCCTTTAGCCCCAATTCTCCCAGCTTGGCGGCCAACTCCTTAGTCTTCGGCGCCGACACGCCAAAGCCTTCGACGACAACGAGCCGGTCCTGCCGCACCAGTTCCGACAGGATGGAACGAATCGCACCGCGGTACATCTTGCGATTGACCTTCTGCGAATAATCGCGCGGCTGTGCCGCAAAGGTCACGCCGCCTGAGCGCCAGAGCGGACTCCGTATAGTACCCGCGCGCGCCCGGCCGGTGCCTTTCTGACGCCATGGTTTGGCGCCCCCGCCGCTCACCCCGGACCGGCTCTTCTGTGCTTTCGTCCCGGCCCGACCGGCGGCCATATAGGCCGTAACCACCTGATGGATCAGCGCCGGCTTGAACTCCATACCGAATACCTGTTCTGACACCTGAACACCGCCATCTCCACCTCGTATACTGAGGTCCATATCGTCTAACCCCCTGTTTTCTGCTTCGTGGCTGCGGACACGACCAGATCCGCACCCGTGGCGCCAGGCACCGACCCCTTGACCAGCAACAGATTCCTTTCCGTGTCGATCCGGACAATTTCCAGGCTCTGCTGGGTACGGTTGACGTTCCCCATGTGACCCGCCATCTTCTTTCCCTTGAACACTCTCCCCGGTGTCTGGCACTGGCCGATAGAACCGGCCGCGCGATGGGAAAGCGAGTTACCATGCGTCATATCCTGGGTCCTGAAATTATGGCGCTTCACACCGCCGGCAAACCCCTTTCCCTGGGTACGCCCCCTGACATCCACCTTTTGTCCGGCCTCGAAGATATCGACCTTGATCTCACCACCAACGGCTATATCGTCGCCTTCATTCTCGTCGAGACGGAATTCCCACAGCCCGCGTCCCGCTTCGACCCCCGCCTTGGCGAAATGCCCCGCCGCCGGTTTATTTACTCGCGATGCCTTGCGTTGACCGCAAGTCACCTGGATTGCGCGATAGCCATCCCTTTCGTCGGTCTTCACCTGCGTTATGCGGTTTGGCGTTACCTCAATGACGGTTACCGGGATGGATGCGCCCTCCTCTGTGAAGATTCGCGTCATCCCGGCCTTACGCCCTATCAATCCGATCGACATTGCTAATACCTCAGTTCAGTTTGATCTGAACATCCACACCCGCAGCCAGATCGAGCTTCATCAATGCATCCACGGTTTTGTCCGTGGGATCGACGATATCCATCAGACGTTTGTGTGTCCGGATCTCGTATTGATCGCGCGCGTCCTTGTTGACATGCGGTGAAATCAGCACCGTGAACCGCTCCATTTTCGTGGGCAACGGGATAGGCCCTTTTACTTGAGCACCAGTTCTTTTGGCGGTCTCAACAATCTCACGCGCGGACTGGTCGATCAATCGGTGATCGAACGCCTTCAGACGGATTCGTATTCTCTGGCTTGCCATTTCTCGATTACTCTATGATCTTGCTCACCACGCCGGCGCCCACGGTGCGCCCACCTTCCCGGATCGCAAAACGCAACCCCTCTTCCATCGCGATCGGCGCAATCAGCTTCACCGTCATCTTGACGTTGTCTCCAG